>Ga0116226_10003440_pt1 | contig 13968 bp, 6 predicted proteins | sample S1TSphfallax_FD_89692 | JGI IMG/M metagenome (GOLD analysis project Ga0116226, IMG submission 89692) | Host-associated microbial communities from peat moss isolated from Minnesota, USA - S1T2_Fa - Sphagnum fallax MG | ecosystem: Host-associated > Plants > Peat moss > Unclassified | place: USA...
GAATCGTCAGGATTGATCACCAGCTGATCGCTGGGTGCGAGTCCACGTAGCACCTCCACCGTGCTGCCAAAATCTGTTCCGAGCTGCACCAGCTTCAAGCTCACGCGACCCTGCGGGTCGACCACGGCGACGTACACTCCCGCGGGGCGAAACAGCAGCACGTTGGTCGGCACGACCATGCCGGTGCTCTCGCCCTTGATGGGCAAGAGCACCTGCACGTACGAGCCCGCGATGAGCGCACCGGCCGGGTTGGGCACACGGATCTCGACCTGCATGGTCCGCGTCGCGGTATCGATCGCGCCCGCGGTGCGCGCAATGACGCCCTGGTATTGTTCGTCCGCCCGCTCCGCCAGGGTCACGGTCACCGCTTCGCCGACCTTGATCTGGTGGGCGTAAGCTTGCGGCACGTAGATGTACAGTCGCAGCGGATCGACCTGGGCCACCGTGAACAACGCGCTGCCGCTGCCGCCGTTGCCCGCATTCACCAGATCGCCGATGTCGATGTTGCGGCGGGTGATGACGCCGTCGAACGGTGCGGTCACGTTGTTGAACGCCTGCAGGCTGCGCAGGCGCGACACATTGGCCGCGGCCGCGGCGAGATCCGCTTGCGCCTGCTTGTAGGTGCTCAGGCGTTCGTCCAGATCCTGTTGCGTGACCGCATCTTTTTCACGCAGACTCTGCCAGCGGGCCGCCGTCGACTTCGCCAGCGCTTCGCTCGCCGCCGACTGGGCTTCCGCCGCCTCGGCCTGTTTTAGCTGCTCGTCGATCTCCGGTGCCGTGATCTGCGCCAGCAGCTCGCCTTTCTTCACCACCGCTCCGATATCCTTGGTCCACCGGACCACATAGCCGCTGCTGCGCGCGTTGACGGTCGCTTCGATTACGCCGAACAACGTGCCGGGCAGCGTCACCGGCATGCCCTCGGTGTTCGGTTTGGGCGTGGTCGTCGCGACGTACTCCGTGGCGTGCACCCGGGTCGCATCCAGGAGTTCCCGCGCATGCACGACGCGCAACACCAGCACGGCGACGACCCCGAGCGACAGCACCCCGACGACTCCCGCGGCGGCGTATTTGGCCAGTTTGACGATGCGTGGAGCGGGGGTCTCAGACATGGCTGACAGTTCCTTGGGGGCGCTGGCGTTTCGCGAGACGCCGGTGGACGCCGGCGTAGACCACCGGCACGAACAACAGGGTGGATACCGTGGCAAACAACAGGCCGCCGATCACGGCGCGACCGAGCGGCGCGTTCTGCTCGGCACCCTCACCCAAGCCGAGCGCCATCGGGATCATGCCGATGATCATGGCCATCGCCGTCATCAGCACCGGCCTGATGCGCGTTGCGCCGGCATCCAGCGCCGCGCCGACAGGCTCGAGGCCCTCGGCCATCCGCTGGCGGGCGAACGACACGATCAAGATGCTGTTGGCGGTGGCGACGCCCATGGTCATGATCGCACCGGTGAGCGCGGGCACGGAGAGCGTGGTCCCCGTGAGCAGCAGCATCCAGCAGATACCGGCTAGCGCGGCCGGCAGCGCGGTGATGATGATGAAGGCGTCGATCCACGACTGGAAATTGACGACGATCAATAGATAAACCAGCACGATGGCGATCACCAGACCCACGCCGAGTTCGACGAATGACGCGCGCATGGTCTGCACCTGGCCCACGATCTTGATGTCGACGCCGCGCGGCAATGCGGGCCGCTCCGCGTTCACCACGCGTTCGATGTCGGTGGCGATGCTGCCCAAGTCGCGGCCCTCGGTGCTCGAATAAATATCGATCGCCGGCTGGATGTTATAGCGCGATTCGACCGCATCCTGCACCGTGGGGGTCACCCGCACCAGATTGCTGAGAAGCTGCGGGCCGGCAAGGGGCGCGCCGGCCGCCTGGCGCACCGGCGTGCGCAGCAGCGTCTCGAGGCTGTCCACCGTGTACTGCGGCGACTGCACCGTCAGGCCGTAGACCACGCCGTTGTTGGGATTCAACCAGAACGCCGGCGCGGTCTGGCTGGTGCCCGCGGTGGAGATCAACAGATCCGTGGTCACGTCCGTCGGACTCAAGCCGAGCTGCTGTAGCTGAGTCCGATCCATCGTCAGCGACAAGGTGGGCAGGTCGAGCCGCTGATGGATATGGGTATCCACCGTGCCCGGAATCCGTTGGATTTGCTTCTCGAGCTTGGCCGCGATTTCGTAGTCGGTGCGCAAGTTCGCGCCGGTGACCTTCACGTCGAGCGCAGACGGCAACCCGAAATTCAAGATTTGCGTCACCATGTCGGCCGGCTGGAAGAAGAACTCCACCCCGGGAAAATCCCTCGGCAGTTCCCGCCGCATGGCTTCCATGTAATTGCGCGTCGGCTGGTGGTCCTCGTTGAGGGCGACTTGTATCTCGCCGTCGAGGCTGCTGAAGGTGCCGGAATTGCTGTACGACTTGTTGATGCCGCTGACCGCCACGCCCAGGTTATCGACCACGGTACCGAGATCCGCCGCCGGTATGATGCCGCGAATCTTCGCCTCTACCTCATCCGCCACGCGGGCCGTCTCCTCGATGCGGGTGCCCGACGGCAGCCGCATGTGCAGACGGATCTGGCCGGCATCGACACTCGGGAAAAAATCACGCCCGAGGATGCTCACCAGCCCGCAAGATACCAGGCAGAACAGCAGGAACGAACCCGCGAACACGCGGCGGTGTTCGAGCACCGAGGCAAGCACCAGCGAGTAGCCGTGCCGGATCTTCTCGAAGCGGGCGTCGAAGGCCAGGTACATACGTTGCAGCAGGCTCGCCCGCGCGCCGGGTTCCGCGGCGACATGATCCATCAGCAGCATGACCAGCGTCGGCACCAAGGTGCGTGACAGCACGTACGAGGCCAGCATGGCAAATACCACCGCCTCGGCCAGCGGTGCGAACAGGTACCGCGCCACGCCCGACAGGAAGAACATCGGCACGAACACGATGCAGATGCACAGCGTCGAGACCAGCGCCGGAATGGCGATTTCGCCGGCACCGTCGAGAATGGCCTTGTGCAGATCCGAGCCTAAGTGAATGTGCCGCTCGATGTTCTCGATGGTCACCGTGGCATCGTCGACCAGGATGCCCACCGCCAGCGCCAGTCCTCCCAAGGTCATGATGTTCAGTGTCTCGCCCATGATGTAGAGGGCGATGATCGAGGTCAGGATCGACAGCGGAATCGACACCGCGATGATGCAGGTGCTGCGCCAATTGCCGAGGAACACCAGGATCAATGCGGCCGTGAGCAGCGCCGCGATCAGCGCCTCGCGCACCACGCCGGTGATGGCGCCCCGCACGAAACCGGACTGGTCGAACAGCGGCGTGATCACGAGTTCCTTGGGGAGGCTGCGCATGGCGATCGGCAGCTCTTTCATCAGCGAGCTGACGATGTCCAAGGTCGACGAGCCGCCGTTCTTGATGATGGAAACCAGCACGCCGCGCTTGCCGTTCTGGCGCACGATGTTGGTCTGCGGAGAGAACCCGTCGCGCACGTGGGCCACCTCCGACAGATAGGTGGTGGCGCCGTTGCGGGTGAGCACGGGCATGCGATTGAGTGCGGCAATGGTCTCGGGAGAGCCGTTGGTGGCGAGGACGTACTCGGTTGCCCCGATCTTGACGGTACCGGACGGCAGCACCAGGTTCTGGGTGTTGACCGCGTTCACCACGTCGCTGGGCGAGAGCCCTTTTGCCAGGAGCGCATTGGTGTCGAGATCGACCGAAATGACGCGGATTTTGCCGCCGTACGGATAGGGAATCGCAACCCCCGGAATGGTCACCAGGCTGGGGCGCAGAAAATTGACCGCCGCGTCGAACACCGCCTGTTCGGTCATGGAGGTGCTCGACACGCCCAGTTGGATGATCGGAATGCTGGAGGCCGAGTACTTGAGTACCTGGGGTGGCAGGATGCCGGGCGGCAATTGACGCAGCAGCGACTGTTCCGAGGAGACCACCTGGGCAATGGCGGTCGCGATGTTGGCGTTTTTCTGGAAGAAGATCTTGATGATGGAAAAGCCGGCCAACGACTCGGATTCGATGTGCTCGATGTCGTTGACCTGGGTCGTCAGGCTGCGTTCGTTGACCGACGTGATCCGGTTGCCGATCTCCTGAGCCGACAAACCCGCGTAATTCCACACGATGCTGATGACCGGAATGTCGATCTCCGGAAATATGTCGGTCGGCATCTTGAGCAACACGAGCGGGGTCGCGAGAAGGATCAGCAGCGCCATGACCAGAAACGTGTACGGCCGCCGCAGCGCGACTTGAACGATCCACATTAACTACAACACCTCATTAAGTCGCCGGGCGACATTATAGGGATAGAGCGACGGGGTCACTAGCGCATTGAAACAGCACTTGCAAATGATCACGATCGCGGCAAACAATATGGCGTCTGCAACGAGACACCGGAACCGGGCTGAGTGTTTTGTTAGTCCCATGAGGTTCGGTTCCGGCTCCCGTTCAATCCCCCACTCACGTTGTTGCGGAAGCCGTTCCATTTTGTGATCGGGTTCGGGGTATCGCCCCAGTCGGGCGGACGACAATCCGCTCCCATGCACGAACGACACGACAGCGATTTTCTCCCCTGGGTGCTGACGGCGGCCGCCATGCTCATCATGGCCATCGCGGTAGGTATGGGCTCCGGCGAACCCCGCCAGCCGCCACCGCAGCTCAAAGCGACGGAACATGCGGCGGAACGTGCCCCGGAGCGCGCCTAGCCGGCTTAAGCCGTTGATTTTCCGCGCAAGTGGATTTGCCCTGTGACAGGATCGAACTGCCGACCTTCTGATTACAAATCAGACGCACTACCAACTGTGCTAACAGGGCATGGTTGGACCTCAAGTATAGCGTCGGCACCCGGAGCGGACCAGCGCCGTGACCCGGTTGGCAGCGTGGCCCAGCGCGCGCGCACCACTTCACAGTCACGAGAAGTGGGTCCGGTTTTGCCGGGGCGCTTCCGCTAGCCTCCTGCCTTGTCACCTTCAAACCACATGATCAAGCAAATCATTGAGATCCCGGTCGAGGCGCTCAGGAAAGGCCTGTACGTTTCGCGTCTCGATCGACCTTGGATCGATTCGCCGTTCTTGTTTCAGGGATTCGAAGTCGAAAACGACGCCGACCTCGCGCAATTACAGGGCCTCTGCAAAACGGTCTATGTCGAGGTGAGCGCGGCCGAGGCGGAGGAACTGCGGGCGAGCGGTAATTATCAGAAACCAGAGGACGCGGCGGAGGAGGCGCCCCTCCCGGAAGGGCTCGCCGAGCTGTCGCGTAACGTGCTCGCGCGGCTACACCTCGTGCCCTTGAAAGACCCGACGCCGCTCAAGGTGGAGCTTGGGGCCGCTCGGGCGATCTACGAAGAAGCGCGGCGCACCATGGCCAAGATGTTCGACAAGCTGCGCCGCGGCGGCGGCCTCGACATCCGGCTGATGGAGGGCGCCGTCGATTCCATGATCGACAGCATCTTTCGCAATCGCGAGGCGATGGGCTGGCTCGCCCGCATGAAGCGCAAGGACGATTATCTTTACAGTCATTCGCTCTCGGTATCCGTGTGGGCGCTGACCTTCGGCCGTCACCTGGGCCTGGAAAGGGAGACCCTGCGCTCGTTAGGGTTGGGCGCGATGGTTCTCGACATCGGCAAGATGAGACTACCGACCTCGCTGCTGCAAAAAGCGGGCAAACTCGACCCCGCCGAATGGGCCAGCCTGCAGGAGCACGTCGCGGCGGGGGTCGCGTCCCTCGAGACGGATCCGCAGGCGGATGCGGTCATGAAGAGCATGTTGCTCACCCACCATGAGCGCATCGACGGCTCCGGATATCCGAATCAACTGGTGGGCGAGGCCATTCCGCTCGCCGGCAGGATTGCGGGCATCGTCGACTGCTATGACGCCATGACTTCCGACCGCCACTATGCCAAAGCGAAGTCCACCTATGACGCCGTGCGCGAGCTGAAGAGCTTGGAAAGCAGCTGGTTCCAGCCGGAACTGGTGAAGCTGTTCATTCAGGCCGTCGGCGTGTTTCCGGCAGGAACCCTGGTCGAGTTGAACAGCGGGGAAGTCGGCGTGGTCATCGCGCAGAACCGCTTCCGCCGCCTGCGTCCGGAGATCATGTTGATCCTGGATTCGGAAAAAAACATGCGCAGCGAATTCCCCGTGATCGATCTGCAGATGTTTGTCGAGAAGAATGCGCTCGGCAACCCGGCACTGTGGATCACGCAGGGACTGGAGCCGGGTGCCTACGGCATCGACCCAGCGGAATTCTTCCTCTGAGCGAACCCGTCGAACCTCATCTCGAGGTCGAGCGGGCGCTCGACCGGGAAATGCGGGTGCCATCGGCCTCGCTGGCCGCGATGTTGATCGACGTCGCCGATGTGGCGAAATTTCAGGCCCGTCTGGGCTACGAGTCGAGCGCCGCGCTGCTCCAATCGCTGAGCGACGGCTTCATCGCCGTGTTGGGCTCGCGCGGTCGCGTCATCCGTCTGGGCAATGGCAGCTTCTGCGCGATCGTACGCCGCGTGCGCAACCGCGGCCATGCGCTGCTGGCGGCCGAGAAATTCGCGCGCACCGCGGACGACCTGTTCAGTGCGGCGGGCGTCGCGATCAAGCCCAAGATCAACATCGGTGTCTCGCTGTACCCCGATCACGCCACCCAGGGCGGCGCATTGCTGCGTCTGGCACAGCTGGCGGCGGAGGCGTCGCGCAAGCGCGCATCGCGCGTCGTCATCTTCGACGCGGTCTGCGACGCGGAAATTCTCGCGCCTTGGGCGCTGGGTAACGCGTTCGCCGAGGCGCTGGAGACCGGCGGGTTGTCGGTCTTTTATCAACCGAAGGTGAGCATGAGCACCGGCATGCCGGTCGGGGTGGAGGCGTTGATGCGCTGGTTCGATGGCGGCGCCCCGGTCACCACGCCGGAAGTGTTCGTGCCGCTCGCCGAGGAGGCCGGTATGATCCACTCTGCCACCTGGTATTCGTTGAGCAATGCGCTGCGCACCTCGGCCGAGTGCGGCGCTTTGTCGGTGGCGGTGAACGTCACTCCGGGCATGCTGCACCATCGTGAATTCATCGACATGGTGAGCACCGCAATCTCCACCTGGGGGGTGGACGATCATCGCCTGACGCTCGAAGTCACCGAGGACGCCTTGATCGCCGATTTCACCGAGGCGACGCTGCGCCTGAAAAAGTTGCGCGACATGGGCGTGCGCATTTCGATCGATGATTTTGGCACCGGCTATTCGTCGCTCAGCTATTTCAAAAAAATACCCGCCGATGAACTCAAAATCGACAAGTCCTTCGTCATGGGCATGACCCAAAATGCTTCCGACCACCGCCTGGTACGCACCATCGTGAGTCTCGGGCAGTATTTCAACCTCGACATCGTCGCGGAAGGGGTGGAAGATCGCCCCACCTTCGACGCCCTCGCCGAACTCGGCTGTCACCAGGCGCAAGGCTACCTGTTCGCGCCGGCGTTGAGTCTGGAACAGCTGAAGTCCTGGCTCGCGGAGAACTCGAGGGACTTGCGGGCGTAGTCCTACACGCGATACGGTCGCGTGAGGATGGAACGTCGAGCGTAGGCTGCTTACGCTTGAAGAGATGGCGTGCCGCCATCTTCCTGTTTGACTCCGGAGAACCTATGAGATCATCGCGTGACGAGTGAGCAGGATGTGTACCTTTTTCGCGAGGGTACCAATGCCAACCTTCATCACATCTTGGGCTGCCATTTTCGGCACGAAGACGGGGGCGCACGCTTCGCGGTCTGGGCCCCGAACGCCTCCTCGGTCGACGTGATCGGCGACTGGAACGGCTGGCAAGCGCACGTCAATCCGCTGTATCCGCGGCCCGATGGCTCCGGCATCTGGGAAGGCTTCTGCCATGGTGTGCAGCACGGCCAGGCGTACAAATATCGCATTGTGTCGAGCGACGGCAGCCGCATCCTCGAGAAAGCGGATCCGGTGGGTTTCCTGTGCGAACTGCCGCCGGCAACCGCATCACGGGTGTGGACCCTGAACTATGCGTGGCAGGACGGCGAGTGGATGCACTCGCGTGGCAGCCGCAACGGGCTTGACTCGCCCATGGCGATTTACGAGGCGCATCTGGGGTCTTGGCGACGCAAGGACGGAACGTTCATGGATTATCGCGAGCTTGCCCATGCGCTCGGCGACTACCTGAACGATCTGGGCTTCACCCACGTCGAGTTGATGCCGATCACCGAGCATCCCTTCTATGGGTCGTGGGGTTATCAGACCACCGGCTATTTCGCCCCCACCGCGCGCTACGGCACGCCGCAAGATCTGATGTATTTCGTCGAACACCTACACCACAGGGGAATCGGCGTGATTCTCGACTGGGTCCCGTCGCATTTCCCGAACGACGCGCACGGCCTCGCTGAATTCGACGGCACCCATCTGTACGAGCATGCCGACCCGAGACAGGGATTTCATCCTGAATGGAACTCGGCAATATTCAACTACGGGCGTAACGAGGTGCGCAGCTTCCTCATTTCGTCGGCGCTCTTCTGGTTCGAGAAATATCACATCGACGGCATCCGGGTGGACGCGGTCGCCTCGATGCTGTACCTGGACTATGCCCGCAAGGCGGGTGAATGGATACCCAATCGCTACGGCGGACGCGAGAATCTCGAGGCAATCAATTTCCTGCGCACCCTGAACGAGGCGGTGTATCGCGATCACCCTGACGTCGCGATGATTGCCGAGGAATCAACCGCATGGCCGATGGTATCCCGGCCGACCACCATGGGCGGCTTGGGTTTCGGCATGAAATGGAACATGGGCTGGATGCACGACACGCTCGAATACATCAAACAGAACCCGGTGTTTCGCAAGTATCACCATGGGGAGCTCACCTTTTCCCTGATCTATGCCTTCAACGAGAACTTCGTGCTGCCGCTCTCGCACGATGAGGTCGTGTACGGCAAGGGCTCGCTGATCGGCAAGATGCCCGGGGACGACTGGCAGATGTTCGCCAACCTTCGCGCGCTGTTCGGCTACATGTGGGGTCATCCCGGCAAGAAGCTGTTGTTCATGGGCGGCGAATTCGCGCAGCGCCGCGAGTGGACCCACGAGGGCGAACTCGAGTGGTGGGTCACGGCGTTCCCCGAACACGCCGGCATGCAGAATTGGCTGCGCGGTCTGAATCGCGCTTACCGCAGCGAGCCCTCGCTGCATGAAATCGACTTTTCCCACGAGGGCTTCGAATGGATCGACGCGGGAAATGCCGAGCAGAGCGTCGTTGCCTTCGTGCGCAAGAGCCGGGGCGGCGCGCCCGTTTTGGTGGTGACGAACTTCACCCCCGTGCCCCGGCAGAACTTTCTGCTCGGCGTGCCGCAACGCGGCGTCTGGCGTGAGTTGCTGAACGGTGATGCGCTCGAGTATGGCGGCTCCGGCTGGGGCAATCTCGGCAGCGTCGAGTCGGTGCCGGTCAGTTCGCACGGACGTACCGATTCATTGAATTTGCAGCTGCCGCCGCTGGCGACCGTCATGCTGCGCTGGGAAGCCCATGGTTGAAAAGAAAGCGAAGAAATCGAAGTCCCCCGCCCCGCCCGTGACCGAGGCAAGGGCGGATGGCCGGCGCCGCGCCGTCATCGACGCGGTCATGCCCGTGCTCGACGGCGGCCGCTTCCCGGTCAAGCGCATCGCCGGCGAGAGCGTGCGCGTCGAAGCCCATTGCTTCACCGACGGGCACGACAAGCTGCGGGTCGTGCTCAGCTGGCATGCGCTCAACGCCGGCACGCCGTACGAGGTGGAAATGACCGCCGAGGTCAACGATGTCTGGACGGCGGATTTCACCCCGCCCGCGCCCGGCCGCTACCGCTACACCGTCACCGCCTGGGTCGACCATTTCGAATCCTGGCGTCGCGAACTCGAACGCCGCGATGACGAGGCCGACATCCGCATCGCCCTCACCGTGGGCGCCGGCCTGATCGATGCGGCCCGCGAGCGCGCGGCGGGCGAGGATGCCGCGGTGCTTGCGGCGTGGGCCCTTAAGCTGCAGGGCACCGCCGCGGATCGCGCCAACCACCCGGACGTGGCCGCGATGAAAGCGCTCGCGCTCGATCCCGCGCGCGGTGCAATCGCCGCCCGCTACGCCGATCGCAGCCTTGGCGTGAGCGAATCGCGCGAGTTGATCGCGGATCGCAAGCGAGCGCAGTTCAGTAGTTGGTACGAGTTGTTCCCCCGCTCGGCCGCGGCCGAGCCGGGACGCCACGGCACATTCCGTGACGTCGAGGCGCGGCTTCCCTACGTCGCCGCGATGGGCTTCGACGTCCTGTACATGCCGCCGATTCATCCGATCGGTAGGCGCAATCGCAAAGGTCCGAACAACGCCTTGAGCGCGGCGCCCGACGATGTCGGCAGCCCCTGGGCCATCGGCGCCGCCGAGGGCGGGCACAAGGACATACTCGCCGACTTAGGCTCGCTGGACGACTTCAAGAGCCTGGTGATGAAGGCCCGCGAGTTCGAGCTCGAAATCGCGCTGGACATCGCATTTCAATGCGCGCCGGATCACCCCTACGTCGCCGCCCACCCGGAATGGTTCAAGCACCGGCCCGACGGCAGCGTGCAGTACGCGGAAAATCCGCCGAAAAAATATCAGGACATCTACCCGTTCGACTTCGAGAGCAGCGACTGGCGCGGGTTGTGGGACGAACTGAAGAGCGTGATGGAGTTTTGGATCGCCCAGGGCGTGCGCATCTTTCGCGTCGACAATCCGCACACCAAGTCGTTTGCGTTCTGGGAGTGGGTTATCGGGGAGATCAAAGCCAGCCAGCCGGACGTGCTGTTTCTTGCCGAGGCGTTCACGCGGCCCAAGGTGATGCACCGGCTCGCCAAATCAGGTTTTTCCCAGTCGTATACCTATTTCACCTGGCGCAACACCAAGCAGGAATTGGTCGAGTATTTCACCGAACTGTCGAGTGCGCCGGGGCGCGATTATTTCCGCCCGAACGTCTGGCCGAATACGCCGGACATCCTGCACGAGGCACTGCAATCCGGGATGCGTTCGGTGTTCGCGGCGCGACTGGTGCTCGCAGCAACGCTGTCGGCGAACTATGGCATCTACGGGCCCGCCTATGAGCTGATGGAAAGCGTGCCGCGCGATCCGGGCAGCGAGGAATATCGCGATTCCGAGAAGTACCAGCTGCGCCACTGGCAGACGGACCGGGCGGACAGCCTGTGGCCGCTGATCGCGCGCATCAATCGCATCCGCCGCGACAACGCGGCGCTGCAATCCGATCGCACGCTGACTTTCTGCGCGGTCGACAACGACCGGCTGATCGCTTACGTGAAACATGATGCCGCCGCGAAGAATATCGTGCTCACGGTGGTCAACCTGGACCCCTACAATGCCCAGTCGGGTTGGGTCCAGCTCGATTTGTCCAAGCTCGACATCGACGCCGGGAGGGTCTACCAGGTGCATGACCTCTTGAGCGACCAACGCTTCCAATGGCGCGGCGGGTCCAACTACGTGCTCTTGGATCCACAGCGCATGCCGGCCCACGTCTTCAGGCTGCGACGCCACGTGCGCAGCGAACATGATTTCGATTACTTTCTATGAACGATGTGCAGTCACCCGCCCTCGAATCATCCGCGCCCTCGGGTTTGGCCGTCGACGATCCGCTGTGGTACAAAGACGCGGTCATTTACCAGCTCAACGTCAAGTCGTTCTACGATTCGAATGACGATGGCATCGGTGATTTCCGCGGTCTCACCTCGAAGCTCGGCTACATCCGCGATCTCGGCGTCAACACGATCTGGCTGATGCCGTTCTATCCGTCGCCGCTAAGGGACGACGGCTACGATATCGCCGATTACACCAACATCCACCCGCAGTTCGGCACGCTCGACGATTTTCGCGCCATGCTGCTCGAGGCTCACCGGCTCGGCCTCAAGGTGGTGACCGAACTCATCATCAATCACACCTCGGATCAACACCCCTGGTTCCAGGCCGCCCGCAAGGCGCCCGCCGGGTCGCCGGAGCGCGACTTTTACGTGTGGAGCGACACCGACCAGAAGTATCTCGGCACGCGCATCATTTTTATCGATACGGAAAGTTCTAACTGGACCTTCGACCCGGTTGCCAAGGCCTACTACTGGCATCGTTTCTTCAGTCACCAGCCCGACCTCAACTTCGACAATCCCGCCGTGATGGAGGCTGTGCTGCAGATCATGCGTTTCTGGCTGGACATGGGGGTGGACGGCTTCAGGCTCGACGCCATCCCGTATCTGGTCGAGCGCGAAGGCACCAACAACGAAAACTTACGCGAAACGCACGTGGTCATCAAACAGCTGCGTGCGGCGATCGACGCCAATTACAAGAATCGCTTTCTGCTGGCCGAGGCGAATCAATGGCCTGAGGACGTACGCGAGTACTTCGGTGACGGTGACGAGTGCCACATGGCTTATCACTTTCCGTTGATGCCGCGAATCTACATGTCCATCGCCCAGGAAGACCGCTTCCCGATCACCGAGATCATGCAGCAGACGCCGGACATTCCGGAGAGCTGCCAATGGGCGATTTTCCTGCGCAACCACGACGAGCTGACGCTCGAAATGGTGACCAGCAAGGAGCGCGACTACATGTACGCGACCTATGCGTCCGACGTCCGCGCGCGCATCAATCTGGGCATCCGCCGGCGGCTTTCGACGTTGATGGAAAACGATCATGACCGCATAAAGCTGATGAACAGCCTGCTGTTGTCGATGCCGGGTTCGCCCATTTTGTACTACGGCGACGAGATCGGCATGGGCGACAACGTGTTCATCGGCGACCGCAACGGCGTGCGCACGCCCATGCAATGGAGCCCGGATCGAAACGCGGGTTTCTCGCGCGCCGACCCGCAGCAGCTCTACCTGCCGCCGATCATGGACCCTATCTACGGTTATCAGTCCACCAACGTCGAGGCGCAGATCCGCGATCCGAGTTCGCTCTTGAGCTGGACCAAGCGGATGCTCGCGGTGCGCAAAACCAGTCAGGCGTTCGGCCGCGGCCAGCGCCGCTTCTTGAAGCCCGGCAACCGTAAGATCCTCGCCTACCTGCGCGAGTACGGCGAGGATACGATTCTGTGCGTCGCCAACCTGTCACGCTCGGCGCAACCCGTCGAACTGAACCTGACACCGTACAAGGGCCGGATTCTGGTCGAGATGCTGGGTCGCACCACCTTTCCGCCGGTCGGCGATTTGCCGTATCTGCTGACCCTGTCGGCCTATGGATTTTATTGGTTCAGGCTGACCGCCAACGCCGAGGCACCGTCCTGGCACGAACAGATCTTCTCCATCGACGAGCGGCCGGTGCTGGTGCTGTTCGACGGTTGGAGTAGCCTGTTCCGTGACCGTGTCGTGCCCTGGCGCATCGGCATGGCCGAGAAGACCCGGCTGCAATTCGAGACCGACACCCTGCCCCGCTTCATCGAAAGCCAGCGTTGGTACGCGGCCAAGGGCACGACCATCGAGCGCGCGAGAATTACCGACCACGTCATCTGGACCGAAGCCAAAATCAGCTGGGTGCTCACCTTGCTGGACCTGGGTACAGCCGATGAGCCGGCGACTTATTTCATGCCGCTGGCGCTCGCCTGGGAGGAGCGCGACGAGGAACGCGTGCGTAATCTCACCACCTCGGCGATCGCGAAGATCCGCCAGCAGGCCAACGTCGGCGTCATGGGCGACGCGTTTGCCGACGAAGCATTCTGCCGCGCGCTGTTGGGCGCGATGCAAAGACAGCGCGACATCCCGACGGCACAGGGCAAGCTGCAATTTCGCCCGACCGCTGCGTTCGCGCAACTCGCCGGCAAGGATTTTGCGTCGCTGCCCGCCGCGCGCCCGCAGGGCTCGAGTTCGAACACCGTGGTGGTGATGGGTGAGAAGCTGATACTCAAGGGTTATCGCCGTCTGCGTGCGGGAGCGAGTCCGGAACTCGAGATGGGGCTGTACCTCACCGAAGTGGTGAAGTACCCGAATTGCGCCC
>Ga0116226_10003441_pt1 | contig 13964 bp, 15 predicted proteins | sample S1TSphfallax_FD_89692 | JGI IMG/M metagenome (GOLD analysis project Ga0116226, IMG submission 89692) | Host-associated microbial communities from peat moss isolated from Minnesota, USA - S1T2_Fa - Sphagnum fallax MG | ecosystem: Host-associated > Plants > Peat moss > Unclassified | place: USA...
AAGTCCGGATTGCGCAGGACCAGCGAGACGGTATGGAACTGGCTCAGGTCCACCTGCGCCTCCCGCTCGACAATCGCGCCTTCCACGATCCGCCCAACCGTTGGGTGATTCACGGCGCGCGTGTTCCCTCCGCCGCCCGCGGAATAACCCCCGATGGTCAGCGGGCCCTGTGCCTCGGCGTAGACCTGCCCATCGGGACCTCGCAGAGAGGTCATGAGAAGAACTCCGCCTTCAAGACTCTTTGCATCGCCCGCGGAAGAGACGGTGATGTCGAGCTTCGAGCCGTTGCGGGCGAAGGCTGGCAATGAGGCCGTAATGAATACGGCGGCCACGTTCTTCACGACCACCTGCGTCGGAGATATCTGCACTCCCATGCGCTTCATCGCGTTGGCAAGGGTCTGCACGGTGAAGAACGTCTGCTGCTTATCGCCCGTGCCATTTAGACCTACGACCAATCCATAACCGACGAGCTGATTGTCGCGGACACCTTCCACGTCGGTAATATCGCGCAGTTGGACCATGTGGTCCGTGCTGATCGCGCACGCAGGCGTAGCGAGCAGGAGCAGAAGCGCCAGCAAGAGCAACGCGCGATTCACGATACGCCGCGTTACGGAGTGAGCGGAAGACAACATGGGAGAGTAAGTTCGCATAGTTTTCTTAGAAGTTGAATAGCCATAAAACGGCCCGCGTAAGCGGGTTCAACGGGCGCACACTGTCGGAGATGATGCCCTTGCCCTTCATCTCGATCTCCAGGTTGCTGAGCGCCGAAGAAGGAATCGTATTTGCAGAGGTGATATCGCCCGGCCGGACGATGCCGCGAATGATCAGGTCTTCATGCTGATTGTTCATCGCGATCTTCCGCTCAGCTTCGATCACCATGTTCCCATTGGCCAGCACGGCAATGATCTGACCCGTGAGGTCGGTCGAGAAGGTCGTGTTCGACGCGGTCGACCCCTGGCCCTTCAACGTGTGCGCGGAGTTCGCGGCGAGCAACGGATTGGTGCCCTTAGGAACGGCGCCAACGATGCCCGTGATCGCGGAGTTGGTCGTAAACGTCCTCTCGCTGTCCACAGTGCCGCTCTGCGCCGCGGTCGTCTGCACGGAGACCTGCACGATGATGGTGTCGTTCACATTGCGCGCCCTGTAGTCGGAGGAGAGGTCTCCAAGCGCATTCGCCGCCGACCACAAGCTGCCCACGGTGCGCGGGTTCGGCGGAGGCATGTACTGCTCGTTGAGATGAGTCAGATAGTCGGCGCGGAGTTCCTGCGACGTCTTCTTCACCGGCTTGATGCCAGCGTTTCCGATCGACGATGAGAACGCATAAGTGAGCGCAAGGACAGCAATTGGAGGAATGCGAAAAGATTGGGTCATCTCAGAAGGTGCCTTTCAGAAGTGTCGGCGCAACAATCTCGGCAACGTAAACCTGTTTGCGATCGCGCGTTGTCACGCGGATCTTGTCTCCGGCTCCGCCGCTTTCGAGACAGATGACCGCGATACGAACATGGACGCGCTCGGCGTCGAAGCCCAGCGTGGCGGGCGAGCCGCTGCGCAACATCGGTGCCACTCCCTGACCCGCGGCCCCGGAGGACACCGATGGAGCATGCGCCGCCGGCTCGGGATGATCGCCCACGGACACCAGATGCCCGGGCTTTATCGCTAAAGTTGCTGGATTCACGTCCTCCGGATACGTCGCAATCGCGAAAAACGGCAGACACTGCGACCGGTCGCTGCAGGCCATGCGCATCCGCAGCTCGCGCGGGCTTACCGGCATGACCGTTTCAATCTCAAGCCGCGGGTTTTGGACGGCGGCAGTTATCGCGGCAGCGAGCCTCACCTGCACTCCCCGCGTCGGCATCTGACGTTCCTCCATCGTCTTCACAATCTCCGCTGGCATAACCGGAGCCCTGTGACGCGCCTCATCGGCTTTGGCTGCCAGTGAGGCGCTGTTCCATGCGCAGAGGGCGCCTGCCGCAAGCCCCAGCACACGTTCAAAAGTCCAGGACCTCTTACACTGGTGTCGAGACTGAACCATAACCTAAGTCCTTATTGGGAGAGTTGATTGAGCTGCTGAAGCATCTCATCGGCTGCCTTCACCACGCGCGAGTTCGACTCATACGAGCGCTGGGCCACGATCATCTGCACAAACTGATCGACCACGCTCACGTTCGACTCTTCGAGATTCCCTTGCACGATAGTGCCGAGCCCTTCCGCGCCGCCGGGTGTGCCGACCGTCGGCGCGCCCGATGCCGTCGTCTCGAGATAGATGTTGTTGCCAACGCTGTTGAGGCCGCCGGGGTTGATGAAGAGCGCCATCTGGATGCTCCCTACCTGTGTGGTCGCGGTCGTTCCCGGCTCGGTCACCGTAACCGTGCCGTCCGCGCCGATGGTTATGTTCGTCGCGGTCGGCGGGATCGTAATGGCCGGCTCAAGTGGATTGCCGTCGGCGGTGACGATCGCACCCTGCGCATTCAGATTGAACGAACCCGAGCGTGTATAGCCAGTCTGACCGTTCGGCAGGAGCACCTGGAAGAATCCGCCGCCAGAGATGGCCAGATCGAGCGGATTTCCGGTCGCGTTGAAGTCGCCCTGTGTCTGGATCGTCTCCGTCGTCGTCGGGCGAACGCCTAGCCCGACCTGCAGACCGGTGGCGTTGGTCGTCTGCTGCGTCGCGGCCGAACCCGGTGCCACGGTGTTTTGATACAGCATGTCCGAGAAGGCCAGCCGCCTCTGCTGGAAGCCGGTGGTGCTGGAGTTGGCGAGGTTGTTGGCGATGTTATCCAGGTTCAACTGCTGTGCGGTCATGCCGCTTGCAGCCGTATAAAGAGCGCGAATCATGGAGACGACCTTTCCGTTTATTTGGGTAGAGGTTTAGCTGACGCGAGGAATGTCCTGCGCCGCGGTCTTATCGATCTCGGTATCGATCATGGTGAGTGCGTGCCGCATGCCTTCGAGCGCCCGCTGCGCGTTGATCAGCTCCACAACGCTCGACACCGGGTTTAAGTTCGAAGATTCGAGCATGCCTTGTCTTACCTGCGACAACGGAGACGCGACGACGTCTTTTTGCGGGACTGTGTAGTAAGTGGACCCAAGGCTCTGCGGATCGGCATCGGGCGTGAACTCCACTACCTTCAACTTGCCCGCGATCGCGCCCTGAGCGGTGATGGTTCCGTCGGAGCTGATCGTCACCGATGCTCCGCTCGGTATGCTGATCGGCCCGGTCTCGCCAAGCACCGGATCTCCGGCTTGCGTCACCAACTGGCCCGTCGTCGACACCTGGAGGCTTCCGTTCCTCGTGTAGGCGACTCCGCCGGCTGTTTGCACGGCAAGGAAGCCAGGCCCGTCGATACCCAGATCGAGCTCGTTATTGGTGCGCTGCAATGACCCCGCCTGCAGATCGAGCTTCGAGTTCCCCAGCAGGCCATAGCTGTTCGTTACCACATTCAGCTGGGAGCCAAGAGGTTGCCCTGAGCCTGCCAGTACCGAACTGAACGTCGTATGCCGTTCACGAAATCCGCTGGTGCTGCTGTTGGCAAGATTATTGGCGATCGTGTCGAGCGCGTCCGTCCGAGCCATCAACGCCGTGCAAGCCGCATAGAGTCCGCTATCCATGAATTCTCCTCGCGGAGGTCTACTGCATCATGAGGGCCAAAGAAGACGCCGTTCTCTGCCTACTTTGTGGGATACGGATTCAACTCAGAACCCACATCGATGCGCGCGGCGAGGCACCCGGCCATGGCAGCCTTTAATCTCTCTCATTCGCTTCACATCTATCTCATGAGATCGACGTATGAGGACCCTGCACGAACTACAATCCTGCCTGCTCGGTCAATTGGTGCGCGAGCGTCAGAATCCCTTTCCACTTAGACGAGCCTTCAGATTCCTGCTGATCGCGTATCGCCGAAACGACGCAACTGGGAAGGTTCCAGTGGCACGCAAGCATGACACCCAGGGAATCGGACTCCGCGGGAAGCGAGCTCTCGTGCTTCCAGCCGAGCAGATGCGGAAATCTGCCTAGCCGGCAGAGCAACCCGGCAAGATATGCCTCCTCCGGCACAAATCCGTCGAGAGTTCTGGCTAATTCACGCGCACACTCCGCAAGCCGGCGGCAGTGCTGCCATTCTGCGACATGAGGTCCGCTGTTCGGTCCCTTCGACGCGCAAATCGCCTGATAACAGCGCGCAAGACTGAGACTCACAATGCAGTCCTCGATGCGCGTGGGACGATCGTCTTCGCTGGGGAACTCCTCACCGATCAATCGCAATATCTGCAGCGTCGCGCCAGCGTCTGTAAGGACGACGTCGGTCACCGATTTCAGGTCGATCACGGAGTCCTTAAGCAGCAACTCCAGTTGAAGCCGCGTGGCGCACATGATCGGCAAACTAGGCAACGGGTCCGAAGCCGGAAGTGAAACAGGAGAACAAGAGACGCCAACCGATGGAAACTCGGCCTGGTCCCCGAAAGACTGAAGGTTTTGCATAATGAGCCCCAAGCTGCTGATGAGTATCTTGTGTCATATCGGCAATTCCCCTCAGGCGTTTAGTTTGTTGCAAGAATCCGTTCCTCAGCCCGGCGGCCTCAGCTAGAAAATCGGATGTTGCACCAGCTGGGTTATCCGCATCCCGTAGTTGCCGTCGACGATTACAGCCTCGCCTCGTGCAACCACGCGACCGTCGAGAATTAATTCAACGGGTTCATCTACTTGGCGGTCGAGCTCGACCACGGAACCGCTGTTCAACTCGAGCACCTCGCGCAATGCAAGCTGGCGCTGTCCGAACCGAAGTGTGACGTTCAGTTCCACGTCCATCACCAGGCCGAGATTCGTACCTGCCGGTCCAGCAGAATCTGAAAGACTGAAAGCCTTCGCCGAGGCCGCCATCAGGCCAGTCAAAAGCCTCTCGTTCAGGCAAAGATGCAACGACACTCTAGGCTCTTGGTCCTCTGGATCGCTCTGTAGCCAAAGTTCAAGCACCTGCTCGTCTGTCAGCGCGAGACTGCCGTTGTCTTCGACACGCACCGTGGTCTCGCCGCCTTCATCCAGCGACGCGGCGAGACCCGTCAGCGCCCGCTCAAGCACTCCGCGGAGCTTCTCTGCCTGGGCCTTCCACATGTCCGGCGCGTCCTGCGCGACGTCGCGCAAGGCAAGTTTCGGCACCAGCCAGGAAGGAAATGCCAGCACAGCACCGCCGGCGCACGCGCCCTCGAAGCTGCATCGGAACGAGGCTGTGCCCGCATCTTCCGGCCGCGTGCCGGTGGCCGGATCGGCCAGTCTCACCCGCCACGCGGAAGCGCAGCCCTCCGAAAGGGCCTTGGTAAAGGCGTCGCAGAATCGTTGACCGATCAAGTTCAGTGTCTCGGAGATCTCAGGAGATTGCATTGCTTTCACCCTCACCGCTTTCCGTGTTATTTATGCTTGGCTGGAGGCGATGCATCAGTTGCATCGCTTTATTGCTTCCCTGACGGACTGGAAGTGCATGGAAGTAATTCTTGCCTTCTAAGGTCAGCGTTGCGGGACCCGTCACCGGCGCGGTGAGCAGCAGCACGCTGCCCTCTTCAATCGCCGCGAGTTCCCTCACCGAGACCTTCAAATCGGTAAGCTCCCCTGACAGAAGGAACTTGCAATCAAGCATGCGTTGGCGCAGGCTGGGCAACAATTCAAAGGTCGGTCCGCCCGGCCGGCCCGCATGGTCCGATCGCGTGCTGCGCACCAGGCTGCCCGCAAGCGATGCGGGAAACGAGATGTAAAGGGCTCCCTTCATCCCCGCAACATTTACATCGAACTTGATACGGATAACTTTCTCTGTCTGCGGAAATATCCTGTGGGCATAATTGGGTTTTACGCACTTGCCCGGCGTAAGCGAGTAGCCCACTGGTTGCCAGGCCCTCTCGATCTCCGCCGCGATCAGGGTCCCTACGCCTTCCATGATGTCTTCGTCGATCTCCGTCACCTCGGTAATCACTTCCACCTTCTCGCCGGTTCCGCCGAGCAGCAGATCGATCACGGTAAACATCAGCGGGCCGTCCATCTCGATCAGCACCGTTGCCGAAGTGGACCGCGTCGTGCAAGGAAGCATGTAGCCGCCCGCCATGCACTTTGTCTTGAACTCCTCCATGACCAGCTGTTCCAGCGATGCGAGCCGCACCTCCAGGCCCGTCCCCAGATACACATCCAGTGAGTTCGTAAGGTAGCGCGCCACAATTTCGTGGAGCGACGTAAGCGTGCGCGCACTCTCATTTGAAAGCCGCCCCGCCGACCGGAAGTTACACGGCAGCACTGTCGGATTGGCATTGGAACTCTGCCCTGCGCGGCTTGCGGACGTGGAATTCACTTAGACCCCCTTGTCTTGGTATCGGTAGGCTTAGCGGAATTTCCGCCCTCAAGGGTTGCTCTTAGCTTGATGAGCGCCGCCGAATGAATCTGAGAGACCCTTGACACAGCCAGGCCAACCACCTCCGCCACTTCCTTCATAGTCAGTTCCTCGACATAGTAAAGAGAGAGAATGAGCTGCTCACGCACTGCCAGTTCCGAGACTGCTTTTGCAAGACGTGCCTTCTCTTCTGTCTTTTGGTAGATCTCAAATGGATTGTCCCAGACGCTTGGAGACGACTCGATAAGGTCGACCGCGTTCCCGCCTTCGATCGAGGACGCAACCTCCTGCCCGACGACAAACAACGAACTCAGATCGCTCTGGACTTGATTCAAGGAACTCAGGCTGATTCCCAGTGCCGCGGCCACCTCCTCCGACCGAGGCGAACGTCCAAGCGTCGACTCAAGCCGCGACGTTGCGTCCGCGATCTCCCGCGCCTTCCTCCTTATGCCGCGCGAGCCCCAGTCAAGAGCGCGAAGCCCATCGAGGATCGCGCCTCTGATCCTGAACTTCGCGAAGGTGCTGAACTGCGCGTTCTTCGTGGGGTCGAAGGCGCGGTATGCCTCCAGAAGACCGATTACACCCGCGTTGATCAGGTCGGAAAGCTCGACCTGCTGCGGCAGCCTCTCCAGAATTCGCGAGGCAATGTATTGGACCTGAGGAAGCTCCTGCATGATGATCTCGTTGCGCAGATCCAGATCGCTCGTGGCTTCCGCAAGATTTCTGTAGACCGTGTGAGCTAGTGCCATATCTCTCTCCCTCGCTCCGGCGATGTACCATCGCCGGCTCCGCATTCCTTCTCATTCGTAAACTCTTACTAACGGACAATCCCCACCGACTGCACCATGGTCATGGCCGGAATCTCACTCGGCGAAATGACCGTCACCTTCGGCATAAATGGCTCCAGCAGCCGCCGCAGATAGAACCTGCCGGGCGAAGAGCACAAGAGCACTGGCGGAGCTTCGCTGATCTGGTCTCCGAATGAGGCGCGGAGGCTGTCGAGCACCCGCCGCGCCACCGATATCTGGAGACCGGAAGACGACAACGCGCCCGACTGCAGGTTCGCCGCCCTCATGCACTCCTCTTCAATTGCGCTGTCCAGTGTCACCACCTTCAGCTCTCCCTTGTTGTTCAGTAAAGGTCGTATAAGGCCGCGTCCGAGCGCCTGCCGAGCGGCTTCCACAAGTGCGACACCGTTCTTGTTGATTGTGGCGGTATCGACCAGCGCTTCCAGAATCGTTCCGAGATCGCGAATGGAAACCTGCTCCCGCAATAACTGCTGCAATACCTTTTGCACTTCGCCCAGGCTCATCAATTTCGGTATAAGCTCTTCAACGAGCTTCGGATGCGAGTCCGTCAGCCGGTCGATCAGCCGCTTGGTCTCATGCCGCGAAAGCAGTTCGTACGCGTTGCGCTTGATGAGTTCCGTAAGGTGCGCCGCCAATACCGATGTTGAGTCCGCGACCGCATATCCAGCGGCGATCGCCTGCGCCTGCAGTTCCTTGCTGATCCACTTGGCAGGCACATCGAACGCGGGCTCGCGGGTCTCTTCGCCGGGTAGGTTCGGGAAGCCGGACTCGGAGCTGATCGCCAGCGCGAAGCCGCGGCGCAGCTCCCAGCGCGCGATCTCAACGCCCCGAATATAGACAACGTACTCTCCCTCTCGCAGCGAGAGGTTGTCTGTAATGTGGATCGACGGCACGAGAAAACCAAGTTGCTGTGCCAGGTTCTTCCGCAGCGCCTTCACCCTCGCGAGCAGTTGGCCGCCCTGCTTGGCATCGACCAGCGGCACCAGTCCGACGCCCACTTCAAGCATGAGTTCATCGAGCTTCAGCACAGAGTCCATCGACTCCGCGGGAAGGGCGGCCGCGCCTGCCTTCCCGCCTGCGGGAGCAGCCAGCTCAAGCGTCTCCGCATCCTCCGGGGTCTTTTCATTCTTGATCCTGTAGGCCGCGAACATCAGCCCGCCAGCCACGCTGAAGAATGCGATCTTCGGCAGTCCCGGGATAAGGCCTAAGGCTCCAAGCACTCCGCCGCCAATCCATAACAGCCGCGGACTGCTGAGAATCTGCTTTCTTACGTTAACACCGAGCGACTCCTTCGACGCGGCCCTCGTGACGACGATGCCGCCAGCGACGGAGACGAGCAGTGAAGGCAGGATGGAGACCAGCCCGTCGCCAACCGTCAGGATCGTGTAGGTCTTCAACGCCTCCTGAAAGGGGATTCCTTGCTGAAACACTCCGATAAGAAAACCGGCGATGATGTTGATCGCCATGATCAGAATCGTCGCCAGCGAATCGCGCTGCGAGAACCGGGCCGCGCCGTCCATCGCCCCGCAGAACTCCGCCTCGCGCGCAACGTTCTCGCGCCGCTTGCGCGCCTGCTGCTCGGTGATAAGGCCGGCATTGAGGTCCGCGTCGATCGCCATCTGCTTGCCCGGCATCGCATCCAGCGTGAAGCGCGCCGTCACCTCCGCCGTTCGTACCGCGCCATGGCTGATAACCAGATACTGAATAGCAATCAACGCCAGGAAGAGTACAAAGCCCACCAGGTAGTTGCCGCCGACTACAAACTGGCCGAAGGCTTCGATCACCTTTCCGGCCGCGGACGCGCCCTCATTGCCATGCAGCAGAATCCGACGGGTGCTCGCGAGGTCCAGTGAGAGACGAAGCATCGTAAGCAACAGCAAGAGGCTCGGGAAGACCGAAAACTCGACCGGCTTCAGGATCTGCACCGCTGTCAGCAGCACCAGCACCGACGCCGTGATGCTGATCGTCAGCATCATGTCCAGCACGAAGCTCGGAAGCGGCACCAGCATCACGAAGACCATCGACACCGCGGCCATGGGGATCACCCATTCGCCCGACGCGGCCAGTGTCTTCAGCAGTCCCTTCCTCTCGCTCATGCTTTAGATCAGCTCCCCGGAAGCATTGCGGCTGCGCCGCATCTTCTCCTGCTGCCGCACCTCAGCCTGCGCGCGGAAGACGATCACCAGAATGTCCGCGACAGCCTGGTAGAGCGCGGAAGGAATCGCCTCGCCTACTTCAACCGTCTTATAGAGCGCCTGCGCCAGCGGCTTGTTCTCCATGATGAGAATGCCGTTCTCCGCGCCCAGCGCCTTGATCTGCTGCGCCAGCAAGTTCATTCCCTTCGAGACGACAATGGGCGCGGGCATATCGGTCGTGTAGCGCAGGGCGACGGCATAGTGTGTGGGGTTCGTGACGATAACCGTCGCGGTCGCGGCCGCCGCCAGCGCCTGCTTCTTTCTCATCCGCCGCTGCAGCCGCCGGATGCGCCCCTTGCTCACAGGATTGCCGTCGTTCTGTTTGTGCTCCTCCTTGATCTCCTCGCGGCTCATCTTCATGTCGCCTTCCATCTTCATCCAGGTAAGGAAGTAGTCCACGCCGGACCACGCGATCAGAATCAAGCTGCCCTTCCATCCAACCTCGTAGATCATGCTGCCGAGCGTGGAGGCGAACATACGGATGCCCAGTGAAGACGCCCGCACCATCAATCCCCAATGCGACTGAATGCAGGCCTCCGCCACCCATGCAATCGCCGCGAACGGCAGCAGCGACTTCAGCAGGTTGCTCACGCCGGTCAGCGAGAAGATCTGGCCGAACTTCGTCGCTGGGTTGAACCTCTCGAACTTCAGCATCAGCGCCTCGGGAGCGATGCTAAAGCCGCCTTGCGCAAGTCCGGAGGCAACCGAGAGCCCGAGAGCGCTGAGTAGCACGGGCACAATCCAGCGAAAGACCTCGATCGCGCTCCAGAAGAAGACAGGCCCGCTGCTCTGGAAATCACCGCTCGCCGCGCTGTCGAGAACATTGCGGTAGAAGACAGTCCAATGCGTGACAGCGCCGCGCGACATGATGACCAGCGCCGCCGTCGCGCCAACGATCGCGAGGATGCTGGGCAGCTCGCGCGAGCGGGCGACCTGTCCCTGCTCGCGCGCCTTCTCGCGCCGTTTGGGTGTAGCTTGTTCTGTTTTGCTTGAATCTGCCATAGGTTAGTTATGCGCCAGATGAAGCACCCGATCGGCGTACCCGAGCGAGTCGAGAAAGAGTGTTCGGAACATGTCCGGCCAGTACTTGAGCGATGCGAAGAGGATCGAGAGTCCAAGCAGGCTCTTCACCGCCGGACCAAGAAGCATAAGAGGCAGCTGCGGCGATGCCTTGCCCAGCAGCCCTAGAACGATGTCGGTAAGCAGCGTCGCTGAAAGCACCGGCGCCGCGATCTGCACGCCCGTCAGGAGAATCGCTGTGCCCGCGCCGATAAGGCTCGCAACAAACGGCTTCGACAGGGTCGCGCTTCCCGGCGGCAGATAGGAGAAGCTGTTGCCGATCGCGCGGAGCAGCCACAGATGAACGTCGAGTCTGAGGAAGATCAGCATGGCGATCGACTGGTGGAACATAGCGACCACCGTTGTATCTACCTGCGTATTCGGATCCAGGATGTTGATCAGCGAATACCCCATCTGGACACTGAGCACCTGCCCAGCCATCTGTACGGCTTCAAACACCACCTGAGTCGCAATGCCGAGCGCGACGCCAACCAGCAGCTCGCGAAAGACCAGCAGCGGCCACTCTGCCAGCGGCAATGACGGCCAGGAGTGTGCCACCATCGGATACATAAGGAACGTCAGACCCAGCACCAGCGCGGCCTTGATGCGCGCCGGGACAACGTTGCTCCCCAGGAAAGGCGCGAAGAGCATCAGACCGCTCAACCTCACACCGATCGCGAGCAGTGCCTGCATGACGTCCGCGAATGGAATTTTGATCACTGCAGCACCTTCGAGAAATCGGAGAACAGCAGCGTCGTGTAGGTGCTCAGGTGGCGCCACATCCACGGCATGAGAATGAAGAGCGCCGTTCCGGTCGCCAGAAGACGCGGCACGCTCGATAGCGTCTGGTCTTGCAGCGATGTAAGCACCTGGACCACATTCACCATCAAGCTCACGCAGATCGCGACCAGCAGAATCGGCGCGGTCAGCAGCATGACCTCTTCAAGCATCAATCTTCCCATCGTTACAACGGAGTCTGTCCCCATTATTGAAAGCTCCTCATCAGAGAACTGATCAGCAGATGCCATCCATCGACCATGAGGAAGAGCAGCAGCTTCAACGGCGTCGAGATGACCACTGGAGGAAGCTGCATCATGCCGACCGAAGTAGTGATTGACGCAACGACCATGTCGACGACCAGGAACGGAAGAAACAGCACAGTGCCTATTTGGAAGCCGGCCTTCAGCTCCGAGAGTATGTACGAAGGCAGCAGCACACGGAACGAAAGATCTTCCACCTTATGCGGGCGCGGCTCCTTGGCCAGATCTAGAAACAGCTGCACGTCTTTATCGCGGACGTAGTGCGCCATGAAGGCCCGCATTGGAGTTCCGGCCTTTTCAAGCGCACCGAGCGGCGTGATCGTCCCGCTCTCCAGGGGAACAATTGCCGTATCGTAGATGACCGCGCCCACAGGCTGCATGATGAAGAAGGTGAGGATCATCGACAGTCCGATCAGCGTCTGGTTCGAAGGCGTCGTCTGCAGTCCAAGCGCCTGCCGCAGGAAGTGAAAGACGATCAGCAGCCGCGCAAAGGGCGTGATGCATAACAGCAGCGAAGGGATCAGCGATAGAAACGTCAGCAGGACAACGATCGTCCACGGCGCGGAGTTGCCGCCGAGACCATCTATCTTCAAGCCATTCATCGTCGCCGTGGCGCCGGCCGGCGCGCCAAGTGCCATGCCGAGAGTCATGTAAGCGCTCACGATGTCACCTCGGAAACAGCCGCGGTCTTGGCGACATCCGCGGGGCTATCAAGTACCGCAAGCAGATGAACGCTGGCCGTTGAACAGCCGATAAGGTAATGCACGCCATCGGCCTGAACGATCGATACGGAGCGTTTCTCGCCAAGCGAGATCGTCTCGGCAACGCGCAGCCGGCGTGATGAGATCTGCTGGGTCCGCTTGCGTTCCAGCCAGCGCCATCCTGCCTGAAGGTATCCGGACGCGTGGCGCAGCACGTCGGCGTATGCTGCGCGCTGCGATATCGCCTTTGAATTCGCGGGTGAGGGCGCTGCCTCCCGGATACGCAATCCAGGCCGCCATTCGGCTGGGGTCTCCGCTCTCGCAGCGGTCTGCATCGGCATCATACGAGATCCGTGATGCGAGCCGCGAGCCGTTCGCCGACGACTTCAAACTCGGTCCAGGCCATCAGCACGCCGTTTACGTTCAGCGGAAGATCGGAGCTCTGATGGCACCCCGTCTGCACCAGCGAGCCCGGCTGTAACTTCAACAGGTGACCGACCGTGAAGTCCACGAGCGGCACTTCAAGGGCGAGCGTGCACGGAAGCCACGGCAGCATCTCCTCCGCGCTGGGTGGCTTGGCCGCCGCATGGGGTCCCGCGGCATGAGTCGTGTTGGGTCGAGTAGCTGAAGTCTCTGTCATTGCTTTCCCAAATGCCCTGTTTGCTCGCGCCGCAAATGAGCGGCGGCATGCGGAGATCCTCCGTCATTCGATACATCCGCCGTTGCGCTCAGAAAGCGTCCGCGGATCGGTCGAAAGACAGGAAGTTGCCTTGGCTAGTGCAAATTGGGTGCCAAAAAATCCCTCGTCCCACGCAAGTGTTATGCGGGTCGAGCAATGGCGGACAGAATGGCGATATACATGGAAGAATCGGGCGGCCCGCTTCGTAGAAGATACCGTGGCAAACGGCAAAGCCCCCCGATGATGAGCGCTCGTGAGTGAGGAGCGGCCGCTCTCGCAAAGCGCGAGAGCGACTGCTCCTCATCAATCACTCATAAAGCCGAAGTCTCAGGAAACAGACCCCAACACTATGCGCTAATCATTTGGATTGTCGCCTGGGATATCTGCTGGAACGTCGTGATCGACTTCGCATTTGCCTGGTACGCCTGCTGCGCGACGATCATCTTCGAGAACTCAGCCGCGACATCCACGTTGGAGGCTTCCACCGATCCTCCCGTGATCACGCCTCGTCCGCCCGTTCCGGCAACTCCAACCGCCGCGACACCCGATCCAACCGTGGCCTGGTAGTCGTTGCCGCCGATACCCAGCAGGCCCTGCTCGTTCGCGAACGTCGCAACCGCTACCTGGCCGATCGAGCTCGACTGCTGGTTGGAGTAGAGGCCTTCGATGGTTCCATCCGACAGCACGGAGATGCTGCTCAGCGTGCCGCTCGCCTGTCCATTCTGGGTCGGCGACGTCACCGAATTCGGAAGCGCCGTCTGGGTAATGCTGGAGCTTCCGTCTGTGTTTGTCAGGTTCCAGGTCATGTTCATCGGGGCGGCGCCGTCGGTGAACGTCGGGATGCTGACGGCAACACTGCCCGTAGGCGCGGTGAGGTTGCCGGAGGTGTCGAAGGTGAGGGTCCCGCTGGCCACCGTTGTTGAGGCGGCTCCGGTGTCCGCGGTCGGCACGTCCACCGTATAGCTCCAGGTATTGGCCGCCGTCTTGGTGTAGTTCACGGTCAAGTCATGCTGGTTGCCCAGAGAGTCATACACCGGGACGGGCGTCGAATAGGTTGCGCCGACAGCCGACGTCGCGCTCAGGTTCGCCGAAAATTGAAACTGCGTCGTGGCAATG
>Ga0116226_10003442_pt1 | contig 13964 bp, 10 predicted proteins | sample S1TSphfallax_FD_89692 | JGI IMG/M metagenome (GOLD analysis project Ga0116226, IMG submission 89692) | Host-associated microbial communities from peat moss isolated from Minnesota, USA - S1T2_Fa - Sphagnum fallax MG | ecosystem: Host-associated > Plants > Peat moss > Unclassified | place: USA...
CCTGAGCACATTGGTGGTCCTCGAGGTTATACGGGAATCCTCAAGATCATCAGAGTTGCGGGGCACGAGAATCCCGCCGAGACGTGGCCGTGGCTCGGCGCAGTCGTTTACCAGCGCTCCCAACCGCCCGGACCAATAGTGCATTACAGAAAATATCACTGCCCGGGATCATCGAGCGTCAGTAGAGTCCCAACTTTCCGTACAGAGTTAGGTGATCTTCAACCGTCTTGCTTCTGCCTTTGGAACGGCTGGAGGTGAAGGGTACAAGACAATCGCTTCCTTTTCCACATTCACACAGGCCTCAGGATACACCGCCAGAGCCAGATTTAGCGCTTCCATAAAAGTAGGCTTGACCTGACGGACAAGCCTAAATCCCGCTCCAAATTGGGCATGTACTGCTGCCCATGAAATGGATGTCGGCTTGGTTAAGGAGTGAAGGCGATATGCGAGCCAAATATAGACATCGATTGCCATAGATCGAGGTCCGATGGCCTGGATCGCCTCTTCTCTAACGGGAACTGGGTGGTCCTGGAGCGACCGCCAAAATCTTTCATCGAGCCTGACTTTATCTTGCCATAGGGTCGGTTGATTGTCGTCCGATACACCGGCAAGAGATATGGCATCCTGGACAAAAGCTCCGTTGTGGCGGCTTTCGGCTCCATTTTCTCGATCAGTGAAAAACGTCAGGCGACAAGCTGATATGCGACGGGCTTGCTCGGTTACTAACTGGTAGGTTTTGCCGCCCGTAGAGAGAGACATCCGAGACATCCAGGATTTCATCGAGCGCCCCAGCTCGACCTCCGGGCAGTTGGTTCGTATTGCCTCAGTCTGAAGATATAATAGGATTAAACGTGCGATCGACCCGTAAGGAACTCCGATAATAGCTCCTTGCCGGTCCCGGCCGGATTCAACCAGCAGCGTTGTCCTATGCCCCTCTCTTTTCCAAAGCCCTTCTTGAATTTGTTTGTGAGGCAGTGAGGTCATCGCGAATCCAGCATGGGTGATGCCAAACCGGCTTTCTTCTTCAGAGAGAATCATAGCTGCAGCGTCGACGACGTGTCGCTCTGCTTTGGTCCCGGCCATTGCCCTAGCCGCTTCCACGCCTTCACGCAGCACTAACTGATGAATTTCACCCATGAACCTGTTTGCCAAGGCTCTCTTCCCAAAAGCAAGTGGGACTCTACTGACGCAGACTAATCGAAGGTTATTAGATTCCAGTTATTAGTTTCGTCAGTAGAGTCCCCTGGATAACCGCGAGTCGCGTCAGTAGAGTCCCAAAAAGCGTCAGTAGAGTCCCCTGGATAATTTGACCGCCTGTGGATAAGTCGTGACGACCCATAGCGTCAGTAGAGTCCCAAGGCTTCCCGAGTCGACCACTTGGCAAGGGCCCGGTCTAACCGCTCCCTCCGGCACGCCAGCCGCCGTCTCAGCGCCTGGGTTCGATGCGGTAGAAGAGTCCAAGGCTCTGAGTCGGGGTTCCACCCGGTTCTCGGCGACTGACAGGACGTATCCGGTCGCGGGGACCTCGACCTGGAGGATCTGGTGAGCGCTACACGGCCGCCATCACCTGTGGAGCGACTGGCGGCCGGCTCGGTGTGGTGATTGAATCGCTCGGCGGGAATGCTGCTAGTCTGCCTTACCAGAACTCCCAGGGGGCTCGTTACAACCCCCGCGTTCCCATTTCGTTCAGGTAGACTGCCTCACCAACCCACCCTCCGAGCAGCCCTTCGGGAAGTAGGGCCAGCCACTCGTCGCGCTGCGCAGATGCTGCAAATGAGCCCTGCCCCCCGCCTCCACAGCGTCTGATCTACAGAGGGCAAACGGGGAGTCTTGCGAGGCAAGTGGGGAGTCTTGCGAGCCGGCGCGACGGAAAAGCTTGGCTCTACGGCTGTTATCCCGGGGAAAGCTGTGAGCAAACTAATAGTAGGTTCTTCTAATATCCTTCCTAGTAGCTCCCTCGCAGGAATCCCCAGGGACAAATCGGAGTAAGATGGGCGACAGTGAAAGCATGGGGACAGTTCATGACCTGCTGGAACATCATGGGAAGAGGGTAGCGCTACAGGCTGGCCACCCGAGGGAAGTGGTTGAAGCGGCAGCCGCCTACATGTCCGACGAAGAGAGCGGCTTAGGGTTCGCCTATAGCGGATGGGCGCAGTGCGCTCTTCCACTCAAGAAGCTGCAGCCGGATGCCCGATGGGAGATAGCAACCGATCGTGTGCGCCTAGTGGTCGAGCCAGGTCTTAGGCTGGCATCTGGGTCGATCGACGGGCCGATGGAGCATGTTGGCGTCCCCTATGGAGCCCACGCCCGCCTGATCCTACTCTACCTTCAGACGGAAGCTCTCCGTACCGGGCGCCGCGAGGTCGAGCTCGGGACTTCACTTCGAGACTGGCTGTCGCGGATCGGCGTTTCCTACGGCGGGACCACCGGCCGCTCGGTCCGTGATCAGGCCGAGCGGATCAGCCGCTGCCGGCTGACCTTCCATATCCAGGGAACGGGCTCGTCCTCGGCGCTGGTCAATCAAACGATCGTCGACAAGGCTCTGTTCATCCAAACCCCTGAGCGGGGCGTCCAAGGGCAGCTTTCCCTGGAGACTGCCAAGCTCAGCGAGGGGTTCTACGAGCAGCTCCAGAAGCACCCGGTGCCGCTGGAGGAGGCGGCCATCAGGGCCCTCAACAACAATCCGGCGGCGCTCGACTGCTACATTTGGCTAACCTACAGGCTTCACGTCCTCCGGAGCGACCGCCTCGTCACCTGGGCCGCGCTCAAGAAGCAGTTCGGGAGCTCATACCGCGAGCTGTTCCACTTCAAGCCTCGGTTCACCCAGAGCCTGCAGCTCGCCTCGGCCGTCTACCCAGGTGCCAAGGTCCAGGTCCTTGACGAGGGCGTGGTGCTGCAGCCATCCAGTTCACCGGTGAGGAAGCTGATCGGGGCCAAGTGACCTCGCAAGACTCCCCACCAATGCCCACTCCATGGTGCTTGTGGCGGTTGCTCCAAGATCAGGGTGCCCGGCGCGCTGACCGGAACCGATCCCGGCTGCTTCGCGCGGTGTGCTCGACCGGCAATCCATTCAATCCGGGCCATCCGGCCAAGTGCCGCTGGATCGGCCCAACGGCCCTGTTCGATGAGTTCTCAAACAGTCTCTGATCGTCAGCCGGGGTTTGCCGAAATCGGCTTTGCCCCGAGCCTGTCGAACATCACGTCGGTGCCGGACTGCCTCCCGAACGCGCCGTGCGGATCGAACACAGGAGATTTCTTTCGCATTATAAGTCGATAGACTAATTTCCTAGCCTCTGATGCAACTGATGGCTGATTATGTGACGGCACAAAAAATCCGGATGTGCCGTAAGGTGATAATACAAGTAGTGGCAAGGCGGGCTATCGTCTCGAATAGGTGAGATTGTAGCTGTGATGGGAGTGTTTCACCCGCATTATAAGTCGATCGGATGAGAATGCGAAAGCACATGAACAAGGACAAATCAAGGATGACAATACAAAAAACCGCGCAATAGACCAATCATTTCAAATAGATTACATACTAACCCCATGACAGGAGGATCACGCGTAGGTAATATCGCTGCTAGATGATTAGGGGCTTCGCCTGCATGCATATTGCTATCGGAATTGCAACGAGCGGGCGCCCCAAGACGCTCAAGGAAATGCTGCTCCACCTCAAATCTCAGATCCGTGCCCCGGACTCGATTTTTGTTTGTGCGAGCAAAGCGACGGACGTTGCGGGTGTAGAGGAGGCGATTCCCGGTATTGACGTTTTGTTGTCCGCTCCGGGAGCCTCAACGCAAAGGAATGCGATCATTCGCGCGGCGCGTGACAGTGACGTCATTGTCTTTTTCGACGATGATTTTTTCCCTCAAATAGACTACCTTCTGGCTGTCGAGCGGCACATGTACGAATCTCCGGCGACGGTCGTTCTGTCTGGCGAAGTCCTTGCCGATGGAATTAACGGTCCCGGATTCACTCTGTCCGAGTGTGTGAGTGTTCTGCAGGGCGACTGGCAGAGCTACCGCGACAGAAGCCCCTCGGGTGCGGTGACGCGTGCGTTTTCGGGCTACGGATGCAACATGGCCGTCCGCGTATCGGCACTCCGCAAAGGCAACGTATTCTTCGATGAGAACTTGCCGCTTTACTCATGGCAGGAGGATGTCGACCTGTCCCGACGACTGGCTGTTTTTGGCGAGGTGGTTCGGCTCGACAGTGCTCGCGGCGTGCATATGGGCGTAAAGTCAGGGCGCGGGTCGGGGTTGAAGCTGGGATATTCACAGGTAGCGAACCCTCTGTACCTGGCATCGAAGCGCAAGGGATATCCGTTGTCCTGGGCCATAAGGCATATCGGCAAGAACGTGGCTAAGAATTGCCTGCGGTCTCTGCGGCCGGAGCCCTATGTGGATCGCCGGGGACGGTTGCGGGGAAACATGATGGCGATGTGGGAGCTTGCCGGGGGGCGTATGTCTCCCATGCGGGTCATCGACCTTTAGCGAGTGTGAGCGCGTTGGTGGCGGCGCGTTCGGCTGCTGCGGGCTGTAGGCTCTCGAGGAGCAGCGCGCCAGGCTGAACAAGTGGCTGCAGAGCCGATGGTCGCCTTGCTCACCGGCGTCCAGGGGATAACCTCGAGTCTTGATAGCAGTGTCTGAACCATGGCCTGGGGATAACTTTTCGTGCCTCAGGAACGTCACCAGAGTCCGAACCGTCGGAGACCCCGATACGGCGCGTGAGCCAGCACTACAGCGGTCCGCGAATTTAAAGGCTGTCCGATAGCCGGCTAGCACAAGTCGGGTTTGCGAAAGCTATCCATTAGAGTTCTCGCGTCGGGATAGCGGACCGGATAGGTAGGTGTCCCGGGTTTGAGGCCCTATTAGCCAAGCGACCAGGGCGCAGTTCGGAGGGCCTTTCGATAATCACGCAAGCGGCGCGATGGCTCCTCTGCAGTATGCTCTTCATGGCTTGTTCCCATGTCGAAAGCGACGCCGACAGGAACAAGGCCGCGGAGCCAATGACCGACCTCGCGGTCACCCGGAACCTGCAATACGAGCCGGGCGATCGCCACAGCCTCGACGTCTACGTCCTGCGTGCGCCGGACAAGGCGGAGCGGCCGGTCATCGTCTACCTCTATGGCGGCGACTGGGCTGCAGGCGCAAAGGCGAACTTTGCCTGGGTTGGTGCGGCGTTGGCTCGGCGCGGCTTTGTGGCCGTTGTGCCCGACTATAGGATCTATCCCGAAGCGAAGTGGCCGATGTTCCTGGAAGATAATGCCGCCGCTGTGCGATGGGCGCAGGACCATGCGAAGAGCTTTGGCGGCGATCCTGCCAAGTTAGTGCTGATGGGCCATTCGGCCGGCGCCAATAACGCCCTCAGCCTGGCGACCGAACCCCGATGGCTTGCTGGCGTCGGGATGACCCGGCGCGACCTCAAAGCAACGATCCTCCTGTCCGGCCCCTTCAACCTCTCTCCGCTTGATACCGCGAGGGAACGCGCCATTTTCGGCCCGCCGACCGGTTATACCGATCCTATCAACCGTATCGAGGGCGGTTCACCGCCACTGCTGTTGATCGTCGGCGATCGGGACGATGCCGCCGACCCACACGACAGCGATGCCGTCGCGACCAGGGTGCGCGCGAAGGGGGGCGTGGCCGAGGTGATCCACTACCCATCCCTAGGCCATAGCGACACGCAGAACGCTTTGGCGATACCACCTGGCCGTCCGCCGGGCATCATCGATGCTATCCTGCACTTTCTCGCGGCGCAGGATGCGGCACCCCCCGAATCCTAGCGAGCCGGTTTGCGCCAGGTGCCTGCGACAGAAGCCCGCCTGTCTGGGCCAGCCGCCAGGCGATCAGCCCGAACCAGAGCAGCCCACCGAACAGATGGTGCGAAACGGTGAAGGACGCGTACAGTGTCTCCAGGGTGGAGGGTGCGGCGGGTTGCGGCCAAAGGACGAGCGGTGTGACCAGAGCGATCGCGGTCCATCCGACAATGCGCGCAGCTCTGGAGGTGGCGAGCGGTCCTTGAGTCTCTAGGAAGAAAGCCGCGGGAATGAGCAGCCAGGCATAGTAGTGCGTCCAGGACAGGGGACTGCACACGAGGCACAGAGAGATCGTGAGCAGATACTGCAGATCTCGCCGTGCGCCCACCTGCGCCTCCTCGTCGACGGCGGCACCGGGCGTCCGCCGCTTGAAACAGGCCACGGCGGCAATGAGAAAGATCAGGTCGGTGATGACATGTGCCAGTAGCTTTTCGCCAGCCCCCGGCGCCTTGACCGAAAAGTCGAGCAGAATGTCGGGGGGCGCGTGCAGGCGGAAGAGAAAGCCGGGAATTGACTGATTGCCGGAAACCGCCAGCCAGTTGTGGCTGTATTGCAGGATGGAGGTTTGCAGCCAGTACAGATTGCCCTGCCAACCAAACAGGAGAAGCGAAAGAGCGGCAGTCGCTATACCCACAATCGCAAAGCCGAAAACGCCACGCAGGTCGCGCCGTAACAGGAAGAAGAGACCGAAGAGTATAAGGGCGGGCTTAAGCACAGCGGCGGTACCGAGCAGCATACCAGCCGCCATGGAGCGCTGCGTTCGAATGAGAACGAGCCCCGCCGCCAGCGCAAAGATCAGGAAAAAGCTGAGATTTCCCCACTTAAAACCGCTCAGGAGCGGGCCGTTGGCGAGGAACAGAAGCGCCAGCAGCCACCGTTCCCGGAGTTCGAGTTGGGTAAGACGGACCAGCAGGAACCAGGCAGCGACGGTCGATCCAATACCAATGAGGGTGAACAGAATGGCCGCCATATGCGGGGATAACCATCCGAAGGGCGCGAACAGATAGGCGACCACGGGAATATTGACGAAGCCCCCCGCCGCCCCAAGCCCGATAAGAGCCTTCAGTGCTTCCGAGTCACCGTACAGCGCCGCTCGGCCAGCTGGGTAGTACGCCCTCAGGAAGTCCCAAAACGCGGTAGGAGGACTGCTCAACTTAAAGTTTATAAATTCGAATAAGATCACGGCCAAGGCAATCAGACCCCAGATGGGCATGCTGCGGCTTGTAAGGCTGCCGGTGGGTAAGACGCGCCGCTGTGCTAGCCAAAATATGGCAAGCACGGCAGCGACAGTGGCGACCAGATATCCTGTGTACAAGAGGCTATGCACCGGCGAACTTCCCATAGAAATCGACTGCACTGCCGCAAGCTAGAGGTGCAGATGGCTGCGAGCCGAGATACCGAGACCAGAAGCCTGCCATACAGAGAATGCCTTGTGAGCAACTCACTTAAGTTGGGAGAAAATAAGCCGAAAAGGGTACGATACGTGAGAAGCTTTGGATTTCCACGTATTTAGCCTACCCATTTTATCGTGAGACCACAAAGATACCCCTTACGAGGTATAATCACGACTAAGTTGGTATGTTCCACGTAATGGTTCTGTGCCAAAAGGCCGGGCCGCGTGGCACCGAGCCTCGGATGAGGGGTGGATAGCTACAGAGTCGTGAATCGCAATTGACGCAATCGGTCCGTACCAGTTTTCCATCGCCTCAGCCGCCTGCGCCACCGCCTATGGCTCTAGTGGCGGAGATTACCCATCGCTGCCCCTTGCGCTGCCCCTACTGCTCCAATCCGCTCGAGATGGCGCGAGCGAGCGAGGAGCTGTCCATCGCCGATTGGGGGCGTGTCTTTGTCGAGGCCGCGCGGCTCGGGATCCTCCATCTCCATCTCTCGGGGGGAGAACCTATGGCGCGCGCAGACTTGCCTGCGCTGACCCGAGCGGCAGCGGAGGTCGGGCTCTATACCAATCTCATCACCTCTGGGGTCTTGCTGGATGAAAAGCGGCTCGTTCAGCTGGCGGAGGCGGGGCTCGATCATGTCCAGCTCTCCTTCCAGCATGCGGATGGGTCGGAGGCGGAGCGGATTGGCGGAATGATAGGCGCTCAGGCAAAGAAGATCGCCGCTGCGCGTCTCGTCATAGCGGCGGGCCTGCCGCTCACCTGCAACTTTGTTATCCATCGCCAGAATGCGTGGGACGTGGGGGGGATGATTGCGCTCGCCGCCGATCTCGGTGCCGGGCGGGTCGAGATCGCTCATACCCAATATTACGGCTGGGGACTGATCAATCGTGACGCTTTGCTCCCGGACACGGCGGAGTGCGATGCCGTGACCGCGGCGGTGGAGGCCGCGCGCGAGACCCATCATGGCCATATGGTGATCGACTACGTCACCTCCGATTATCACGCCGATCGCCCGAAATCCTGCATGGGTGGCTGGGCCCGGCGCTTCATCGTGGTCACTCCGGCCGGCAGGGCCTTGCCCTGCCACGCGGCGGAAACCATCCCTGGTCTGTCCTTTCCGGATGTGCGTACGGTCAGCCTCGCTGAGATCTGGAACGCTCATCCCGCCTTCCTTCGCTTTCGCGGCACGGGCTGGATGCCGGAGCCCTGCCAATCCTGTGCCTTCAAGGAACAGGATTGGGGCGGATGCCGGTGCCAGGCGCTGGCTCTGGCGGGAGACGGGGCCGCGACCGACCCCGTTTGCGGGCGATCCTCCCTTCATTCATCGGTAAAGGAGTTGATCGCCGCACGTCCTGTCGCGCCGCCACCCTTCGTCTACCGGCGCCACGCCGGACATGCGATCCCCGAGTGAAGAGTCCGATCATGCCAGCAGCCGCGCGGCCCCCTTTGATTGTGATCCTGACGAGTATCATCCTCGCCTTGATCGGCCTTTACCTGGGGCTGGGCGGCGTCTGGCTCGCCATCCTCGGTGGCTCGCTCTACTACGTCATCACGGGCATCGCGCTGCTGGCGACAGCCGTCCTCCTCTGGCGCGGTCGCGCTGCGGCCCTATGGCTCTATGCGCTCATCCTCGTTGGCACGCTGGTCTGGGCGCTCTGGGAGGTCGGTTTCGACTTCTGGGCGCTCGCTCCGCGCGGGGACGTGATCGCCCCGCTCGGCGTCTGGCTGCTGCTCCCCTTTGTCTCCGGCCGTCTTGGCCCGGCGGCCAGGGGTGCGAAGGCGGCACTCGGCGGCGCCGTGGTGCTCGCCGTTCTCACGCTCGGCTTTTCGCTCACCCGCCATCCGCATGCGATCACCGGTGTCGCGCAGAACGCGCAGATGCCGCCGGGCAATATTGCCGGCGCCGACTGGCCGGCCTATGGCGGCACGAACTGGGGTGACCGTTTTTCCGGTCTCAGCCAGATCACGCCGGACAATGTCGGCAAGCTCACGCTCGCCTGGCAGTTCCGCACCGGGGACATGAAGGGTCCGAACGATCCGACCGAGACGACGGACGAGGACACGCCGCTCAAGATCGGCGATACGCTCTATGCCTGTTCGCCGCACCAGGTCCTATTCGCGATTGATGCAGCAACCGGCAAGCTGCGCTGGAAGTTCGATCCAAAGATCAAGAACAATCCGACCTTCCAGCATCTCACCTGCCGTGGCGTTTCCTATCACGAGACCGCTGTTGGGGCGACGACGATTGACGGAAACCCGGCGCCTCTCGACTGTCCGCGCCGCATCTTCCTGCCAACCGATACCGGCGTCCTCTATGCCATCAATGCTGATGACGGCACCCTCTGTCAGGGGTTCGGCGGTAAAGGCCAGGTGGATCTAAAGGCGGGCAGTCCGTATCAGACCGCGGGCTTCTACGAAGGTACGTCACCGCCGGTCGTTGGCCGCCAGGTCATCGTCATGGGTGGCGCGGTCATCGACAACTGGTCGAACAAAGTGCCGTCGGGTGCCATCCGTGCCTACGACGTCTATTCCGGCAAGCTGCTCTGGGTTTTCGACGCGGGTAATCACGATCCGAACGAGATGCCCTCGGCGACACATCAGCTGACCGCAGGATCCCCGAATTCCTGGGCGCCTTCGGTTATGGATGAGACGCTCGGCATGGTCTATCTGCCGCTTGGCGAGGGCGCCAACGACATCTGGGGCGGCCATCGCACGGCGGACGAGGAGCGCTATGATTCCGCCCTCGTCGCGCTCGACCTGAAAACCGGCAAGCTCATCTGGTCCTACCAGAACGTCCACCACGATCTGTGGGACATGGATGTCCCGGCGCAACCCAGCCTCGCCGATGTGCAGACCGAGAAAGGCGTTGTTCCGGCACTCTACATGCCGACCAAGTCGGGCAATATCTTCGTGCTCGATCGCCGGAACGGCCAATTGATCGTCCCTGCGCCGGAACGCCCTGTCCCGCAGGATGGGGCTCCCGGCGACCATCTGGCGCCGACGCAGCCCTTCTCCGACCTCTCCTTCCGCCCACGAAAGAAGCTGACGGGCGCCAGCATGTGGGGTACGACCACCTTCGACCAGCTCGTCTGCCGCATTAAGTTCCACCGCCTCAAATACGAGGGGCCGTTCTCGCCACCCTCCCTCCAGGGAACGCTTGTCTTCCCGGGTGACCTCGGCGTGTTCGAATGGGGCGGCATTGCCGTCGACCAGGCCAATCAGATCGCCATCGCCAATCCGATCGGCCTCGCCTTCATCACCCGCCTTATCCCACGGGGCCCGAACAATCCGCCCGAGCCCGCCTCCACTCTGCCGGCGGGCTCGGAAAACGGCGTTCAGCCGATGTTCGGTACGCCCTTTGGCGTGAAGATCGCGCCTTTCCTGTCTCCGCTGCGCATTCCCTGCCTGCAGCCGCCCTGGGGCAGCATCGCGGCCTTCGATCTCCGCACCAACACGGTGATCTGGCAGCATCCCGTCGGCACCACGCGGGACGAGAAACGGCTGCCGCTGCCCTTCGCGCTCGGCATGCCCATGCTCGGCGGCCCGCTCGCGACCGCCGGGGGCGTCGCCTTCCTCACCGGGACGGCCGATGACTATATCCGCGCCTTCGACATGAAGACCGGCCAGGAGCTCTGGAGCGATCGCCTGCCCGCGGGCGGGCAATCGACACCAATGACCTATTCGGTGGGCGGCAAGCAGTACATCGTGACGGTGGACGGCGGACACGGCTCCTTCGGCACCAAGCTCGGCGACTATATCCGCGCCTATGCCCTGCCGGACGGGAGCTGAACCGAAGGGTGACGGCGCGGCGTTTTGCGGGCCGCAGCCGCCGTCACAGCCGAATGATGCCTTTGGCGAGAAGGTCCTGCAGCAACTCGGCGACATCAGCCGCGACGATATCGCGCGCCGCTCCGTAGCGTGACGCGAGGTCATCGGCGATCGCGGCCACGCTCCGCTCGCCGTCCACACGTTGCAATACCGCAAGCGCATGTTCGTCGGGCATGAACACCCGCTCCGGCGCCAGCAGGACCCAGCCGCCGCGCGCCTGGTCCTCGCGCAGGCGCACGCCGGGCGCCAGGCGTGGCACCGCGCTATCATCGATCACGTGGCGTCTCCGGGCGAGAAGGCACCGGGGGGTACGAGGCGCGGCTCCACATAGGCGATATGGAGCGCATCGAGTTGCGACCACAGCACGTCGCATTTGAAGCGCAAGGCGCCAAGCACCTGCTCCTGCTGCTCGGGGCTGCGTGCATGCTCCATGACGTAGGCGAGCGCGAAGGTCACATCCTTCGGCGCCTGCGTCAGGCGCGGCTCGAAATAGGCGAGCATCTCCGCGGTGATGAAATCGTAATGCGACAGCATGCCGGAGACGCGCTCCGCGATGATCTTCGGCGAAAACAGCTCAGTCAGCGACGAGGCAACCGCCTCCAGTACCGAGCGCTCGCGCACGAAATGCACATAGGCATCGACGGCGAAGCGTGTGCCGGGAAGCAGACCTTTGGTGGAGACGACATAATCGACATCGAGCCCGATATGCTCCGCGAGACGCAGCCACCGCGCAATGCCCCCCTCTCCCGGCCCCGCGCCATCATGATCGATGAGCCGCGACCGCCATTCCCGACGCAGATCTGCCGTCGGCAGGCGCGCAAGAAGGCTCGCATCCTTCACTGGGATCTGGCTCTGGTAGTAGTAGCGGTTCAAGACCCAGGCCTGGACCTGAAATCGCGTCAACTCTCCACCGTGCAGCTTGCGATGAAAAGGATGCAGATTGTGATAGCGTTCGGCACCGATCGCGCACAGCGCGTCTTCCAGTTCGACCGGGGACAGCAAGCGGTTCAAACCGCAATCCTCATGCCATCGAAGGCGATCTGCCAGCCCGCGCGGAGCACGTCCGTGCGCTCCGGTGAATCGTCGATCAGGATGGGATTCGAGTTATTGATGTGGATAAGGATCTTTCGTCTCACATCAAGCTCCGCGAAGGCCGCCAATGTGCCGTCGGTGCCGGACAGGCTCATGTGCCCCATGCGGCGGCCTGTTTTCGGGCCAAGACCCTGGCGGATCATCTCGTCGTCGCACCAGAACGTGCCATCGAACATGACCGTATCCGCGCCGCGTAACCGGGCGGCGAGCCCTGGCGTCATGGCGGCACAGCTTGGTATGTAGAACAAGGTCGCGCCATGATGCGACAGACAAGCGCCGACGGTATCGTCCTCTGCCGCCTGCGCGCGGCCTTCCAGATAGAGTGGAACCTTACCCTCGATCGGGAAAAGCCGCAGCGTGATCCCGCCTGGGAGAGCCATATCCTCTTCGAGCCGGATGGCTCGGCGCCGGACGATTGAGCGATCCAAGACCTCGAAGATCGGATTGGCGTCTAGTCTTTGATGGATGCCGGCCGTCGCCATCAAATCGAAGGACTGTCTCTCACGCAGGTGAAGAAGTCCGGCCACGCAATCGACCTCGCCTGAGGTCAGCACGATCGCCCCTATGGGGGTCGACCGGAGTTCAATCTTGGGGTGCAACTCAGGTGTCCGCTCAATCTGCTGGCGGAGGTCGGGTGAGGCGTTCACGACAGTCCATGACGGACCCTCTCCGGCGACCGCGATGGATGCCTGGGTCCGGGCCTGGGCAGTTGGATCACCCGCCCGGACGCGCCGGCATGCTTCGCCGTTCGAGTTCCATTGCGGGACCCCACCTCCCGCCGCGGAACCAAGTACAACAACCCGCATAATTCTAGAGCTTAGAAGCCTTACGTTCAGGCTTGGGCGAAGCCTCTACTTCTTGCCTGCACAGGCATAGCTATTGATTTCCGCGCCCAGCGCGATTTCCACGATCACCGGTTTCTTCCAGCTCATGCCGATCTCCTGTTGCAGGTGTTCAACTCGATGATAGCCGCCGATATGGCTGTCAAGCGACTATTTCAGACCATTGCGGGCAGCCGGTGAGGCTGCGACGTTGATGGTGAGCGGGGCCATGGCGCGAGCCGGTTGTGGTCACGCCGGCATGGCACTGTCCAGCATACGCGTTCAACGACGTCAGTCGGGATGCTGCAACTTCTTCATCTCATCAGGTGCTTATCCTCTATCCGCGCGTGTTGGGTGAATCGCTAAAGTCTGTATGGGTCCGCCAAGTCGTACTCCGATCGAAGTACTATTCCGCACCGCAACAACGCTGACATTATGTCGAGGTTCGAGCGGACGTCTGCGCCGCTGAATCTGTTTTTTAGTCGGGTTTTTTGCTGCGGTGAGACGGATGGCTGCCAGCGAGATCAGGCGGCCGGCTGTTGAGACGGTCTTGGATCAGTCGCCGCCAAGCATGTGCGGCATGTCTTTACGATAGCTGCCTGCAGCTCGGGAGTTTTGTACTTTATGACGTTGATTGTTAAAAAAAGGCAATTGACGCAGCCGACGCAGGTGCGCGCACCGCTGGCGGTCGATCTCGATGGCACACTGATCCACGCTGACCTGTTCGTGGAAAGCGCGCTCAGATTCATCATGGCCAGTCCGTTCAACATCCTGCGCTTGATCGGCTGGCTTTTGACCAGCCGGGCCGTGGCTAAAGCGAATCTTGCACGCCTGGCACCGTGCAACCCGGCCGACTTGCCCTACGACGAGCGTGTCGTGGCCTGGCTTCACGAGGAGCGCGAATCGGGACGGACGATCGTGCTGGCGACTGCCGCGGATCAGGCCGAAGCCGAAGCCGTCGCACGCCATCTTGGACTATTTGATGCCGTGGTGGCGTCCGATGGCAAG
>Ga0116226_10003443_pt1 | contig 13964 bp, 14 predicted proteins | sample S1TSphfallax_FD_89692 | JGI IMG/M metagenome (GOLD analysis project Ga0116226, IMG submission 89692) | Host-associated microbial communities from peat moss isolated from Minnesota, USA - S1T2_Fa - Sphagnum fallax MG | ecosystem: Host-associated > Plants > Peat moss > Unclassified | place: USA...
GGAGATCTTGCCGACCATCAGCTTGACGGCGCGGATCGCGTCGTCGTTGCCGGGGATCAGGTAATCGATTTCGTCGGGATCGCAGTTGGTGTCGACGACCGCGATGATCGGGATCTTCAGCTTGCGCGCTTCGAGGACGGCGATGCGCTCTTTCTTCGGATCGACGATGAAGATCGCGTCCGGCAGCCGGTGCATGTCCTTGATGCCGCCGAGGAAGCGCTCGAGTTTATCGAGCTCGTCCGAGAGCCGCGCGACTTCTTTCTTGGGCAGCAAGTCGAAGGTGCCTTGCTGCTTCATCCCCTCGAGTTCGCGGAGGCGCGCGATGCGCTTCTGGATCGTCGAGAAGTTGGTCAGCGTACCGCCCAGCCAGCGCTGGTTGATGAAGTACGTACCGGCGCGTTCGGCTTCTTCTTTGACGACGTCTTGCGCTTGCTTCTTGGTGCCGACGAAGAGGATCACTTTGCCGGCGGCGGACATCGCTTTGACCGCGGCATAGACTTCGTTCATCTTCGCGACCGTCTTGGCGAGGTCGATGATGTAGATGCCGTTACGCTCTTGGAAGATGAACGGCTTCATCTTCGGGTTCCAGCGCCGGGTCTGGTGGCCGAAGTGGACGCCCGCTTCGAGTAGGGCGCGCATGGAAATGACGGACATGAGGGTGCGAGGACCTTTCTGGACTCCGGCAGCCGTCATCCTGACCGCTTGCCTTGGTGAGCCATAGCGCCTCCCATCCGTGGAGGGCGAAGTTGGAACAACCCCCGGATTGTACCATATCGGCGCCCCCCTGGGGAGGGGGGCCGATCCGCCTCGGCGGGATGGTATCGGTGCTGCTCCGCTATCGCGGCACCTCGCACGACGAGTACGGTCCACCCGAACGGCTGAGCGGCGGCGCGACGTTCCGGCTTCCGGCGTTCCCGGACGTCGAGCTCGATGTCGACCGGTTCTTGCCGCCGGCTGGCATTTCGCTGGCAGAAAAAGATCGGTAGAATCGCGATCTCGAGCGGAATTCCGATGCTTCCACTCCGATACAGAGAAAGGCGTTTAACGAAAGGCGTTTACGGAGGCCCATGACGACCAGCGAGCGATTCGGTAGCGCACGAAGCGTGCACGTCGATGCGATCATCGAAACGATTGCGCGCGCCGTCGCGACGGATCGCGCGACCACGCTTGCCGCGACGCTGGCCGATCTCGGCGCGTCGGGAGCCTTCGATAACGTGAGCCTCTTTGCGGCACCGGGGGAAAGCCGCTATTCACGTGCCCGGCTCTGGGCCGATCCGGCCGGGCACTTCGCCGTCGTGTGTATGACGTGGCTGCCGGGCCAAGGTTCTGCGGTGCACGACCACGCCGGGCGCTGGGGTGCGGAACTCGTCGTCCATGGAACGATGCGCGAGACATCCTACCGCCTGAGCGAACGCGACGCGCGCGGTCGCGTCCGGCTCGTGCGCGAGCGAGAGACGCCGCTTCATGCGGCGCAAATCGGCGTCGTTTTGCCGACGGTCGATATCCATGAATTGCGCAATGATGGTCCGGAGCTTGCCCATACGGTCCACGTGTATTCATCGCTCGTCGACGCGTGCACGATGTTCACACCGGGCGGCGACGGGTGGTGGACGCTTGCCCCCGTCTCCCTGACCTACGATGCCTGAACGCCACATCGCGATCGCCGGCGGCGGCGCGAGCGGACTGCTGCTCGCTCACGCGCTGCTGCGGGCCGGCGCACGGGTCACGATCGTCGAACCGCGTGCGACGCTCGGTGCGGGCCTCGCCTATTCGACGACCTGTCCGCTGCATTTGCTGAACGCTCCGGCGGGCCGGATGTCGGCATTCGCCGACGATCCAGACCACTTCTTGCGCTGGCTCGCCGCGCACGGGACGCCCACGGAGCCGACCGCGTTCGTCGCACGCTCACGATACGGGGAGTACCTCACGTCCATTGCCGACGAGGCTCGTCTGCTCGGCGGCGACCGGTTCGAGCACCGCCGCTCCCGCGTGACCGATGCGGCGAGCGGAGCGGACGCCGTTCGCATTCGCACGACGGCGGGCGAGACGCTCGCTGCCGACGCACTCGTTGTCGCGATCGGCAATGCCAAGCCTGCACGCTGGTCGCTCGTTCCGGACGACGTCCGCGCATCCGCGGCATTCTTCGATTCGGCCTGGGAGGATGACGCGACGGTGCCGGCGACCCCCGAGGACACCGTCGTTCTGCTGGGTACCGGGCTGACCGCCGTCGATGCCGTGCTGGGTTTGCGTCACAACGGGCATCGTGGGCCGATCGTGATGGTCTCACGACGCGGATTGCTTCCGCACGAACATCGCCAACTCGATCGCCCGGCGGCCGGCTCTCCGCTCGCAACGTCGCTGGGCCAAGTGATCGCAAGCGTGCGGCGCTCGCGTTCGAGCAACGAGAGCGACTGGCGGACGATCATCGACGGCCTACGGCGCGAGATCAACGATCGGTGGGAAGCCCTCGATCTCACCGAGCAGCGGCGCTTCGTACGCCACTTGCTGCCGTATTGGAACGTCCACCGTCATCGCATGGCACCCGAGGCCGCAAAGGCGATCGCTCTTCTCCTCGCCGACGGCACGCTACGAATGATCGCCGGCCGCACGCAAACCCTGGAAGCGATCCCCGACGGTATCCGCGTGCCGATTGCCGTACGCGGCCGCGACGAAACGATCGTCGTCGACGCGCAGCGCGTGATCAACTGCAGCGGACCCGAGCATGATGTGTCCGCGCGGACGAATCACCTCTTGCGCTCGTTGCTCGCATCCGGCGCGATGGTCCCGAACCCGCTTCGAATCGGCGCGCGAATCGCGAGCGACGGTGCGCTCATCGGCGCCGATGGAACCCCGTCGGAGCAACTCTTTGCGCTCGGGCCGGTGCGGTATGGGACGCTGATCGAAACGACGGCGATCCCCGAAATCCGCGAACAAGTCCAGCTGCTTGCCGAACGCCTCCTGCGGGTGCCCGCTACCGTCTTGGCGCCGGCCGGCGTACCGCTAAGCGACGGTTAGAACGCGGGGAAGATCGTGCCGCCGAAATGGCGCAGGATGAAGCCGCGGATTTCGGTCGAGTGGTACAGAGCGACGAGCTGCTTCGCCCACGCCGCGTCTTTATCGGCCGCGCGCACGGCGATCACGTTGCTGTACGGTGAGTGAAGGGCCTCGCCGACCCCGCCGCCTTCGGCGACGAGCGCATCGCGATTGGGTGCGAGGCCTGCGGTCGCGGCGTAGTTGCCGTTGATGCAGGCCGCGTCGACGTCGTCGAGCGAGCGCGGTAGTTGGGCCGCATTCAACTCACGAATAACGAGATGCTTCGGATTGTCGCTGATGTCGGCGATCCCCGCCGTAAATGACGCGTTACGAAGTTTGATCAGCTTTGCGCTTTGCAGAAGTTTGAGCGCGCGCGCTTCGTTCGTCGGATCGTTTGGGACGCCGATGATCGCGCCATCGCGCAGGTCGGTGATGTGCTTGATCTTCCGCGAATAGATGCCCATCGGGAGCAAGATCGTCTTCCCGAGCGAGACGATCTTATAGCCGCGGTTCTTGATCTGATCGTCGAGATAGGGCTGGTTCTGGAACGAGTTCGCCTCCAGATCGCCGGCGTCGAGCGCCTGATTCGGCACCGCATAGTCGCTGATCTCGATCACCTTGATCGTCAGCCCGCGCTTCGCGGCGAGGGCCGCGACCTGATCCATGATCTGGGCGTGCGGTCCCGGCGTGACGCCGATGCGCAGTTCTTTGGTTTGTGCGCCGGCTGCCGATGGGAGCACGAGCGAGGCGGCCAGCGCGGCGAGCGCGGCGGTACGGGAAAGACGATTCACGGAAGACCTCTTGGAAGGGTGGCTGCTACGGGCTGCGAGGGCAGCCTATCTCTGTACTCCGTGTAGAGGCGCCGAAGCCTCCTGACCGCCCGCGAACGACGCAAGCGCCGGCCGAGTCTCACGCCGAGCGGGCCGTATCACATGCGATGGGTGAGCCGACGGGCTAGCCGGTCGCCAGCGAATTGGATGAGCTGCACGACGGCGATGAGCACGACGACCGTTGCAACCATCACGGGCGTATCGAAGCGCTCGTAGCCGTACTGGATCCCGAGGGCGCCGAGGCCACCCGCGCCGATCGCACCGGCGATCGCCGAGTAGCCGATCGACGAGATGACCGTGATCGTGAATGCGGCGACGATCCCGGGCCGGGCTTCGGGTAAGAGCACCTTCACGACGATTTGGAGCGGCGAGGCGCCCATCGCCCGGGCGGCTTCGATCAGGCTCCGCGGGACCTCGCGGATCGCAGCCTCGACCAAGCGCCCCAGAAACGGGATCGCGGCGATCGAGAGCGGCACCATCGCGGCGGTCGTGCCGATCGACGTCTGCGCGATCAGTCGCGTGAACGGGATGATCGCGACCATCAGGATGATGAACGGCACCGAGCGCGTGGCGTTCACGATCGCGCCGAGAATGCGATTGATGACCGGGCTCGGCGTGATGCCGCCGCGATCCGTCGCCACCAGCACGACGCCGAGCGGAACGCCGAGGAGCAGCGCGACGAGCGAGGAGACGGCGACCATCTGGGCCGTCTCCCACATCGCCTCAGGTAAGAGACTTGCGAGTTCGTTCCACATACCCCAATACGTCCACCCGGACGCCCACGGAATCGAGATACCGGCGCGCTTCGTCTTGCGTCGCTACGTCAGCGACGATCTCGACGACCAGCGTGCCCATCGGCTCGCCGCCGACGCGCTCGATCGCGCCGCTCACGATGTTCAGTTCCAGCGCGAAACGGCGGATCAGCGCCGTTACCACCGACTCACGCGCCGATTCGGAGAACCCGAGGCGCCAGACCGCATTGCCGCTTCGTCCATTCTCGTCGAGCGTCGCGCCGAGCATCGCCGACAGCTCGGCAGCATCGGGCTCGCCGACGAAGGTTCGGGTGATCGCCGCTTGCGGCGCGAGAAAGATGTCGCGGACGCGGCCCGATTCGACGATCCGGCCGCCATCGATGACGGCAACGCGGTCGCAGATTTCCTTGATGACGCCCATCTCGTGCGTGATCAAGACGATCGTCGTACCGAACGTGCGATTCACGTCGCGCAGGAGCGCGAGAATTGACGCGGTCGTCTCGGGATCGAGCGCCGACGTCGCCTCGTCGCACAGCAGCACGCCGGGCCGGCCGGCGAGTGCGCGCGCGATCCCGACGCGCTGTGCTTGGCCGCCCGAGAGTTGCGCCGGATACCGGTCGCGCATCGTTTTCAAGCCGACGAATTCGAGCATCGGATCGACCGCGGCATCGATCTCCGCGCGCGCGCGGCCCGCGAGTTCGAGCGGCAGCGCGACGTTCTCGCGTACCGTGCGCGACGAGAGCAGCGCAAAATGCTGGAAGATCATGCCGATCCCGCGCCGTCGCTCGCGCAACGCGGCCGCGGAGAGACGCGTGAGGTCGACGCCGTCGACCCGCACCGTCCCGGCGGTCGGCCGCTCGAGCAGATTGATGCAGCGCAGCAGCGTCGATTTTCCCGCTCCGCTGCGGCCGATTACCCCGAAGACTTCGCCGCGTTCGACCCGGAGGTCGACCCCGCGCAGCGCTTCGACGTTCTCACCGGGACCGCGGTAGGTCTTCTCCAGACCTGCCAATTCGATCATCGGACGATGTGACCTGAGCGACGTTGCCCAGGTTGCGCCCCGGCTACTTCAGGAGTGCCTGGATGAACTTGATCGTCGCCGCGCGTTCGATCGAGCTGCGGTTGCCCATGATCTTGACCTTCTGGGCACCGATGACGTTGGCGAAGAACGCGACCAGATCGGCGGGGATCCCGGCGGCGACGCAGGCCGACGTGATCGCGAGAACGGCGTCGCCGGAACCGATGCGGTCCACGACGTTGGTCGTGAGCGCGGGGGAATCCGTCTCCTGCGGGCCGTCGAAATAGCTCACGCCTCGCGAGCCGCGCGTGACCAGGAAGCGATTGCAATCGAGCTTTGTCGCGAGATGTGCGACCAAATCGCCGATCGCACCGTAGCGGTTGCGCGCGTCGAGCCGCAGTTCGCCTTCGTTGATACAGATGTAATCGGCGCGCGGATAGCTCGAGATGGCGTGAAACCGGATGTTCGCGGCGTTGATCTGCGTGTTGACCGCGAGGAACTTCGCCTTCGAGGCGAGCAGCATCTTCGATGCCGGTGTGAGCAGACCGTGACCGAAGTCGGCCGCGATCACGAGGTCGGCACCGGCCAGGCGAATGTCCAGCAGCGAGCAGAGATCGGCTTCGTGCTCAGCGTCGAGATCGTCGTCGTTGATGACGTAGAGCTCGAACAACTTGGTCGCGAGCGTCGCTTCGACGTAGCGGCGCTTCACGATCGTCGGGCTGTCGTTCTTGTAGATCGGACTCAAGCGCACTTTGGGCCGCAAGTTCTCGCGCACGAATTTCTCTTGCCCGTCGATGGCGCCGAGATAGGTCACGACCTCGACCGACTTGCAGAAGTCGCTGAGATGGTTCGCCGCCGCGAGCACGCCGCCGGCATAGAGTTCGGTCGACCGATGGCGCATCGCGAGCACCGGCTCTTTGGCCGACTTTCCCATCTGATCGCAGTACACGTATTCGTCGAGGATCGTCTCGCCGACCAGCACGACGCGCAGGTCTGCAAGGCGATCGAGGTAGCCGATCACGTCCCGCAGCGAGTGGCGCGAACGCAGTTCGCGCAGATACGCCTGCACCTCGACGGAATACGACGGCAGATACTCGTTGAGCAGCGTCGAGGAACTGAACGTGATGTCTTCGGTGAACTCGATCGTCCCGCCGTGCGCCCGTACCGCGGCCTCTTCATCGCGGATCTTGCCCGTCACGTCGTCGGCCGCGTGCTTGTAATCGGGGCCCTTCGCGTAGACGTCGGGCTTGATCGCCTCGATCGCCGGCAGCGCCGTCGACGCGTGATTGATCGCGACGTAGTCGACCGCCGCGAGCGCCGCAAGCGATTCCGCTCGCAGGCCATGCGGAAAGGCCGGACGATTCGGGCCTTTATTGACATGCCGGTCTTCGGTGATCGTCACGACCAAAACGTCGCCCAACCCCTTGGCCTCGGCGAGATGCCGGATGTGGCCCGGATGCAACAGATCGAAAACGCCGTGGGCATGGACGATCCGCTTCCCGCCCGCGCGCAGCCGGGCAACCCGGACGGCCAACTCGTCGAGCGCAAGGATCTTGGAGTCGGCGTCCGCCGAACCGCTTTCGACTTCGATCATCATAAAGAAGAACTCGCGGGAGAGCGAAGCGAGCGCCTAGCGGCTCGCCCGGGCGTGAAAACGCCCCCCGTTCTTCATCCTATCGGCAGGCGCGCACGTCGCCCGCAGGCGCGGCTGCAGATTTGCTGACCGAACACCGATAGAACCTAGGTGGTACCCGTCCTCGACGACCGTTCCAAAGCGCTCCGCTCGACCATCGTCGACGCTCTCGTCGGCGGCGGGCGCGGCCACGTCGGCGCGGCGCTTTCGCTGGTCGAGATTCTGCGTGTGCTCTATGACGACGTGCTGCGCGTGCGCCCGGCCGAACCGGCCTGGGCCGACCGCGACCGGCTGATCCTCAGCAAGGGGCACGGGTGTCTCGCACTCTACGCCGTCCTCGCCGATGCGGGATTCTTCCCGGCCTCCGAACTGCTGACCCAGTGCCGCCCCGGAGCGATGCTGGGCGGCCATCCCGAGATCCATATCCCGGGCGTCGAGGCGTCGACGGGCGCGCTCGGACACGGCCTGGCGATCGGGATCGGCATGGCGCTCTCCGCGCGGCTCGCCGGCTCGGCCCGTCGCGTCTTCGTCATCATGGGCGACGGCGAGATCAACGAAGGCAGCGTTTGGGAAGCGGCGCTGATGGCGGCAAAGCACGGCCTCGCGAACCTGACGGCGGTCATCGACTACAACAAGCTGCAATCGTATGGGCCGCTCGAATCCGTGATGCCGCTCGAACCGCTGGCCGACAAATGGCGCGCGTTCGGCTTCGCCGTTCGCGAATGCGACGGCCACGATGTCGCCGCGCTGACGGAGCGCTTCGCCGAGCTGCCCTTCGAGCCCGGGAAGCCGAGCCTGCTGATCGCGCACACGGTCAAAGGGCGCGGCATCGCGATCGCGGAGCACAATCCGGCCTGGCACCATAAAGCAGCGTTCGATCCGGCGCAGGGCGCCGCGCTACACGAAGCGATCCGGAGCAACTAGGATGCGCAACGCCGCGATGAACGCGATCTACGATCTGGCGAAACGCGACCCGCGCGTCGTCTTCATCGGCTCCGATCTCGGCGCGGGCGTCCTCGACGAAATGCGTCGCGAACTCCCCGGTCGCTTTTTCATGGAAGGCGTCTCCGAACAGGCGATCGTCGGCCTGGCCGCGGGTCTCGCGATGGACGGCTATCTCCCCTATATCAACACGATCGCGACGTTCCTGACGCGGCGATGCTTCGAGCAAGTCGCAATCGACCTGTGCCTGCACGATTTGCCGGTGCGTTTGATCGCGAGCGGCGGCGGCACCGTGTACGCTCCACTTGGTCCGACGCACATGGCCACGGACGACATCGGCATCCTGCGCACGTTGCCGAACATGGCGATCGTCGCGCCCGCCGACGCGCCCGAGATGACGCGCGCGATGGAGGCCTCGCTCGGCTGGCCCGGCCCGCTCTACGTCCGCATCGCGAAGGGCGGCGATCCGGTCGTCTCCTCACCCGACGTCCCGTTCGCGATCGGTCGCGCGATCCCGATGCGCGTCGGCGGCGACATCCTCTTCATCGGTACCGGCGTGATGACGACCGCGGCGCTCGGCGCGAGCGACGTGCTGCGCGCCGGCGGCATCGACGCCGGCGTCCTGCACGTGCACACCGTAAAACCGCTCGACCGCGAGGCGATCGTCGCCGCCGCCGCGCGCGTCGCGCTGGTCGTTTCGGTCGAGGAGCACAGCCTGATCGGCGGGCTCGGCAGCGCGATCGCCGAGCTGTTCGCCGATGAATCGGTTGCGGTACCTCTGCTGCGGCTGGGCCTGCCCGATCGGTTTCCCCGCGAATACGGCTCGCAAGCCCACGCCCTCTCCGTCGCCGGGTTGACGCCCACCGCCATCGCCGCGGCAGCGGCCCGGCGTTTCCAGGCGTCAAACCGGTTACCCGCTACCCCGCGCTGAGTTCCGAGGAGTCCATGGCCACCACCACCCGCGTCCGCTATTCGTACCTCGCCCAACAATTCGCCGAGCCGGACGAGATCCTCGAAGGCATCCGCGCGGTCGTGGCGGAGGGTTCGTTCACGCTCGGACCGGCGGTCAAGAAATTCGAGCAACAATTCGCCGCCTTGATCGGCACCAAACACGCGGTCGGCGTCGGCTCGGGGACCGACGCCATCAAGGTGCCGCTGCGCGCGCTCGGCGTCGGCCACGGCGACGAGGTGATCACGGCCGCCAACACGTTCGTCGCGACCGTCGGCGCGATCGCGGAAGTCGGCGCAACGCCGGTGTTCGTCGATTGCGACGATTCGTTCTGCCTCGATGTGACGCAGCTCGAAGCAAAGATCACGCCGCGTACGAAAGCGATCGTTCCGGTTCATTTTACCGGCGAGACGGTCGACATGCCGCGTTTGATGGCGATCGCTGAAAAGCACGGGCTGCCGGTCGTCGAGGACGCTTGCCAATCGATCCTCGGCGAATCCAGCGGCAAGCGCGCCGGCACCTACGGTCGCGCCGGTTCGTTCTCGCTGCACCCGCTCAAGAACCTCAACGTGTGGGGCGATTCGGGGATCATCGTCACGAACGACGACGCGTTCGCCGAACACCTGCGCCTGCTGCGGAACCACGGCCTCTCGACGCGCGACGACGTTCTCGTGCTCGGCTATAACTCGCGGCTCGACTCGGTGCAGGCCGTGGTCGGCTCTTGGCTGATCGGTCAAACGCACGACATTACGGAGAAGCGCATCGCGAACGGCGCCTACTACGATGCCGCATTCGCCGATATCGACGGCGTGCGCGTCCCACCGCGCCGCGACGATGCGAAGCGCGTCTTCCACCTCTACATGATTTTCGCCGACCGACGCGAGGAACTCTATGCGTTCTTGCACGAGCGCGGGATCTCGGCGAAGATCCACTATCCGGTGCCGATCTACCGTCAGCCCGCGCTCTCGATGCTCGGGCACCGCGAAGGCGACTTCCCGGTCACCGACCGCCACGCGCGCGACGTGATCAGTTTTCCGGTCGACCAGCACATCTCGCGCGACGAACAAGACTACGTGATCGCCTCGGTTCGGGAGTTCTATGGCCGTTGAGACGCGGCGCGTCCGCTACGTCGACTTCGCGGCGCAGTTTGCCGAGGAACGCGACGAGCTGATGCCGGCGGTCGAGGCGGTTCTCGCGCGCGGCGACTTCATCGGCGGCGACGACGTCGCGCGACTCGAAGCCGAGATCGGCGACTACCTCGGGGTGGAACACGTCGTCACGCTCAACTCGGGGACGGACGCGCTGGTGTTCGCGCTGGCGGCGCTCGGAATCGGGCGCGGCGACGAAGTCATCACGGCCTCGAATTCGTTCGTCGCCTCGGCCGCGGCGATCGCACATGTCGGCGCGATCCCGGTCTTTGCCGACGTGCTCGACGATCAAACGCTCGACCCGCAGGCCGTCGCCGCCGCCGTCACGCCGCGCACGAAGGCGATCATGCCCGTCCATCTGACCGGTCGCGTCGCCGACCTCGAAGCGCTCGAACGGATCGCGCAGCGCGGCGGCCTGGCGATCGTCGAAGACGCCGCGCAAGCCTTCGGATCGCGACGCGGTGGCCGCTTCGCGGGTACGGCCGGCGCGATCGGCGCCTTCTCGACGCACCCGCTCAAGAACCTCAATGCCGCCGGCGACGGCGGTTTCGTCACGACCCGCGATCCGGCGCTGGCCGAGCGCGTGCGCCGGCTGCGCAACCACGGCTTTCTCGATCGCGATACGTCGCTCGAATTCGGCTTCGTCTCGCGGATGGATACGCTGCAAGCGGCGATCCTGCGCCTGCGCTTGCGACGTGTCGACGACGTCATCGCGCGCCGCCGGCTCAACGCCGAACGGTATCGCGCGCTGCTCGATCGCGCGGTCGCCTGGTATCCGATCGAAGCCGTCGATCAGTTCAACACGCACCATCTGTTCGTGATCCAAGTCGATCGGCGCGACGAGCTGCAACGCGCGCTCGGCGCGGCCGGGATCGGCACGAAGATCCATTACCCGACCCCGATCCATCTGCAGCCCGCCGCCGCGAAACTCGGCTACGCTCGCGGCTCGCTTCCCGTTACCGAACGCCAAGCAGAGCGCATTCTGTCGTTGCCGATCAATCAGTTTCTGCGCGAGGACGATCTAGCGCACGTCGCCGCGGAGATCGGCGCCTTCTTCCGCTAAGCGCCCGTCTCGGCGGCGAGCGCTTCGGCGTCTGCGACGTAACGCTCTGCTTTGCCCAGTTGCGCCGTCTTCGCCGCAGACCACTCGCCGGGATCACCCGCAAGGCGGCGACGCGCCCAACGCTCGGGGAGAAATTCGGCGAGGATGATGAGCGCCCAGCGCGCAGCGTACGCCGGTTCGAGCACACGCAGCCGGTTCGCAAAGGCGGGATCGGCAGCGTAGATGCAAGCAGCCTCAGCGCGAATGCGCGCGCGCATGCCGGCGGAGAACGCGGAACCGGGATGCCAGAGCGTATCGGCGACGAGCTTGACCGGATCGTCCCAACCGAAGTATTCGAAGTCCAGAAATACCGGCGTGCCGTCCGGGCGGACGAGCGTATTGTGACGTCCGAAGTCAGACGGCGAGAGCGTTCGATCGCGCGGCGCTAGTGCCGGGACCGTGCGTACGGCGGACGCGATACGCTTCCAGAGTGGAATGAAACGACCGGCCAGAAACGCGCTCAGGGCCGGCTCGTCCGCGACGGCGGCGTAGCGCGCGAGCCGGGCATCGACCTGAGCGATCAGCGCCGGCCCGTCGAAACACGCTTCGACCGCGTCGCGAAGCGCGAGCGCGCCGGGACGCACGCGCGCCGCATGCACCCGAGCGAGGAACGCGAGTGCCGCAGCAATCTCACCCTCACCAAAGGTGAGTGGACGGTCGCCGGGGATCCAGCCATAGAGTGCCGATGCCGATGCCGGATCGATCGCGATCGGCTGCGGAATCGCGCGCTCCCCACCGGCCCACAAAAACGTTAGCGCATCGAACTCATGGCCCATACGTTCGCGCGTATCATCCGCCGCCGCGGGATAGCGTTTGAGCGCGAACGTCGCACTCGCGGTCGAGACCGCAAAGAGTTCGTTGTTCCCGCCGGCCCGCACGGCGACCAGTTCGAGGACCGGCTCGCCGCAGAGCCGCTCCGCGATCTCGCCGATCACGGTACGCCGAGTGCGGCTGCGATGGCAGACCACGAGCGGAACGTCTTCCATGGCCCCGTCGGCCCGCCGCGAGGTGCGAAGAGCCAGCCCGTCACCGTCGCGGGAAACGCCGAGTCGCCCAGCACTTCGGGCAGATCGTCGATCGCCGTCGCGACCGCGAGCGTCCGTAAGCGCTCGAGTTTCGCGTCGCGCGTCGGCTCGAAGAACACGTCGTCGGGCCGTATCATCTCCGCACCGATGAAGCCGTGCCGCTCGAGCCACGCGCGCGCTGCCGCATGAAGATCCGGTCCGTCGGGCGCGACGGCGGCCGTCCGCGTCTTGTGGCTTACGACGAATACGGCCGCCCCCGCGGTGGTCAGGTGCGCGATGCACTCCCGCGCGCCCGCGAACGGCGGCGCATCGACGATCCGCTCGCCGTAGACGATTGCTTGCAGCCGCTGCCAATCGTGCTCGCCACCGGGACGGCGGCGAAGCGCATCGCGCAGTGCCGGCCGCTCGCGCGCACGCGCCGCTTCCGGCCAGCCGAGCTCGGCGGCGACGCGAACGAAGAGCTCATCGTAGTCGACGAGCGTGTTGTCGAAATCGACGGCGATACGGAGCGCCCCAGCGGTAGAGATGGGGACGCCCGGTCTACGGCTTGATCAGATAGCCCGCGGGCAGATTCGTCCAGGGCAGCGTCTGTACGCGCAGGCCCGGATACTGCTCGAGGAACTCGTCGACGGCTTTGGTTTCACCCGGCCACTCTTTAATCGCGTACTCATCGAAGAGGACGACGCCGCCGCGGCTCACGCGCGGCCAGATCACATCGAGGGCGCGCTTCGTCGGCTCGTAGAGATCGCAGTCAAAGTTCACGAACGAAAAGCGCACGCCCGGATTCGCCTCGAGAAAGCGCGGCACGGTTTCGGCGATATCGCCGTCGATCAATTTCACCCGCTTCTTCCACGGGATGAAACGATCGGCATCGAAGATCTCGATCGCGTTTTCGAGTTCCTCCCGATGCGCGCCCGGCGAGAACCCGCCGATCGTCTTCTGAATGCCCGCATCCTCGGCGCCGTCCTCGGCGGAGAACTTCGCAAAGCCGGCCCAATTATCGAACCCGTACACGGTCTTCGTGCGGTTGCCGATGCTGTAAGCTTCGAGTAGATTGGCGAACGTCATGAGGCCCAGACCGCGAAAGACACCGAGCTCGGCGACGTCGCCCGGAACCTCGAGCGAGAGCCGAAACAGCTCCGAATGCGCGAGGAAGCGCTTGAGCCATTGGCGGCGCGCCAGCACCGGAAAGAGTTTGAGCGCATCGAGCGGGCCGACGCTGAAGCGCTCGAAGTGATCGGCCAGCCGCGCGTCGATCGCATCGTCGCTGCCCGAATGGCCGAAACCGTGAAACGCGGTCATTGAGTCGCCGGCGGCGCGTGCACGATCCCGGTCGTGACGTCGAGGACGTGCTTCGTCGAGGCGTCGGGCGGCGCGAAGAACCGGTAGTCGATGCTCGTGCGCGTTCGATCCGAGCGATTGGGCATCGAGCGATGGACGATCCACTTGTTGAGAAAGAGTACATCGCCCGGCTCGAGCAGCGGGTGGATGAGGGTCTCCTCGTCGGCCGTGATGCCGCCGAGCCAAAAGCC
>Ga0116226_10003444_pt1 | contig 13963 bp, 13 predicted proteins | sample S1TSphfallax_FD_89692 | JGI IMG/M metagenome (GOLD analysis project Ga0116226, IMG submission 89692) | Host-associated microbial communities from peat moss isolated from Minnesota, USA - S1T2_Fa - Sphagnum fallax MG | ecosystem: Host-associated > Plants > Peat moss > Unclassified | place: USA...
GCCGGACAGCATGGTGGCGAAGGGCAGCTCCGGCGGAATGCACCGCTCCACCGCATCGGCCAGCAAGGCGTCGAGCTCTTTCGGCGCGCCGGCGCGAAGGTCGGCCGGAGCGGGGAGGGCGTAGAACGGGCGGCAGAAGCTGCGGGTCAGGGCGTAGCCTGGCGGAAGCAAAAGCACCTCGCCCGTCTCGGACGCCGTGAGCAAAGGCCGGATTTCCGAGCAGAACAGAAATCCCGTCTCCGCCTGGATCAAATAAAGCGGCTTTTCCCCGAAGGGATCGCGGGCGGCGACGAACTCGCGGGTCTTGAGGTCGATGGCGACGAAGGCGAACATGCCCTTCAGCCGGGCGAGCCCCGCCCCGCCCCAGACGGCCAGGGCGTTGGCCAGGACTTCGGTGTCCGAGGCGGTCAAGAAGCGCACGCCCAGCGTCTCCAGCTCGCGCCGGAGCGCTGCGTGGTTGTAGATCTCGCCATTGAAGGAGACGAGGATGCGCCCATCTGCGGAAACCTGGGGCTGCACGCCGCGCGCGCCATCGACGATGCGCAGGCGCCGGGTCTGCATGGCCGTTCCGCTCCAGGGCGAAACCATGGGGTCTGTCACGTCGCCGCGGTGCAGGAGGCCGGTCGTCAGCGTCCCGATGGCCGCCTCGGCGCCCGGCCAATCGATGGCGACCGCGATCCCGCACATGGCTTTCCACCCGTCCTCGTTTGCAGCGAAGGTAAAGAATTATGGTTAACGGTCTGCTCACCATCGGCCGTTAACGTCCCGCTCACGGACCCTGCGCGCGACTCGCGCTAGCGTCCGCGCCGCCGCCGAATGCGTCGGTGTTCTGGGAGAACGATCATGACGCTCAGCGTGAACAGCAATGCTTCAGCTCTCGCCGTGCTGGCGGCCCTCAACAACACCACCGGCCAGCTCGCCACCACCGAATCGCAGGTCTCCAGCGATCTGAAGGTCGCCCAGGCCAAGGATAATCCGACCATCTATTCCCTCGCCCAGCAGCAGCGGAACGATATTTCGTCGCTAGGGGCGGTTACCGACGGGCTGAACCGGGCGCAGTCGATCTCCGACGTGGCGGTCAGCGCCGGCCAGACCATCTCCGATCTTCTGAACCAGCTGAAAGCCAAGGCGCTCTCGGCCACCGACAGCTCCGAGACCACGGCCAGCCTCAGCGCCCTCAACACCGACTTCAAGTCGCTGCTGACGCAAATCCAAACTGCGGTGTCGAGCGCCAGCTTCGAGGGCGTGAACCTGCTCGACGGCTCCCAGAGCAGCGGCGTGCGCTTCATGGCGACGGCGGACGGCACAGGCTTCATCACCCTGTCCGGCGAAAACTTGTCCCTCGGCGGTTCGCTGCTTACCGTGACCGCCGGCGCCAGCATCGCCACAAACACCTCGGCCACGAATGTGCTCGCGCAGATCGAAAGCTCGATCACCAACGTCAACGCCGCGGTGGCCACGATCGGTTCGCAATCCAATCAGGTGACGTCGCACGCGAGCTTCGTGGCCAAGCTCTCCGACACCTTGACCACGGGCGTGGGCAATCTGGTGGACGCGGACGTGGCGGCGGAAAGCGCCCGGCTCACCGCGCTTCAGGTGCAGCAGCAACTCAGCGCCCAGACCCTTTCCATCGCCAACCAGCAGCCTTCGCTCATCCTCACCCTGTTGCAGAAGAGCTGAGGCGGCGGGGCGGTCGGGCCTAACGTCTAGTCCATCATTTCCCAGGCGAGCGGCTCGCCCCGTTTCAGCGCACGGGCGGCGGGACGGCCGAGCACGTCGGGCAGGGTCTTGGGCGCGAGGCCGAAGCCCGGACGGATGGATCGCACGTCCTCACGGGTCAGCGGCGCGCCGGCGGCCACGTCGCGCACGACGTAAAGCGAGCGGCGGAACTGCTTGTTGGCGCGCTCCGCCTCCCCGCGATTGAGGGAGGCGTCGCCCAGGGCCTCCCAAGCATGGCGGCAATCGTCCACCAGGCGCCTCAATTCCTCCGGCTCCAGGCTGAAGGCCGCGTCCGGGCCGCCGTCTGCGCGGTCCAGGGTGAAATGTTTTTCGATGATGGCGGCCCCGAGCGCGATGGCCGTCACCGCCGTCGCCGTGCCCGGCGTATGGTCCGAAAGCCCGACGATGGCGCCGTAGTCGGCGGCGAGGCGCGGGATGGCGCGCAGGTTCGCGTCGGCGTAGCGTGCGGGATAGGTGCTGACGCAATGGAGCAGAGCCACACCGCCCTCGCCGGCGTCCATGGCCGCCGCCAGGGCTTCGCCGATCTCTTCGGGGCTGGTCATGCCGGTGGAGATGATCAGGGGCTTGCCCGTCGCCGCCGCCCGCCGGATCAGCGGCAGGTCCACCGCCTCGAAGGAGGCGATCTTGTAAGCCGGCGCATCCAGGCTCTGCAAAAGGTCCACCGCCGTGTCGTCGAAGGGGGAGGAAAAGCAGATCAGCCCGCGCGCCCTGGCGTGAGCGAACAGCGCGTCGTGCCAGTCGTAGGGGGTGCAAGCCTCGCCGTAGAGCTCGTGCAGGGTGCGACCGGCCCAAAGACCGTTCTCGATGCGAAAGCCCGGCCCGTCGTGGGCGATGGTGATGGTGTCGGCGGTGTAGGTCTGCAGCTTGACGGCCTCCGCGCCGCAATCGGCCGCCGCATCGATCAGGCGAAGGGCGCGCTCCAGGCTCTGATTGTGGTTGCCGGACAACTCGGCGATGACCAGGGGCGGATGCTCCGGCCCGATCTCGCGTCCGGCGATGGCGAACGGCCTCATGCGAAACTCTCGTGAAATTACGGCGCGCCGCTAGGAAGATGGCTAAAGGGCGTTAAGACTTCCTCGCCAACCGCAACCGTGTCGACTAAACCAGCCCCATGCCCATCAGCCTTCGCGACGTTCACGCCGACGATGTGGATCGGCTGTTCCATTGGCGCGCCGAGCCGGAGGTGGACCGCTGGATGTACAGCGTGCCGCCGACCAAGGATCAGCATTACGCCTGGTTCGAGGCTTTCCTCAGTGATCCCGACCGCAAGGGCTGGATCATCCTGCGCGACGGGGCGCCGTGCGGGTCACTGACGCTGGAAGGATTGGCCGGGGCGCAGCGGCGCGCCAAATGGGGCTGGTACATCGGCGACGCCGAGGCCCGCGGGCGCGGCGCCGGGCGCGCGGCCCAGGCGCTGGGGCTGGATCGGGCTTTCGACGACCATGGCCTGCAGAAAGTCTGGTCCGAGGTGCGGGCGGAGAACGAGACGGCGCTGAAGGCCCAGGCCTGGGCCGGGTTTCGGCGCGAAGGCTATCTGCGTCGCCACGCCTTCAAGCACGACGCCTTCCACGATGTCGCCCTGATGTCGGTGCTGAAGGAGGAATGGGCCGTGCGACGGGCCGTGGTGGTGAAGGAGTTGACCGCCTCCGGCCTGATCGCCGGCTGAGCCTTGCTTGACGCCGCGGGGCCAGCCCTCTAGCCGGGGGCTCCCCGCAAAGGAGCCTCCATGCCGACCCTCGCCCTTCTGCGCCACGGCCAAAGCCAGTGGAATCTCGAAAACCGCTTCACCGGTTGGGTCGATGTCGATCTGACGGCGGAAGGGGCGGCGCAGGCGCTCAAAGGCGGTGAGCTTCTGAAGGCGGAAGGGCTCGCCTTCGACCGCGCCTATTCCTCCGTCCTGACCCGCGCGATCCGCACGGGCGAGATCGCCTTGCAGGCCGCCGGCCAGCTCTGGATCCCGATGATCAAGGACTGGCGGCTGAACGAGCGCCACTATGGCGGCCTTACGGGACTGAACAAAGCCGAGACCGCTGCGGAACATGGCGAAGAGCAGGTGAAGGTCTGGCGCCGCTCCTACGACGTGCCGCCCCCGCCGCTTGCGCCCGACAGCCCCTGGCGGTTCAAGGACGATCGCCGCTACGCCGGCGCGCCGATCCCTGACACCGAAAGCCTGAAGACCACCCTTGATCGCGTGCTGCCCTATTGGACCTCGCAGATCGCGCCGCACATCGAAAAGGGTGAGACGCTACTGATCGCCGCCCACGGCAATTCCTTGCGCGCCATCGTCAAGCACCTGTTCGCCGTGCCGGATCAGGAGATCGTCAACGTTGAAATTCCTACCGGCAATCCGCTTTTGGTTGAGTTGGACGGGGCCCTGAAGCCGCGCTCGGCCCATTATCTCGATAAGGCTAGGGCGGAAAAACTACCGCTGTTCTAGGCTTAAGCGAGGTTGTTGTTTCACCGATCTTAACGCCTTCGGCCGATACTCGGATTGTCTCGAAGGATATCCGAAGGCGTATGGCCCGCACCGCAGTCGATCATCGCCGCCTGACTCAGGCCGAGGCCGACGCCATCTGCGCGCGGCATGAACGGCTTTGGCGTGCTCAGCCGGGCGGGGCGCGGGCGGTGTTTTCCTGGGCCGATCTCACAAATTTGACCTTGGCCGGCCGCAACCTGACGGACGCGGACTTCACAGGCGCGGTGCTGCACGACGCCGATCTGCGCGGTTGCAAGCTCGACAACGCCAACTTCTTCGGGGCGGATCTTCAGGGCGCGTCTCTGGAGGAAAGCTCCATGCGGCGCGCGGACCTTCGCGGCGCATGCCTTCGCGGCGCCAACCTCACGGGTGCGGACCTGTTCGAGGCGGACTTGCGCGAGGGCGCCATCGCCGCCGCCGACGCCGAACATGGCCTGCGCATTCTCGAACACTCCAATCACGCCGCCAACGCCGCCGGCGCCAACCTTCGCGGCGCCAATCTGCAACGCTCCAAGCTCACCGGCATCGTGGCGGTTAAAGCCGACTTCTCCGACGCGATCATGAAAGACGCCAAGCTGGTGCGCGCCAACCTGAAGCAGGCGGTGCTGGCGGGCGCGGACCTTGCGGGCGCAGACCTTTCCGGCGCCGACCTCGCGGGCGCGGATCTGTCCAACGCGATCCTCGTCGGCGCCAAGACCATTCTGTGGAACGTCGATCACGCCAACATGGCGGGCGCCCTGACCGAGCAGCCGGTGGGCCAGGACGTTTCCACCCTGCCCTACGGCGAGATGCTGGAGGCGCACGCCCTCTGGTGTGAAACGGGCGGCGCCAAGGGCAAGCCCTCCGTCTTCAATAACGCCGACCTGCGCGCCTTGAAGTCGGTCAAGGGGCTGAACCTGACGGCGCTCTCCGCGCGCGAGGCGGTGTTCTATGGTCTCGACATGGAGGGGGTTCAACTGCAGGGCGCGCACCTGCAGGGCGCGGATCTTCGGAGCTGCAATCTGCGGCGCGCCGACCTTCGCGGCGTGAAGCTGGCCGGCGCCAAGCTCTCGGGTTCGGACCTTCGCGACGTGCACCTCGGACCGCTGCTGATCCGCCAGGATCACGTCCTGCCGTCCGATCTCACGGGCGCGGTGCTGAAAGGCGTCGATCTGTCCGGCGCCGATCTGCGTCGCGTGGTGTTTAGGGGCGCCGATCTGGAACGGGCGCGCTTCAACGGCGCCAACGTGCGGATGACCGATTTCGAAGGCGCTTCGCTGGCGGGTATAAAGGGTTTGCAGCGCCAAGACTGAACCGGGTTGAACCGGGGCGGCGCTGACAGGATGAAACAAATGGATCGGGGCGTTCGATGAAACCTGCGGGGGCTATGTCGCGATTGAGCCAGGACACGCTCGACATGCTCGTCGCTGCGCATGAGCGTCTGTTGGAGGGCAAGCCAGGGGGCAAGCGTCTGTGCCTGACCTTCGTCAATCTGTCCGGCCTGGACCTCTCAGGCCGCAACCTGGCGGAAGCCGATTTTTCGGGGTCCAATCTGGAGGGCTGCAAGCTGGCCAAGGCTGTTCTGGACCGGGCCAATCTGTTCGGCTGCACCTGCAGGGACGCGGACTTGCGCGCCGCCAGCCTCAGGCGCGCCGACATGCGCGGCGTCAGCCTGCGCGGCGCCAACCTTTCCCAGGCCGATCTCACCCAGGCGGATTTCCGCGAGGGCCAGATCGCCGTGCGCCATGCAGTGAAGGGCTATTCCGTGGTGCAGCGAGAAACGCGGGCGGGCGACCTCGACAATGTGAACTTCTCAGGCGCCACGCTGGACGGCACCCAACTCACCGGGTCTACGGCGGCTAAGGCCGACTTCACCGACTGCTCCCTGAAGGGCGCCAAGCTCGCCATGGCCAATCTGAAGGAGGCGAACCTCTCCGGCGCGCTCATGCAGGACGCGGAGATTTCCGGCGCCAACTTCGAGGGGGCGAACTTGGCGGGCGCCGTCTTGACCGGCGTCGATCTCGCTACCGTCCGCACCATGAACGGCGCCAATCTGGAGGGCGCGCTGCGGGATCTGCCAGAGGGGGCCGGCGCCCAGGTTCCTGACCTCGTGGCCCGGGCGGAGAACCACGGCCTTTGGTGTCGCACGGGCGGGCGCGAAGGGTCGCCCGCGGTGTTCGACAATCAGGATCTTCGCCCCATCGCCGATGCGTTGAAGGGCATGCAACTGACCGCCATCTCGGCCAAGGGCGCATGTTTCGTCGGACTGAACCTTGCGGGTTGCCAGTTCCAGGGCGCGATCCTGGAAGGGGCCGACTTCCGCGGCGCGAACCTCAATCAAGCGGATTTGCGCGGGGCGCGGCTTGCGGGCGCCAACCTGACCAAGACGTCTTTACGCAAGGCGGCGCTTTCGCCCTTGCCCCTGGGCGCCGGTCGATCGACGCCCTCAAATCTTATGAAGGCGCGCATGCGATACGCCAAGCTGCAAGGATCGGATTGCACCCAGGCGGTGTTCGACGGCGCCGATCTTTCCGCCGCCGATTTCGAAGGCGCCGAGCTCGACGCCGCGAGCTGGCGCGGCGCGGCGGTCGAGGGCGCGCTGAACCTCGAACTCGGCCAAGCGGCTTGATCTTGCAAAAACGGTGCGAAAAAGGGCGGCGCGTCGCCGCGCCGCCCTCCTTGTCGTCTAGGCTTTAGCCTTAAGCCGCCTGCTTGTCGCCTTCGATCAAGGTCGAGGCGCCGCCCGCGTTGATGGCGATCTGGCGGGGCTTGAGACTTTCCGGCAGTTCGCGCTTCAGGGAGATGGAGAGAAGCCCGTCCGCCAGGGTCGCGTCGGTCACCACCACATAGTCGGCCAGTTGGAAGCGGCGATCGAAGTCGCGCTCGGCCAGGCCGCGATGCAGGTAGCGCTTCTCCGCACCGTCGTTGGCGCCCTTACGGCCTTGCACGGTGAGGAGATTTTCTTTCACCTCGATAGCGATCTCGTCCGACTTGAAGCCGGCCACCGCGATCTCGATGCGATAGGCGTTATCGCCGATGTTTTCGATGTTGTAGGGGGGATAGCCGGAGGCGCTGTCGGTCTTGGCGGCGGCTTCCAGCAGAGTCGCCAGGCGGTCGAAGCCGACGACGGAACGGTAAAGGGGAGAGAAATCAACGGTGCGCATAAACAATCCTCCTTGGATCAAGCAAGGTTGCGACGCCAGGGGCCGCGTGAGCCCAAGGCGCTATGAGGGTCGAGCCCAGGCCCCATCAGGCGGCCATAAGCCCATGAAGGCCCGGCGGACCAGCGCCTTCACGACAACAAAGATTGGAATGGCAAGGTGAGGGCGCAAGGGCTGTCGGCGAGAAAATCTATCGCGCTCTACGCGCCTCGACCGCGCCGCGCCTTGCTTTCGCCGCAGCGGAGGGCGAAGGCTCAGTCAAGACGTGTCGGAATTTGGGGGAAGCTCTGTATGAATCGGATCAAGCGCGCGCCTTTGGCGGCGTTGCTGCTGGCCTTGACGGCCGCCGCTGTGGTCGCCCCGGCCCTCGCCGCGCCCGACGCGCTTCGCAAGACCGCCCGCGCGCCCGCGCCGCACTACCAGGAAGATCAGGTGCTGGTGGACTCCATCAACGGCGCCTGGCGTCCGGCGGCGGACAAGGCGCGCGATCAGTACCGCCATCCCCTGGAGAGCCTGACCTTCTGGGGTCTGCAGCCCGGCATGACCGTCGTCGATCTGCAGCCGGGCGGCGGCTATTGGACCTACATCCTCGCCCCTTATCTGGCCAAGACGCACGGCCGCTACATCGCCGGCGTCGCCGATCTGAACAACCCCGAGCTGTCCGAAGGCGGCAAGAAGGGGAGGGCGGCGTTCGCGGCCAAATTCGCCGATCCGGCGCTTTACGGGCAGATCGTTCTCGCCAACTTCGGGCCGAAGTCCGCGCCCTTCGCGCCGCCCGGAACGGTGGATTTGGTGCTGACCTCGCGAGAGCTGCATAATTGGGCGCAGATCGACAAGCTCGACAAGATCATGGGCGACGCCTACGCGGCGCTGAAGCCCGGCGGCGTCCTGGCGGTGGAAGACCATCGCGCCGATCCCGGTCCCGAAGCGCCCAAGTGGAAGAACGGTTATATCGCCACCCAGACAGTGATCGACGCCGCCGCCAAGGCCGGATTCAAGCTCGACGCGTCCTCGGAGATGAACGCCAACCCGGCGGATCTGAAGAACTATCCCTTCGGCGTCTGGACCCTGCCGCCCTCGCGCCAGAGCGCGCCCGACGGCCAGCCCGCCGATCCGACCTTCGACCACACCAAATACGACGCGATCGGCGAGAGCGACCGCATGACCCTGCGTTTCCGGAAGCCTGGTTGAGGCGCGAGCGCCGCTTTGACGCGGGGTTCGGGATCGGGCTAGCTCTGGCCTTGGGATTTGAGGGACTTGGATTTGTTTGACGTCAGCGCGAGCGCGGCCCGCCGATGGACGGTTCTGGCGGCTGCGGTCTGCATCGCCGCCGTGTCTCTGGACGGATGCGGACGCAAGGCCGCCCCGCCTTCCGCGAGGTCCTCCTCCGCTGCGGCGGCGCCGGAAGGCTCTTTGGAATGGGCGGCGGCGGGGGATTGGCGCACAGGCGCGGATCGCCGCGAGGACAAGGCGCTGCATCCGGTGGAGACGCTGCGTTTCTTCGGGTTGCAGCCGGGCGTGACCGTGGTGGACGTTTGGCCCGGCGCCGGCTGGTGGACCGGCGTCATCGCGCCCTACCTCGCCGCCAACAAGGGCAAGGTCTATGCCGCCGTCTATGAAGCCGGGCCCGACGATCCGGCCGCCACCTCGGTGGTGCAGGCCTACAAGACGATGATCGCCGACAAGCCGGCGGTCTATGGCGACGTCGCGTTCACCACCTTCGGCCCGCATTCCGCCGCCCTGGCGCCGGCGGGGACGGCGGACCTTGTGCTCTTCTCCCACCTCGACAACTGGATGGCGGCGGGTCTGGCGGAGAAGGCGTTCCACGACGCCTTCGTGGCGTTGAAGCCCGGCGGCGTCCTCGGCGTGGTGCAGGCGCGGGGCGAGCCCGGCGGCGTGCAGGACCCCCTGGCCGCCAACGGCTATGTGCAAGAGGCCTTCGTCAAGCAGATGGCGGCTGAGGCCGGCTTCAAGTTCGACAAAGCAAGCGAGGTGGACGCCAATCCCCACGATCCGCGTGGGCGGCGGGCGCTGCCCTTCGGCAAGGCTGTGGAGCCCGATCGGATGGCCCTGCGCTTTCTTAAGCCGAAGACTTAGCGTTCGCCCCCCGATCCGGCGGCACGAGTAGCAGCCCTAGCGACTGGGCCAGACCATCATCGCTGTCTCGACTAGGGAGACGAGTTCTTCGCGCGACGCGCCTGAGGACGCTTGCACCGACATGCCCTGCATCAGGGCGTAGAGATAGCGCGCGAGGCCCTCGGCGTCGACATTGGCGGGCAGGTCGCCCTCGTCCTTGGCTTGCTCAAGACGCGCGATCAGCGCGTCGTGGGCGGGCGCGCGGCGCGCGATCACCTCAGCGCGCACGGACAGAGCCTCGTCGCCGCACGGCATGCAGCAGATCACGCCGAGGCACCCTTGCGGGTCGCTGGCGGAGGTCTGCATGTCCAGGGCGCCCCGGAGCAGGCTCTCGGCCACGCCCCGCGCCGTCGCCGCCTGGAGGGCTGCCCCCACATAGGCGAGCTTTTCCCGCTCGTAGAGGTCGAGGGCTTTGCGGAACAACGCCTCCTTGTTGCCGAAGGCGGCGTAAAGGCTGGGCCGCGTGACGCCCATGGCTTCGGTCAGGTCGGTGAGGGACGCGCCCTCGTAACCCTTGCTCCAGAAAACCTTCAGGGCAGCGGCCAGCGCCGCGTCCACGCAGAACTCCCGCGGACGGCCTCTCGCAGTCGTGGCGACGATGTTTTCCATACCGCTTGTCAGATAAGTGCCGCGTCCACGCCTGTCCACTCCGGCGAAGAAAACGCCGCAAGTGTCGCTATCGCGGCTCCATCACCAACCAGGGCGTCGGCCGATGACGCCATTCCCAAGTGGCGCAGAATTGATCGATGGTGGGCGCGCGCTCCAGCCAATGTCCTTTCGGGGGCGGCTTCACCACCTCGTTCACCAGCGTAACATCGTGTGTCGGAGCGAACCGCGCATGGAGCGTTTTAGTGACGTTCGGCGCGGCGGTGGGATGGGTCTCGACGATCAAACAGGCCCGTTTCAGATTGGGCGCGGCTTCGGGATCGAGCAACGCCTGCTCGCCGCCCTCGATGTCGCAGAACACGAAGGCGTTCTCTTGGGTCATGGCGTTCAGCCGCGCGTGATCCACCAGGCCGCCCACCGTGACTCGGTCCGACACCCCGTTCATCTCCGCCAAGGTTCGGGCGAGGTGTTGAGCATGCTCCTCAATGTCGAAGGCGAACACCTTGGCGAAGGGCGCGAGACGCGCGAAGCCGACGGCGTAAATCCCCTCAGCACAGCCGATATCGACGATATGCTTTGGTTGCGTGGCGAGGATGCGTTCGATGTGCGGGTGAAGCTCGGCTTCATAGGTGCCAAGCAGGCGTGCGGCCAGCGCGCCTTCCGCCACCGTCCGATGATAAGCCATGCCGGCGAAGAGCCCCGATTGAATCACCGGTCCGTCACGCTCCATCAGCCGGTTCGCCATCTGTTGCGAACCCCATTTCATGCCGACGCGGACGTTCGCTTCGACATAGTCCGCTTCTTGCCCGCCATGCTGGCGGAACAGGTCGGCGTTCCTGAGCATCTTGTGGCTGGCGGTTTCCATCGAGGCTCACTCCAAAGCGACGTCGTGCGCCGAAACGGCGAGGATTGTGGAGATGCTTTAGACCGAGGGGACGGCGCAAGACAAAGTGTGGGCGGCGCCGCATTCGATTGCTTGCTTGTAATGTTTACACTGTTAGGCTTGTCAAAAGTCCGAGGGGGGTGCAACTCCGGCTTGGGAGGAACGGCGTCGAGACTCATGCGATTCACGCGGTCTTATAAGCAGAGCACGCCTTTACCGGCGTTGCTGATGCTCGCGGCATCGGCGCTGTCCGGCTGCGCCCTCGGCGATAAAATTTCCAAGCCAGACGCCCCCTTGCCCGCCGCTTTCGAAGCGCCTCAGACCGCCTCCGACCTGGCGCCGGCGAGCCTCGATCGTTGGTGGCTCTTGTTCAACGACGCACAACTGACCAGCCTGATCGAGCAGGCTTTGAAGGCCAGCCCCGATGCACGAAGCGCCTTTTATCGTCTCGGCGAGGCGCGGGCCGACCGGGCGGAGGTGATCTCCGGCGTGCTGCCGCAGGGCGACATCAAGGCCTCCGGCCAGGACGAATACGCGCGCCAGACCTTCTCCAATCTCGACGCCGGCATTCCGCCGCAGTTCGCCGATTTCTTCACCGCCGCCAACGGCTCGACCCAGAACTACAACGCCGCCTTCAACGTCACCTGGGAGATCGACCTCTACGGCAAGAACCTGACGGCCATCAAAGCGGCGAACGCCGACTTCGCCGCGGCGCGCTTTGATTACGAGGGCACGCGGATCAGCCTGGCGGCGGAAGTGGCCAGCGACCTCTTCCAGGCGCGAGGCCTCGCGGTGCAGCTCGACGACGCCCGCGAGAACGAGACCTTGGCCAAGAACCTCGCCGAGGTTGCTCGCCGCAAAGCCGAGGCCGGTCTCGCCGCCACCTCCGACGCCGCGCGCACGGAAAGCGACGCCGCCGCCGCCGCCGCCCAGACCGTGCAGATCGAGGCGCAGCTCCGCGGCGCGCAAAGGGCGCTCCTGGTGCTGATCGGCAAGGGGGGCGCGCCCTCCTCCGATCTGCCGATCAAGGCCGATGTCGCCCCGCCGCCCGCCGTGCCGGCCGCGACGCCGGGCTCGCTCCTGATGCGCCGTCCGGACGTCCGCGAGGCGCAGGAGAAGATCGTCGTGGCCGCCGGGCAGCTGCGCATCGACAAGCTGGCGCTGTTCCCGACCTTCACCCTGCAGCCGGGGCTGTCGTATTCCAAGCAGGTGGAGTCGATCTACACCATCACCACCAAGGCGGCGACGGGCGGGATAGGCGTCACCGTGCCGGTGTTCTCGATCCCCAAACTCCTGGCCGAAGTGAAGGCGCAGGGCGCGCGGGGCGAGCAGGCGGTGGCCGCATACGAGAAGGCGGTGGAGAGCGCTTACGGCGACGCGGAAAAGGCCCTGACCACCGTGGAGGCCGATCACAGGCGGGTCGCGCTCCTTGACCACGCCACCGAACGCTCCCGCTTCGCCTTCGATGCGGCGTCCAAGGGCTATGACCTCGGCCTGATCGACCTCACCACCGTGATCCAGGCGGAACAGACCTGGCGCCAGACCCGCGCCACCTACACCGCTTCGGAAATCGCCGCCCTAGTGGACACGGTGCAGACCTTTAAGGCGCTCGGCGGCGGCTGGAACGCCGAAGGCGCGGAGCGAAAGATCCGATGAGCGGCCCCATGGCTTTCGAGTGCAAGATGTCCAACCCCAGCGGCCTTTTGGCCCTTTCGGTGATCCTCATGGCGGGCGCTAGCCTTTGCGCCTGTTCCAAGCCCGCGCCGGCCAAGGGTTCGGACGCGCCGCTGACGGTGACCACGGCGACGGTGACCACGCGACCCCTGGCCGGGGGCCTGACCGCCTCGGGCAATCTGGTTTCGCGGGAAGAGGCGGGCGTCGCCTCCGAACTCGCCGGGTATCGCATCGCCGAAGTCGATGCGGACGAGGGCGATTGGGTAAAGAAAGGCCAGCCCCTAGCCAAGCTCGACGACACCCTGCTTCGCGCGCAGATCGCTCAGGCTGAGGCCAACTACCTGCAACAGCAGGTGGCCGGTCAACGGGCGCAGCAGGAGGCGGACCGGGTCAAGGGCCTCGACAACGCCGGCATCCTCTCTCAGGAACAGATTTCCGAACGGCGCCTGCAGGCCAAGGCGGGACAGGCGGGCGTGCAGGCGGCCAAGGCTCAGCTGGATGACCTGAAGACCCGCGACGCCCAGATGGTGATCCGCGCGCCCGTCTCCGGCCGCGTCCTGGAGCGTACGGCGCGCCCCGGCGACACCTCCGCCGTCGCCACCACCCTCTATCGCATCGCCCGCGACGGTCTGGTGGAGTTCGACGCTGAGGTGTCCCAGGCCGATCTCGCCAACATCCGCGTCGGCGAGCCGGTGGAGGTCGATCTGCCCTCCGACGCCAAGGTCATGGGCCATGTGCGCTTCATCAGCCCGCGGGTGGACGTGCAGACCGGCCTCGGCCACGTGCGCGTCGCCCTGCCGGTGCGCGAAGACCTGCGGCCCGGCGGCTTCGCCCGCGGGGTGTTCTTATCCGCTGTGCATCCGGTTCCCGTAGCGCCCGCGAGCGCCATCCACTTCGACGCCAACGGCGCGTCGGTCATGGTCATCGACGCCGAAGACCGGGTTCATCGCGCGCCGATCCAGACCGGTCAGCGGGCGGGCGGCTATGTGCAGCTGGTTCAGGGCCCGCCCGTCGGGTCGCGCGTGGCGCTGGGCGGCGGCGCCTTCCTCCTCGACGGCGACAAGGTGCGCGTGGCCGGCGAGCGGCAAGGTCCGGCATCATGAAGTTCCGCGTCTCGGCCTGGGCGATCCGGAACCCGGTCCCGGTCGCTATCCTGTTCATCGCCCTCGCGGTGGCCGGGGTCTCGGCCTACAGCAAGCTGCCGATCAAACATTTTCCGAACATCACCTTCCCTGCGGTGGAGGTGATCGTCACCCAAAGCGGCGCCGCGCCGGCGGAAATGGAGACCCAGATCACCCGCCCGGTCGA
>Ga0116226_10003446_pt1 | contig 13959 bp, 12 predicted proteins | sample S1TSphfallax_FD_89692 | JGI IMG/M metagenome (GOLD analysis project Ga0116226, IMG submission 89692) | Host-associated microbial communities from peat moss isolated from Minnesota, USA - S1T2_Fa - Sphagnum fallax MG | ecosystem: Host-associated > Plants > Peat moss > Unclassified | place: USA...
AATGTCATTAAAACTAGACGCCAAACATAAATTGTTAAAATTAAATCTAATTTTAAATATGTCTGATGACGAATTGTTTTACAACGACAAACTTTTGTTGATGATAATGATGGAGTACAATCAAGACCTTTGATTACAATATGATAAGATTGAATAACCATTGTAAATAAAAGTATTAAAATTATAATACGACGAGCATTAACAACAGTACAAATATTTTTTGACCACAAAGGAAATCTTATTGCAACCAATCGTTCAATCGCTAATGCAACAATAATCCTCAAAGAGAAAAAAATTATTTCTGTAAAAGAAAAACTCTGAAAATCTTACCACGAACTCATAGAATAAAATATATATCTTACATAATTATATAATTTACATGATAAAACAGTATGCTGAATAAGTGTTAATTTATATTCAACTTGATGGAGTTCATCGAGTGTAGAAATAACTAAAAATAATGTATTGAATAATAAATATGATTTAATTTTTTAATCTACCTTCAGCAAAAATTGCTCCAGTATCTACAATAGCTAAAGCAATCAAATATTGAGTATAGGAATTTCGTCTTAGACCTAAAAATCAATAATATTAATTTATTCTTTTGTTAATTCATTAGAAATTACGTCGCCGACATAAGACAAGTAAACATAACATATTACCACAAAAACCAATGACAAATACAACTAATGTTCCTAGAAAATGAAATAAAATTTGTAAAAATTGATATATTAATGAAAATTCTAACCAAGATTATTTAACCACCATGCCCAACTTTTATCTTCCGATTGAATTTTGTTAGCATAAAATATATCTATATCGGTAAAATTTATTCCAATACAATTAGACATACTAAAAAAAAGACAATAATAAGAAGTGTGTTGATAGAAATAGCGAGTGACGTTTTGTTAAATATAAAAATAACATGCATCTTCTATTGTGCAGAAAGATAATATTGATTCATTTTGGCTTCTTCTCTTTTCTTTGTCTCTGTATAATATTCTGTAAAAGAAAAGAAAACCGGAAACGACTGTAATATAATGTACTATTGTTCGATAAATATACATGTATATATTGGATGTTACTAGTGTCATCTTCAACGTATTCATTTTTCTGGAATGCTTTCTTTTTCTTCTTTTGTGTTGACATATGTTGGTCTAACACGTACGCATATATGGGTAATTGAGTTCTAATCATCGATTCGCAAATAAAAAAGAAACGATCTGGACTATATAGACATATTTTAATGATATATTCGAACATACAAAATGGAACTTAGATGGTTTTGTTTTTTTTATTAGTTTTAACTCTTTATATTTAATATTATTTGATATTACCTATTAAATGAATAATATAATAGGCTGAAGTATGGTGACCTAGATCCTATGGTCTAGGGTCGTTTATTGCTTATCAATAGTATTTGTCTCGAGATAAAAATAACGATTGTTTATATATATCAATAACTCCTATTCAAATGACAAAACAAAAAAGAATTCTATTTTGTTAATATTTTTCATTACTTTTGTTATTCGTCTTACTTTCGAAAACTATATAAGCCCCATGTGTAAGTGGCACTTTTGATGAAGTAATGCTGTTTTGTAAATGAAAAGATCTTTTGTCTAACTTAACAATGTAACCAAAAAAAGAGTAGGCGATCTTCTAATTGGTTTTGTTTAGTATTCTTCTAATTGATCGATTATGGTTTCTTTCTCCTATGTGACAATAGATGAGTTAATAGTTTATACTGTATCGCTGATATCCATCAACATTAATAAACAATTCTTTTTTTACGTAGTTTTATTATCGATCAACTATTACTGATAATGCACTTTTAGAATTTTGGTAAAAATTACTCTTAAGTCTACTAATTATATTTTAGGATAATAAATATGAATTTTTCAAATATTTACCGAGGCAAATATTGTCTATTACTTTGATTTATTCTTTTGTCCATATTGTTTACAATAAAAATTTATGATATAACGGATGTCATTGCGTTTTTTTTTCGAAAGAAAAGTTAATGATCAAATAATAACACGGAAAAGTGATAATTGATATAATCGATTTAATGCAATTGGGTTATTATTGACAATAAAATGAAATATTTAATATTGTGTTCATTTATATGTTAGTATATATAAGAATTTTTCATTAGTATTTAATACTGACTTTTACAAGCGATAACACCCACACCATAATAAATGACAGAAAAGCATTGTAACAAAATGTCTTTTGTATCTTTTTTCTCTCCCTCTCTCGCTTTCTCTCTTCCTCTTGATTTCGGTCTAATAAAGAAGAGAAAGGAGCGTGTTGCAAATAGGACACAGGAAAAACAACAGGAACTATAAAATATCTAATATAAGAAAAAGACAAATGCAACTAATAGTGAATAGACAGTACTATGGAACGATTTACGTGAAGAAGAAAAAAAGCAAAAATATAAATGATAGGTCATAATCCATTTCATACCATAAAACACACGGCTTATTTAGTGGCACTTGTCAAAATGATGATACATTGAAAATAATTTGTTGCCTTTTGTTGTTCTTTACGTGTTTCTACACCTACGCGAGGTAGAACATTGTTGAAAATAAATGAATCGAAACGAAATTATTATTTTTTTGTTTAACATAAAAAATTCATTTTATTCAGAAAAACCCTTTCAAGTTTTTATTTCCTTTTTTTTGCATCTATTTTATCGAACAGACCGAAAAGAAGAAGAAGAAGAAAATAATTAGATAGAATTGTATCATTAATATATATTGTTCTACACATCTGTACATCATGAGTAGAATAAATAATATTCTATAAATATGAAAATTTTCTTACTGTTTTAGTATAAATATTTATCAGAAAAAATAAAATATCGAAATAAATAGGGAAACTGAAATCCATCATACATATTTGATCAATAATTATATAAAGGAAATAGTGCATTTAGCAAAAATAAAAACATCCGATTTTTTTTTTGACAGGTTAAAAGTCTTCAATAATATACTCATTCAATGTTTTCTTTAGAAAGATCCGTTAGAGAAAAGGAAATTATTATTTAGATTTTTTAGATGTATTCGATAATTATTCGACTTAAAAAAAAAGGAAAGTATAAGTCCATAATAAACATTATTTTTCTAATGCCTGAATTTTTCTAGCTATCGATCAATAAACTCGTATTTATTGAAATAACTTGACAAGATAATATGACCAGGGGTGCCCCGAAGTAGAAAATATTGGGGGAGGAGGTCGACGATTTTTTCAAAATTTCTGTCAATTACTGACGAAAAAAAACAAAAGATCCGAAGATTGGGGGCGGGGGAGGAGGGTACTGCCCCGACTTCCCGCTCGGGACACCCCTGAATATGACAACATGGGTCAAATCCATGATTTTGTTTTCTTTTCAGCACGTCTATTCATTTTTAAGATAATCATATTCGATAAAAAAAAAAGCAACCTAGAAATGGTTTCAAACATACACGTAAATTCTCAATAAATTACGAAAACAAAAACCTAATTAACTTGACAGAAATATATCACATAAAAAAATAGATTTTTACTTGATAATTCATGATTTACGATTTTTATAAAATAATTCAATCAATCAGACAATATTTCATAGATAATATAACTCTTCATATTTTTACAACAATAGCCAAGATCAAATCTTCCACACAAATTCCTGACTTTTTTTTTTTATACGAATAATTACTTGCCTGTTGTTGTATGATTCAACAGGTAATGAATCCATGTTAATTGGTTGACATGAAAAGAATTTCTAAGAAAATAAGTAATGCCGAAAGGATCGGAATGTTATCTTCTTTTTTTGTTTATTATATCATGTCAAATTGGGCAACCATTTTTCCTCTATTGCATAGAATATCTGTCATCGAACGATTTGCATATAGGACAGTCAAGAAAAAGTCGACGTCGCATGATAATTTCTTTGGTTGAAATGTCTAAGATAAATGTATTTGAGATCGGCAGATGTATATATGTAGGATAAAAACCTCGAGAAACGACTCATCAACAGTCGGATCATTGCCATTAGATAAGAAAGAATCATTTTTTGTTTTTTCTCTTCTATTAAGTAAATATCTATCTTGCTTTAATACATCGGATTTCTAAACATGTATTTCTAATCAAGAATAAATATAAAAATTATTCATCAATGAAGAATATATATAGTCATTAATAATAATCTTTATTCGTTCTCATAACAAAAAATTTATTGTGATAAATATGTTATGATATGTTTGTTTCTTTTAGCCTAGAAATGATAGTAGTTATTTCGAATAAATCTAGTCCATTAAGATCTGTCTATCATCAATGTTGTAATTGTAATATTAATCATTTTCTTTGTCGTTTTTATTGGACACATTAATACACATGTGAAATTTTTTTTTATTATTCTTTCTTTCTCACCTATTCGATGTGGTAAATATCTGATCAATCAAGCGAAACATGGTGGTCTATAGCGGCAATAACTACATATCGTCTATGTAACCTAAACGAATAGATCGGACAAAAATCGATTCGTTTTTTTTTCTTTTTACTATTCGATGGTCGAAGAGAGAAAAATAATCTGAATAGAATATTATGTTTTTTCTTCGAAAGATAACTTTTTTTCTCATTATTTCTACAAATATATATATATAACGATAATATAACGTTATGGATGATTTCATTCATAATATAAAAAAAAGTAGACAAGAAAAATACGAAAATAAAGTATGTATTATTATATAAAAAATTTATTAAGTAGACCTTGCAGTCCAATAATCATGAAGGATTATGATCAATATATATTATATTAATAACGGTGGGAAGAATTCGATTGATATATGAAGATTATTTACAATTTTTGTAAAAATATATATTCTAATGAATTATTTTAATAGATAAAAAATAAACTTTTTTCTTATATGTAGATTGATTAATATCTATTATTTAAAATGAGTACTAGCGATCTTCGAAATCCGGCAACAAGTGGTCTTTCATCATCACCTCCTACTACACCAAATTATGGATCAACTGTACCAACTCCACCAAGTGATTTGGAAACTGCACGACCTCCAAGATGTGTTACTGGTGTTGGTTTTATAAAGACAGTTCATGGAATATTAAATATTATAATAATTGTAAGGAAATAATTATTTCTATCGAACAATAAATTCATATTTGAATATTATAGATTGCACTTTTTTGTGTGATTATATGTGCTGGTGTAACTAGTAGTGATAATTGTAAACAGGCCGATGATTCTAAGTTGCCTACAAACGCAAAAGTTAGCGCGTATAACACACGAAATGCTGTGATTGCTTTTGCAGTATTGGGACTTATTCTTATACTTGCTGATACAATTCTTCAAATGACTAAACTTATTAATCGTTTACCACCTATTTTTGATTTGATTGTAAGTAAAACTATAATAATAAATTATCATCTAATCATTATTCTCTATTAAAAATTAGTTTATTATTACCATGCTTGTATTTGGTGGTATATATCTTATTCTTGGGTATGTTGATAATTAATTGAAATAGTTAGTTTAGTTTTTTTCTTCTGAATAGATGTTGTGCAGCAGCATGGGAAAAAAAGATGGATGATACAGTTAAGATATCTGGTACTTATCAACATCAGGGTGCAGCTGGCGCAGCTTCAGTAAGTTTTTATTTGATTAGGTTTTTTTTGTTTTATTTTAATGAAATTTCTTTATTTAGTTTTTTCTATTTGTTGCTATGTTCGCTGTTCTTGGAGATTTTCTCTTACGTTTACTGCGTCCAGTACCACACAGTACTACTTCATAAACTTCGTTTTTCAATTGGGATGTCAAAATAAAATAAAAACTATCATTTTCAATCGCATATAAAAATAACATAACATTTTGTTTTCTGTCTCACAAGGACTCGGATGTCGAACTATAGTTTCGATCTATAAAAGCAAGGACATTAGTCTTTATTTTTCTGTTTTCCGAGGAATTGTCTTCTTCGTTTTTTTTTTATTTTAGAAATAAACAAAAAATTTCAGTATTTATACATAATAGATCTTGCTTGAACGAAAAAAAAAGATGGTATTGTTCCCAGTGCATGGTCAGATCAAAAAGAGAATATCAACGGCGGCAAGAATTTGTTTTTTGTAAGTGAACTGTTCATTCTTAGGCAAAATCGATTATTCTTAAATATTAAAGAAATAAATATTTTACTAAATCTTGAATAATTCCTATTTTCGAGAAAAAAGAAATTAGTCATGTTCATAATCAATTATTTTTTGAGTGCATTCGAACACAGATAAATCTGTGTCAAGAACAAAAATAATCTTTGACATCTATATTTTATTATCATCTGACACAATCAATCATGCTATAGAAACTTCAGACACGCGTCTATCTGATTCAAAAAATTGAGAAACTTATTAGATGTGAGCGATGTTATCAACACGCAATCTATATAGTGTTTGTTCATTAACTAAATTCATGAACAGATAATCTAATCAATGTTAGTACTCAAAAAAGAAAAACCTAACGAAACGCATCCTATTATTAATCCTTAGAGATAATATCGATGTGAACGTCAAAGACATGTGAGCTTGCTCTTTGAAAAACAAGGGTAAAAAGATTTTGTGTGTTGATGTACCCAAAAAATGAAGCAAAAGAGCTCGAGACGTTCTTCTGTAAATTTGGGTCTAGTTAAACATAATAAATGATGATGTTATATGTAAAACTTAATTTCGAAAAGATGCGTCAGATTTGAATTTAAAATCAATAGAATATGGTGGTTAAAATTTTTCCGAGTGCAAAATAATATGCTCTTTTTTTAATACAATGGATTGTCTGCTGTTTAACATTCCGCTAATTATACCAAAGATTGCGGTCGATCTACGCCTCATTACTAATGACTTCAGAATGAATGAAAAACTCTGAATTTTTCCTACTAATTTTCTTGTGTCATAGATCAAATAAATAAAGTTCAAAGTATTTTACAATAGACCAAAAGATCAACAAAATCTTTAGTAACAAAGTAGTACTTAAACTTCAAAAATATGATACAATAAAACATAGTATAATTGATGAAATTTAAATAATATGACTCACCGATTTGTGTTTTAATTTTTGAAGATCTCATATTGAAAGATAAATTTCATTGTAGTTTTTCTAAAATTTCGATTGAAAACTAACGTTGAATTTAATAATCATTAAACCTATGCATGAATAATTTGAATTTTGTTCTTTATGATCAAAAACTCTATACAACTATTTTAATTATTCCCGCTTACTGATAGCACATTGTCGATCATTCCAATAAAAATGCTGAAAAATAATGCTTACATGATGATTCGATGTTGCTTCATGACATCAGTATATTCTTAGTAGAATAGATATAACTGTAATAGTTGATTTCTAGATTCAAAGACTCTATTTCCGATACATTTGTTTAGTATGTATTTTTAAACTCATCATTAATGTTTATCTCACTGGAAAATAGTTAGAAAAAAAGTAATTTTATAGATTAATTTTTCGAGAAATCATCATTATTACAGATAGGAAAATTATCGAGACAACTTAAACGATATATGTTACATCATTTTAATAATATAGCGGTTTTTAAATGTAAAATGAATCAGATACATCATGAAATCTATTAGGAAAAAACGCCTTGTATATCAAAAAGATTCTATTTTCATACCTTAATAATTATGACGATAAAAGAATATTATCGTTTCTTGAAACGGCCAGGTAAAAAACAACGTTACACGCTTGAAATAGTATTTACTGCCGTATTTATGAATAGACAAAAACTAACATAGATTTATTATTCATCATAAAAAAACACGTTTTTTTTCTAAAAATAACCTAATATTATCACAAGGTAATGAATGATTAATAGAATTCGTTTTCGATAATTCATTTCAATACAAACAAAGAAAAAAAAACTTTTCCAGATAAATGTCCGTCATTTTTGGCTGATCAATCATATTGTATTGTCATAACAAGTATCACTACATAAATCATTTCAGGTACAAGAACCGATGAATAATTTTTAAGAATATCTCTTGTGGATATACGATACCAACGATGTGATTGTTCAATAGAAATTTGGCATCATGTTTTTTTTTCAAATAAATGGGAAATCATTTACAGTCAGTAATATGATCTGTATTTTGTCCGTATACAATGAAAGTGGTGTTTAATCTCTATGCTCTGTTATGTCTTTTGAATACCTCACGTTCATTTATTGTTTAACCTTTATGTATGCTCCTAATGGTCAACGTGCTAAAAGATTATATATGCTGAATTTGGAACAAGAAAGATCAATGCTGGATTCATAGTGCCATATTGTACATGAAAATAAGTAGGAAAGAGTATTGATCAAGTGTTTATAATGCTCAGTTTTTGTTCATATGTGAGACTTTAAAAAAATTTCATCAGACAAAGAGAAAGAGTACCACAGAGGTCCTTCATTGAATGTGCATCAATAAATGTATATGTGACAAACTGCAGAATTTTAATGTATTATTATTGTATTTCACTGAATTAGAAATATTAGTCGAAGGTATTGAGACGACCGTTAAGGAACCAAAGTATGTGTTTTAATAGACAATCTTTGTTGATTATTATAGAAGCAAACTCACTTTCAGGATTTTACATCAAGTTGAATTGTATTCCCATCATCCGTCTTTTCACATATCAATTAAAAAAATCTTTGATAAGCAAGTATTTTATTAATTTTATTAAATGCATTCTAACTACCTGAAACGAATGAAATAGTCTGTAAAATAAAAAGCTATTTCTATCACAACTGTCTTTTTAAGAAAAAATGATAAACGATAAAATCGTGTAAAACACGATGGCTATTGAGAATGAAAAGTATGATAGAACTCATCAAAAACTTGTGCACGTAACAACTAGCGCTATCTATGAAACAGAAACTGACACGTCCCATCTTGAGAAACGGTTAAATATGGAAGCTGCTGTATACTGTTTTCGAAGATAGATCACGGTTCTCTTTGCCGCGTATTAATTTTTGTTTATATTTATATTATAATGTCAACATTGCCAATTTTTCTCAAAAAAACAATTATTACAGAATGAAAATACGATTTCTCTGTTTTTTTTAGATGTTTTATAAACTAAATTTGAATCTCATTATTGTCTTTCTTATTACTCTGGTCATCCCTTTATATGCATTTGATATTGAATTAACCGTCCTTGTTCCGGCTAATCAACGTGAATGTTTTCATCAAATTCTTGAAGCAGGCAAAACAATTGAAGTTGAATATGAAGTTTTAGCTGGTGGTGATTTAGATATAAATTATTGGTTTTATTCTCCAACAAATCGTGTCTTACAATCTGATGTAAAAAAACGTGATGGTCATCAAACATTAAAATTAGAAGAAACAGGAGAATATCGTTTTTGTTTGGATAATTCATTTTCACGTTTTAGTCAAAAACAGGTTTATTTTAGTTTAAGACCTATTAACGAACCAGGTCAAAATGAAAATGATCGTGCTACAGAAGGATGGATGAATTCAGTTGATAAAGATGAACTTGGAGATTTACAAAGTAAAATTCAAGATATTAAAGTAAGAAAAATAAGCTTTTTCTTATAGAATTTTTACAGTAGATTTTCAAAAATCTCTATCACTTTCTGTAAAAATATATATCTTCAATAGTTTGATGATAACAGACAAGTTATTTAAAGTACTTATGTTATTTTAGCAGTATGTCATTGATAAGCATATCGAGAGAAAAATAACCTTTTATCAGTATGTTATCATCGATGATGACCATTCATAATAATAAAAAAATAACATAACATACAATGCAAAAGTAATGACATAAAATGTCGATCCTTATATCTCTTCGATATACACGTTTCGAAAGGAATATTTTTTAATCATTTGATAGAGAATTTTCTCCTCTTTTAAACTGTACATATTCGTAAATAAAAGGTGATAATAAAAAAAGGGAACCACTTACGCAAAGAATTTCCCATTTTTACATAGACTCGTCAAAAACACCTGTAAGACGACAGGTAATTAGAATTCACTATCAAGATGTTCTTCTTGACGAGTTCATATAAAAATCGAAAAATTTATGACACAAAAGTGATTGTCTTTTTCGTCACCACATTTTGTGACATCAGAAGAGAAATAGCTACCGACATTTTCTGCCATTAGTTTTGCATTGTATGTTATTTGAGAAATTCTATAACCTTCAAGCCTATATATGAAAGTTCACGAAAAGCAAGACTTTTTTTGTTTCATCGACCTTAGCACATAGCAATCAAGTTTAATAAAATAATGTCACATTTTCATGTGTCAAGTCGATTATCACGGATTAATATTCCATTGCCATATATAGAATGCTAAGCTTAAGTTTTTTTTTTATTTGACATTATCACAGAATGATAATATAATTTGAATTATTTTTCTTTAGGATACATTTCAACGTATATGGGATAATATGGAAACAGCTCAACGATATCAAAATGTATTTAAAAATTTTGAAGGACATGATCGAATTTTAGTTGAAAATAATTTTGAACGCATTAATTTTTGGTCTACTATTAATTTAACACTTATGATAGCTGTAACACTTATTCAAGTTATAACAATTCGTAGTTTATTTGAAACCAAATCTGCTTATGGAAAATTTTTACGTGGAAAAAAATAAAACAAACAAACAATTTAAAGATTGATTTATTTTTAATCTCATTATTGTTGTATTGTGTTTTGTTTTGTTATCGTTTAGAGAAACAATATATATATATATATATATATTAAGAGCAGCAATATAATTAAAGTTCCAAATAATTTGTGTTTTGTAATGTTGTTACCAAACAAAAAGAAAATCTGATAATATTTTGATTTTTTTCTCTTTCTCATCTCCTTTTTTTCTGACATTTATTCATTCTTTTCGTCTTCATTTTACAAGAGGTCGTTGTTAAAAGTATGTATTCATCTGTTGTTATTTTCTTCTTTTTTTTTTCATCATCATCGTTCGTTCTCTCTTTCTTTTATTCTGTCGATGTCTATACTAGTATAGAAGAAATGAATGATGCATTTTTCGTTTTCAGTTTTAAAAACAACATACATATTGTATGCCAATATGAAACAAGCTGCATTTTATTAGCCTCTTCTATATTACTTTCATCCTTCAATATCTTTCTCAATGATGGGTCAGTTCAAATAAATGAAAAGACACGATGGTGCGTCGATAACATATGAAATTTTGTTGGTATATATGTCCTAAAAGTGAGAACAGCCATTTTTCATCATCTTCTTCTTGTTCTATTTCTCTCCTCATTCATCTATCCATACATAGGAGTGTATGAACGATACAGACGTTTTGTATTGTTGTGCTGTTCTTTTTTTTTGCAATTTTGTTCGGACGGACTCTCGCTTACGGCTAAGTGAAGTAGGAGGAGGAGGAGGAGGAGGAGGAGAAAGAGAAGAAGGAGGTGCCAACATCAACATAGACGATTGAACATATTTGCATTGTAATCGTTCACGAGAGACATTCATTGTGCTCGTCAGTAGCTTGTCTTTTATACAAAAGTAAAGTACTTTCACTTCAGGTAGTTCTACTTAATTCTTTTATATTTCTAAATTGAATTGTTTATTTATGAGAAAAAAATAATTCGAATATGTATGATATGATAAAGTATTTTTTGTCTTTACGCAAAAAAAAAGAGAGAGAGAGAATACGAGAGAATAACAAATCAAATAGTATGGAGAGAAAAAAAAAAGAAATAAGAACGAGATCAGATCCCTTACCGTCGTTGATGATCAATGTTGTATAGTGAAGGAGAGCAATCGTTCGTATTCTTTATTTGCTTTGATCAAAGCCTGCACATCCGTAGATGCACATATTTGTATCTAGATCGATTTTTGAATCGTCAAGTACACTTTTCTTTTCTTTTTATTCATATTCATTTACACAAATGTTTTTTTTCTTCTTCTAACAGAACAACTGTGTAAATCTAATCTATTTGAATCATTACCTATTAAATTTCCATGTCTATTTGATTTATTTTATAGATTTGATAAAATAAAAATTATTTACAATGACAAGTAACGGTGAACATAAAAATGAACCACGACCACGTTTATGTCATCTTCGTCGATGGCCGAATTTTATTGGTTATGGATTTAATTTACATTGTGAAAAATCTAAACCAGGTCAATATATTGGTAAAGTTGATCCTGATTCGCCTGCTGAATCAGCTGGTTTACGTGAATATGATCGAATAATAGAAGTTAATTTTGTTCCTATTGGAAATGAAAATCATAAACAAGTTGTATCAAGAATTAAAGAAGGTGTTACAAGAAATGGAACAAAATATCCTGAAGAAGTTATTTTACTTGTACTTGATCCTGATGCGGATGTTTATTATAAAACTAAATCAATTATTGTTCGAAGTTCAGATTCAAATGTTGAAAAACGTGAAACTGAAATTCGAGATGGAACAGGTTTGACTTTCAAAAAATACAAATATTTATTTCTTGGTTTTTCTATTTTAATATATTAGAAAATGGTGATCAATCACCTCATTTATCTAATAAAAGTATTGGTAAAACCGATTCACCTATTATTCAAAAAACACCACCAAAAACAATACAAAATGAACCTAATCGTGAATATAAACATGTTACCGATTTTACCGGTCCAACAGTTACACAGACAACTAAGGTAAGAATATATAAAAACTTGTTTTTTTTCTTCAAATAAATATCTCATTGATAATTCGTTGAATAAAATGTTAAATCTTTTTGACATTATCCATTATTTGCTTTTGTCATGATGGACTTTTAATTTTCAATTGTTTCTTTTGTTTTTTGATTTGATCAAAGAACATATGTTTACATCTAGAAGCCATATTATCTTTGAAGACATTCAAATGCATTCAATATGATTGTTTTATCGATTGAATTTAATTAAGTTTCTTGTTGTTAGTATTAAAATAGTACGTTGAAGAATAAGAAAAAAAATATTCATTTTTAGCATCGAAAGAGCATTGGTAGTACAGATTTTAGACCGAATAGATTGATTCTTCTAACAGCAGGAGGCTAATGATATGTTTATACATATTAACAACCAAATCATTAGCTTCTTTATCATAGTCAATCGCTGAATATCGTCAGACAGCACATATATTATATGTTCTGCTCCAGTTTTTATCTTTCTGAAGGTAGTTTATTGAATTCGGATATAATAAATAGTATAATTCACCTTTTCAAGAGTTAGATTAGTAATCGTGTCAGACATTAGCTCCCGGCGAACTTCTCTTTCATGTTTACAACAAAAACATAACACTCGACTATCTGCAAAAGTCTTTGCTTGTCATGATTATTGAGATCAAAAGAAAACTTTGTAAAATAAATTAAAAGTAACAAAATAAATCAATGTCTACCATGAATCTCAAGAGAAATCATAGTAATTCAATCTAACGCATCCTTCATATATTCTCCTATGATGAAAAAGAAAATGAAAATATCAATTTTTTATTACGATCATATCAAATTTCAAATGTAACAATTCTTCTATATTAAAATTACGTGTAGGATTAAAAGATATAATGATATATCATTCATGATATTTTTATATACATTCCAACTATCATGTTTTTCAGACCGATGGTTCACCTGCAATATCACGAACATCGGATCAAGATTATGATCATGAAAATTATCACGAAACATCTCCTATAAACAAAGATCAACGTAAAGAATTTATTTCAAATGGTAATTCATCACCAAAATCTCCTATAAAAGATTCTCAGTTAAAACCTGCGAATACTGAAATTTCTCATACTAGTCCAATACAATCATCACCAACTAATGGATCAGCAGAAATACTTGAATTGAGTAAGAATAAAAAATTTGATTGTTTTTTTTAAATTTTAATTCACTTTTTTTTTGTTTGTTTCGATAGAAATGTCAGCAGCAGAATATCGAGAAAAATTA
>Ga0116226_10003447_pt1 | contig 13958 bp, 11 predicted proteins | sample S1TSphfallax_FD_89692 | JGI IMG/M metagenome (GOLD analysis project Ga0116226, IMG submission 89692) | Host-associated microbial communities from peat moss isolated from Minnesota, USA - S1T2_Fa - Sphagnum fallax MG | ecosystem: Host-associated > Plants > Peat moss > Unclassified | place: USA...
GCGGACGACGGCATGATGGCGTATGCGCGCCGCCTGCTCGACATGGCCGGGTTTCCGCTCATCGTGGATGGGCTAGATTATGTCGGCCTCACCATGACGCATCCCGCCGGGCTCAGTCCCGCCTTCGTCAAGCTCGCCTGGTCGCCGCGGCTGGCAGAGGCGGCAGCGCCGGCGCGGGCCGCGATGGAAGCGGCGATCAAGCGCATCGGGGTAGAGCGCCTGGTGCTGCAGCACGCGGAATCCGAGGCGGCGTTGGTATGGGGACAGGCCCACGGCATTTCGCGCTACCAGGGGTTTTTTCTGGACGCGGTTCAGAGTGCCGCGCGAATTTCGGGCTGCCACAGCGCGCGCGCCTGCACGCTGCGCCAATGCATCACGCGCGCGGCGTCGCTGAACCCTGGCGTCAGAGCAGGATGCGGCAACCCAGCTTTGTTGGACATGGCGCCGGATTACCGCCCGGCCCAAAAAGGGGCGGCAACGCAAGCCGCGGCGACACCGCGCGTTCCCTCGCAAGATGCTGACAATGCTCACCACCGCCCGCGCTGACACCCCAGCGGCGCTGGCTGATCTGCTGCGCAAGACGGAGCTGTCCGGCACTCAGCGGCGGGCGCTTCTGCTGCATACGGACAGGTTGCCGGCGGCGCTGGCGAAGGCGCATCATCAGCGGCTGGCCCGCGACGCAATCGCGGGCCTGGCATCGGCCGATCGGGCACAGCATTTCGAATTGAGCCGTGGCCGGGTGGTTATCGTCTGGCGGCAGCGTGGCGGGAGGGAGCTGGAAACCGCGCTCGCGGCCCTGGAGCATCTGCTTTCCGATTTGCCGGATGGACAGGTTTTTCCGCCGGGTCAGTTGGTGACGCTGTACGACCTGCCGGAGCAGGCGGCATGGCTGTCGGACGAAATAAACGACAAGGGCGGACCAGCGCATAGCACGCCGGAGGCGGCTCTGCCGCTGGACCTGACAGCGCTCGTGCGGCTTGAACAGAGCCTCACGCAGGCGGAAATCAGCCGGTTCATAAGGTGGCGGCCCGTGTTTCGGCTCGGTGGCGGCGCCCCGGTGCCGGCCTGGGAGGAGCGCTATATCGCCGCGCACGAAATCGCCGAAAACCTGTGTCCGGATTACCGGATCAAGGCAAACCCGTGGCTTTTCAACCGCCTGACCCGCAGCTTCGACCGGCGGATGCTGGCGATTTTATCTGGGCCGCAGGATCTGCGCGACTGCGGGCCGTTCGCGCTGAACCTTAACCTGGCGACGATCCTGGCGCCGGAGTTCCTGCGTTTCGATGCGGCCTTGCCAGTGGCGCTGCGCGGCGCGGTGACCCTGAACCTGACGGCGGCCGACATCCTGGGCGATCCTCCGACATTTGCGTTCGCACGAAATTTCGTAAGGACAAGGGGTTATAAATTGCTGTTGCGGCAGGCGTCCGCGACGTTGCTGTCGCTGTTCGACGTGGGCGCAGCCGACCTGGATTTTGTCCATGTCGCCCTCACGCCGGAACTGACCGCCAACCCGGATGGTCTGCGGCTGCTGCTACCGCCGGCAGTGATGCCGGTGCTGACAAGCGTGTCATCGCCGTCCGCGATGGAATGGGCACAAACGCACGGATTCCACCACGTGAGAGGGTAACTGGAAATCGTGATCGAGGCCCCGGCGGGGCACTTGACGACTGACAGCTGACAACTGGAAACCGACCCTGGCCTTGCCGGGGCCATGCGGTGCCCGCTAGGACCGCAGGATGGCTGATCTGTTCGGAGACTCGGGCGCACGCGGCGCCGACACCTATTCCGCCAAGGACATCGAGGTCCTGGAGGGACTGGAACCGGTTCGCCGGCGGCCCGGCATGTATGTGGGGGGCACCGACGAGTCGGCGCTGCACCACCTGGCGTCCGAAATCCTGGACAACGCCATGGATGAGGCGGTGGCAGGCCACGCCAGCTTCATCGAATTTTCGCTCGAGACCGGCAATTTTCTCTCGGTGCGCGACAACGGGCGGGGCATACCGGTCGATCCGCACCCGAAATTCCCCAAGCTCAGCGCACTGGAGGTGATCCTGACGACGCTGCATTCGGGCGGCAAGTTTTCCGGCAAGGCCTACAATACGTCGGGCGGCCTGCATGGTGTGGGCAGTTCCGTAGTCAATGCGCTGTCCGAAGTGATGGAGGTGGAGGTTGCGCGCGACCGCACCCTGTACCGGCAGAAATACGCGCGCGGGAAGGCCACGTCCAAGCTGGTCAATGCGGGCAGCGTGAGTAACCGGCGAGGGACGACGATCCGGTTCAAGCCTGACCCGCAGATTTTCGGACCGTTGCAATTCAGCCCGCAACGTCTGTACCGGCTGTGCCGCAGCAAGGCGTATCTGTTCCGTGGCGTAAAGATACGCTGGTCGTGCGCGCCGGCTTTGTTGCGCGCCAAGGACGAAACGCCGGCTGAAGCGGAACTGCATTTTCCCGGCGGGCTGCGCGACAGCCTCACCGACGATATCGGCGATGCGGCGCGCGTGGTGCAGGAGATTTGGGCGGGTGACGCGGCCTTGCCGGATCTGCCCGATGGCAAAAGCGCCGGGCGGGTGGAATGGGCGTGCGTGTGGCTGGAGACCGGCGATGGCTTTCTCAATTCCTATACCAACACGGTGCCGACGTCACAGGGCGGCACGCACGAGGCAGGGTTTCGCACCGCCCTGCTGAAATCCATGCGGGCGTGGGGTGAGCAGCGCAACAACAAGCGCGCGGCACAAGTGACGGCGGAGGATATCCTGCCGCCGCTGGCCGCCAAATTATCGTTGTTCCTGCGCGATCCGCAATTTCAGGGGCAGACCAAGGAGAAGCTGACGAGCCCGGAGGCCGCGCGCCTGGTGGAAACGGCGTTGCGAGACCGTTTTGATCACTGGCTGGCGGCGGATCCGGCACAGGCGGACAATCTGCTGGCGTTTGTAATAGATCGGGCTGAGGAACGGCTGCGCCGCAAGGAATTGAAGGACACGCCACGCAAGTCGGCCACCCGCCGGCTGCGTCTGCCCGGCAAGCTCACCGACTGCACCAAGGAGAATGCCGCTGAGACAGAGATTTTCCTGGTCGAGGGCGACAGCGCCGGCGGCAGCGCCAAGCAGGCGCGCAACCGCGAAACCCAGGCGGTGCTGCCGTTGCGCGGCAAGATTCTGAATGTCGCCAGTGCCAGCAGCGAGAAATTGCGCCAGAACCAGGAATTGAAGGATCTGATCGAGGCGCTGGGCTGTGGCGCCGGCGACAAATTCGACCGGCTGCGATTGCGTTACGGTCGCGTTATTATAATGACGGACGCGGACGTGGACGGCGCGCATATCGCCAGTCTTCTTATGACGTTTTTCTATCGTGAATTGCCGGAACTGATCCGGCACGGCCACATATACCTGGCGCAGCCGCCGCTTTATCGGCTGACTCAGGGCGCGAAATCAATTTACGCCATGACCGATCAGGATCGGGACCGAAAGATAAAGTCGGCATTCAAGGCGGGCATCAAGGTGGATATCAGCCGGTTCAAGGGACTGGGCGAAATGCCGCCGGCCGCGCTGAAGGAGACCACAATGGATCCTTCCAAGCGCACGCTGCTGAAGGTGATTACACCGCCGGAAGATCGCGCGGCGACGTCGACCGTGGTGGAGTCGCTTATGGGGCGGCGACCCGAGTTGCGGTTTCAGTTTATACAGGAGAACGCAGGTAGCGTTACAGATGTTGATGTGTAGAAAGAGCAGTTCTTTTTTGGAAATAGGAACCAAGAAACTTTTGCTCACTGCTGCCGGCATCTCGTCCAAAATGGCCAACTCGTTGCTGCCCGCAATAGATAAGAGTTTTTTGGTTCTTCTTTTCAAGAAAGAACTGCTTCCCTTCTTTTATGTCTGAGCATTTGCCACACACCGAGCACGCGGACCCCCGCATGCTCGATTTGGACCGGTGGGCACCGCTCACGGCGGTGAACGCCCTTTGGGAGGGCCAATTGGCGGCGGTTGCCGCAGTGCGGCCGGCGTTGGGGGCGATTGCCGCGGCGGCCGAGGCAGCGGCATCCCGGCTGCGGCAGCGGGGGCGGCTGATTTATTGCGGGGCCGGCACTTCGGGCCGGTTGGGCGTGCTGGACGCGAGCGAGTTGCCGCCCACGTTCGACTGGCCACCGGAACGGTTGCATCATTTGCTGGCCGGCGGGGCGGCGGCGTTGACGCAGGCGGTGGAAAATGCCGAAGATCGCGCAGATCTTGCGGAGGCCGATGTTGTGTTTGCGAAGATCAATGATTGCGACGTGCTTATTGCGGTTGCAGCCAGCGGTGCGACACCCTATGCGGTGACTTGCGCGAGCCTGGCGCGAGCGCGCTGGGCGTTGACGATCGGAATTGCCAACAGCCCCTGTGCGCCCCTGTTTGATGCGTGCGACCATTCAATTCTGGTGGAAACGGGGCCGGAACCCATTGCGGGATCGACCCGGATGAAGGCGGGCACGGCGCAGAAGGTGGTGTTGAATCTGCTTTCCACCACCATCATGCTGCGCCTAGGGCGGGTGTGGCGCGGGCAGATGGTGGATATGGTCGCCCGTAACGAAAAACTTCGCAGGCGGGCGCTGCGCATGGTGCAAAGCCTGACCGGTGCTGCCGAGAGCGAGGCGCGCGCCGCGCTGGCACAGGCCGGCGGAAAGGCCAAGCTCGCCATTCTGTTGCTAAATGGCCTGGATGCAGATACGGCCGCGACCGAACTTGCCACGAATGGCGGGCAACTAGGCAAAATCCTTGGCAACGGAGATCGGTCATGAGGGTGCTGGTCGGCCTGTTGCTTGTGAGTTTCGCAGTGGCCGGCCAGGTGCGGGCGGAGCCGGCGATCTGGGTTGTGCAAAGCCCGACTGCGAAAGTGTATCTGTTCGGCACGATGCATCTGTTACCGAAGCATGTCGAGTGGTTCGGCCCGAAAATATCCGCCGCTTTTGGCGCCAGCAACGTGCTTTTTGAGGAAGCGGATGTCGCCATGTCTGATCCGCAGAAAATCGCAACATTCATGACGCAGGCGGCGTCGCCCGATATTGACCTGTTTGCCCTGCTTCCCCGCAAATATGCCAACAAATTTCAGGAACTCGTGCGCTCGTGTGGGCTGCCGATTTCGTTTGTGGCGCATTCCCGGCCGTGGTTTGCGGCGATGCTGCCGACCATGTGCGATTTGATGAAGGACAGCAACGGCGATATCGCCGGCAAGATGGGGCCGGAACTCAACCTGATTGCGCGGGCGAAGGATGGCGGCAAGAAGATCGATTTCTTCGAGACCCAGGAACAGCAGATCGGCTATCTGACGAGCGCGCCAGAGAAAGTGCAGATCTCGGAACTGGAAGACGCGATCGATGAGGGAGACAATTCGAATCTGATCGCCATGGAGGATTCGTGGTTTGCCGGCGATGTTGCCGCCATCGCCAAATTGGTAGCCAAGGACGGCCACGATGACGAGCAGACCTATCAGACTATTTTTGTCCACCGCAACGAACGCTTCTCGTCGCGGATCGCAACGATGCTGCAAGGACATGACACGGTTCTCGTGGCGATCGGCGCCGGGCATTTGGCGGGGCCCGATTCGGTGCAGGCGCAACTGGCCAAACAGGGTATCGCCGCCCACCGTCTTTGAGTAAAAGTTTTGGTTCTTTTTTCAAAAAAGAACTGCTTCCTTTCTCCCTTCGCTTCAGAAAAATTTTCTGATCCCCACATAGAAACTCCGCCGCGGCCCATCCTGCGGCGCGAACACGCCCACGCCAGTGCCGGAACGAATTTCATATATCCTGTCGGTAACATTAATGATAGCGGCGTTCAGTTCGATCGGGCCAAAGAATAAATGTTCGAACCGGCGCGAAGCCCCAAGATTCAATTGGGCATAGGGCGCCACAACGCCGCCATTGGGGATATCGCCTGCGTCTTCGCGCAGGCCGGTGCCGTAGATGAGATCGGCATTCAGGTGGGTTCCCTGCCAATTGTAGGAGATTCCGGCCGAGGCGCTGACGATCTGGCTATGATCGGTGTAGATATAATGGTCGGAAATATAATTCAGTTGCTCGGGCGTGAAGTTGAATTGCTGCGCAACTATCTGCGTGGCACGCTCCCGTCCGACGGACAGATTGCCGTAGGCTGACCAGTTGCCAACATCGTAGCTGCCGGTGAATTCGATGCCGAGCACGTTTGCGTGGGCGTAGTTGAATACCGACAGGATGATGGGGGCGCCGAACTGGCCTTCATCAATCAGATCGCGGGCGATTTTCCAGTAGGCGTCCACGCCCAGTTTGAAGCCTGGGAAAAACACATGATCCGCACCCACATCGAAGTAGTTCGAACGTTCCGGCAGGATCGGGCCATCGAGGGGCGGCGACGCGGGCGTGTAGCCCGCCGGATAGCCGGTGGTGCCAGCAAATTTCGCGATCGACTGGCCGGAGATCAGCTCCAGCGACGGCGGCGTGAAGTAGCGGGAGTAGCCTGCATGAAAAGTCGTATCCGGCACCGGTCTGTACACCAGGTTCACGCGCGGGCTTAGTTGTTGCGCATCGGTATAGGCGTTGAGAATGTCGTAGCGCAGGCCGTAATTGACGGTCAGGCTTGGGACTACACGCCATTCATCCTGCACATAGGCACTGTAGGTGTAACCGTTCTGGCCGCCACCGTCGCCGATGGTTTCCGGCGCGGTGGCGACACTCGAGCAATATTCTGTCAGGCACGGAAACACTTGTGAAACGGTGCGCGATGTCGCGCGCTCGGCGGTGAACAGCAGCCCGAAACGCAGCGTGTGGTTGTCGGCGATGTTGTAGTTGCCATCCCCCTGCACACCCTCGGCGACGTCCGAGCGTACCGCGTTTTGCGACAGGCCGTAAAACTCGAGATCGCCGACCGCGTCGGGCGTGTAGTCAAGCCGGCTGTAGCGTTCGAATGCCGAAACCTGGAAGCCATAATTGTCGCCCGATTTCAGGTAGGACAGGATAGCGTAGTCGTTGGTTTCGGTTTGATGTTCATTGAGCATGGCCGAATTGAAACCGGTCACACCGCCATCGGCGTAGACGGAATTCTGCCCAGGATTGTCCGGTATCTGGAAAGCGCCCTGGTAGATGCCAAAAATCGCACTGACCTTGCTGGAATCATCGATAATGTCTTGTATGTAGCCGAAGCCGTGGCCCTGTTGCGTATCGTCATGGAGCGGACTGTAGCTTCTGGTGGGGTTTTCGATGCCGATGCCGTCCTGCACATAATCGCCAGCGAAATAGTAGCTGATGTTGCCGGATGTGCCGGCGTATTCGGCGCTCGGTTCCAGCCAGCCATGGCTGCCGCCATACATCCCAATCGATCCGCCGGCGTCGAAGCCGCCTGCCTTGGTCTGGATATCGACGATGCCAGTGGTGACGAGACCGTATTGGGCGGGCAGCGAGCCGGTGATGAGGTCGATCGATGCGGCAAACCGGGACGTGAGGCTTTGGCCGAAGAAACTGATCCCTTCGGGCAGGATAACACCGTCGATGCGATACTGGATGTTGGCGTGGTCGTTGCGGATGTGGATTTGCCCGAACGAATCCTGGGATGCGCCAGGTGTTTGCAGAAGTGTCTGGTTCAGCGGAATATTGTCGCTGCCTGGCTGGTTCTGGATCGCCTGCCGGCCAAGCGTGTACATGGTAGCGCCGATCCGGGTTTGAATCTGGCTGCGCGCTCTTGCCAGTTTCTTTGCCGTCACGACGATGTTTTCGATTGTCGGCGCCGATGGCGGCGGATCCGCGAATGACGCCGTCAACGGAAGCATCGCCAGGGTGACGGTAGTGATCGCCTTGAGCAGAGAGGCCATGGAGCAGCTTGCTTGCATGTTATGTTATAACATAGCGGGGGCTGGTCTATGGTGTCAAATGACGGAAGGAAGTAATTTTTTTTGAAAAAAAGAACCAAAAAATTTTTATCAATTGAGCTCCCGCGTTAAAGTTGGCCGTCTTCCGTGCATGCTAGATGTCATTAGTAAAATTTATTAGCATCTTTTTTTTGAAAAAGAAGTTTTTCCTTCCGGCAACGCCGCCCGCCCGTCGCCGTTGTGAAGGCGACGCAGGAGCAAAAAGTGGGCAAGGTCGTCGTTATTACAGGCGCCGGCGCGGGCGTCGGACGTGCGACCGCGATTGAATTTGCGCGAAATGGGTGCGACGTCGCGCTGCTATCGCGCGATCCGACGCGCCTGGAGGATGCTGCGGAGCAGGCGCGCGGTTTTGGCGTGCGGGCCCTGCCGATCCCCACCGACGTGGCGGACGCCGAGGCTGTGGAGGCGGCGGCGGCACGCATCGAACAGGAACTGGGGCCCATCGATGTCTGGGTAAACGTCGCCATGGCGACTGTGTTCTCGCCGGTATCCCAGCTGACGGCGGCGGAAGTGCAACGAGGCACCGCGGTTACCTATCTCGGCCAGGTGCATGGCATGATGACGGCGCTGAAACGAATGACACCGCGCAACCGCGGCTCCATCGTCAATGTGGGTTCGGCACTGGCGTATCGGTCGGTGCCGCTGCAGTCGGTTTATTGCGGTGCCAAGTTCGCGATCCGCGGGTTCACAGATTCGTTGCGCTCTGAAATTTTGCACGACAAGCTCGACATCGATATCAGCATGGTCGACCTGCCGGCGGTAAACACGCCGCAATTCGATTGGGCGCGCAACAAGACCGGGCGGCGGGCCAAACCGGTGGCGCCGATCTTTCAGCCGGAAATTCCCGCCCGGGCGATTTATTTCGCGGCGTTTCATCCACGGCGGCAAACCTGGATCGGCTTTCCGACGGTGAAGGCGATTTTGGCGAACCGTATAGCGCCCGGGCTGATCGACCGGTATCTGGCGCGGGCGGGCTATAGCGGCCAACTCGGCAACGAAGAAGTGCCCGCCAATGACCCTGGCAATCTGTTCGATCCGATGCCGGGTCCGTATGGGGCGCATGGGCGATTCGACGCGCTGGCGCGGACGCGAAGCTGGGAAGTATTTACCAGCCGGCATCGCAACGCGATGTGGGCGACGCTGGCGCTGGGCGCCGTCGTGGCAATTGCGCGCATGGCACGCCGACATCGCGATGCACTATGATCTGATCGTTGTCGGCAGCGGACCGGGCGGCGCCTCGCTGGTGCATCGGCTGGCCCCGACGGGCAAGCGCATTCTGCTGCTCGAGCGGGGCGATTACCTGCCGCGTTCGACGGCGAACTGGGATTCCAGGACGGTGTTTGTCGATGGTGCCTATCAGGCGCCAGAGACCTGGCATGGCCGCAACGGAGAAACGTTTCACCCTGGGTTGCACTATTATGTCGGCGGCAACTCGAAGGTGTACGGCGCCGCCTTGTTCCGCCTGCGCGAACGTGATTTCGGCGCGGTGGTGCACGCGGAAGGTGTATCTCCCGCGTGGCCGCTGGGTTATGCCGATTTCGAGCCGTTCTACACCGAGGCGGAAAAATTGTTCGTCGTGCATGGTCAGCGCGGCGAAGATCCGCTGGAACCGCCCGCCAGTGAACCCTATCCGTTCCCGCCGGTGTCGCACGAGCCGCGCATTCAGGCGTTGAGCGACAATCTGGCCGCGGACGGGCTGCATCCATTCCACTTGCCGCTGGGTATCCGGCTCGATGAACGCAACGGACGGGCGACGCCCACCAGCGTCTGCATCCGCTGCGATGCTTTCGATGGTTTTCCCTGCCTGCTGAACGGGAAGGCGGATGCGCAAGTGATGTGCGTGGACCCGACACTTGCCGCACATGCCAATGTGGAACTGCTGACGGGCGCTTATGTGTCGCGGCTGGAGACCGACAGTGCGGGGCGCGCCGTGACGGGTGTGCAGGTGACACGTGGCGGGGAGCAGGAACGCTATTCGGCCGATATCGTGGTGGTGGCATGCGGCGCGCTGTCGTCGGCGTTGTTGCTGCTGCGCTCGGCAAGCGACGCGCATCCGCGGGGGTTGGCGAACGGATCGGGCCAGGTGGGGCGCAATTACATGCGCCATAATCAGTCGGTGCTGATGGCGCTGATGCGTGAGCCCAACGAGACCGTGTTTCAGAAGACGCTGGCGCTGAGCGATTTCTATTTCGGTGCCGATGACTGGGATTTTCCGCTGGGGCTCATTCAGATGTGCGCGTCCTCGCATGCCGAGCAGATCAAAGGCGAGGCGCTCCCTGGTTGGTTGGAGGGGCTGCCGGATTGGCCGTTCGAAAAGATGGCTTCGCACTCGATGGATTTCTGGTTGTCGTCGGAGGATTTGCCGCGGGAGGAGAACCGCATCTACTACAATGGCGACCGCGTTGTGCTGGATGTGCATGAACAGGGACAAGAGGCTCATCGTCGGCTGAAGCGGAAGCTGGAGCATTACATGAGCCGCCACACGTCCCATCCCATGCTGCTCGAGCGGCGGCTTTATCTCGGCAAGGATATTCCGATCGGCGGCACCGCGCATCAGGCCGGCACCGCACGATTTGGGACCGATCCGGCGTCCTCCGTGTTGAATCTCGACTGCCGGGCGCATGAAGTGGACAACCTTTACGTTACGGATGCGAGCTTTTTTCCTTCCATCGGCGCGGTTAACCCGACCTTGACCATCATTGCCAATGCGTTGCGCGTGGCCGCGCATATTCAGCAACGGCTGGGCGCGTGATGGCGACCATGCTGGCGATATTCGCGACACGCTATCTGCTGGTGATGCTCTTCCTTCCGTTCAGTCTGCTCGACAAGATCATCAACTTTCAAGGCGCCGTTGGCCAGGCACGGCAAATCGCCCCGGGCGGCGCGGCTGTGCTACTGATCCTGATGGGCATTGCGGTGGAACTGCTGATGCCGCTGGCCATTCTGACCGGCACCGCGGATCGGGCGGCCGGGCTGGTCATGGCGGGCTATTGCATGGTGACCGCAGTGCTGTGGAAGCAGTTCTGGAAACCGGGCGATTTCTGGCATTCGGGCGACAGCCGCGGGCGCGATCTGTTTTGGGATTTCCTGAAGAACCTTGCGCTGGCTGGCGGATTTCTGCTGCTGGTGGTGGGCGCGCATGGCACGGCGGGAAGCTTTCTCGCGCACCCCTTCGCCTCGTCGCACCCTTACGCACTGCGGACTTTGTCATGACGGACTCCGGTTCACGGCCCACGGTCGGGTATTGGCACTTGTGGACCGATGAACAGGGTGTCAGCCATCAGCAACGATGCGAGCTTACCGCGTTCGAGTTGAAGGGCGTGGGGCCGGCCGATCCACAATGGAACGACAAACAGCCACGTGGCGAAGCGACACCAGTGTTCACCGTGCAGCCGGTGGGCTGGGTGGGCGAATGGCACGAGAATCCGGCGCCACAATGGATCGTTCCGCTCTCCGGCCGGTGGTGGGTGGAGGCGATGGATGGGACGCGGGTGGAAATGGGCCCTGGTGAATTGTCGTTCGGGGAGGATCAGGGCTGTACTCCGACAGCGGACGGTAGGCGGGGTCATCGTTCTGGGACCCTGGGCGATCAGCCCGCGGTTTTGATGACGGTGCAGTTGCATGTGCCTCAGGTGCGTAAGCCTGGGCATATGAAGTAAGGAAGGACTTCTTTTTTGAAAAAAAGAAGCAAAAAACTTTTACTCATTTCGGCCAGCATACGGTTCATCAGGGCCAGTGCGTTGCTGCACGCCATCGATAAAAGTTTTTTGGTTCTTTTTTTCAAAAAAGAACATTCTTCCTTCTCTTCCTATGTATGAATTTACCGACCCTGCGTTCCGCGCTCTTGTATTGCCCAACGCGCAACTTTTAACACTCGGCACGGGCTTCGCGTGGCTGGAGGGCCCCGTGTGGTTTGCCGACGCGAACCAGTTGCTTGTCAGCGATCTGCCGAACGACCGTATTCTGCGCTGGACCGAGGATGGCGGAATTTCAGTGTTCCGCCAGCCCTCCGGGTTCGCCAATGGGCACACGCGGGACCGGCAGGGAAGGCTGATCGGCTGCTCGCACCAGCATCGTTGCATAACCCGCACTGAGACTGACGGCATCGTGACGGTGCTTGCGGCGAACTATCGCAGCCGGCGGCTGAACGGGCCGAACGACGTAGTGGTGCATAGCGACGGGGCAATCTGGTTCACCGACCCGCATTACGGGGGCAATACGGATTACGAGGGCGGCAAGCACACACCTGAATTGCCGCCGTGCGTGTATCGGCTGGACCCGGTGACTGGCGAACTGAAGGTCGTTGCCGATGATTTCGCCGGGCCGAACGGGCTTTGCTTTTCGCCGGACGAGCGGCTGCTTTATATTGCCGAAAGCGGGCCGCAATTCTCACCTGATCCCGTTCGGCACATCAGGGTTTTTGATGTGCAGGATGCGCGGCGGCTGGCAAACGGGCGGGTGTTTTACAAGGTTTCACCGGGCTTCACCGATGGCTTGCGTTGCGATGAAGACGGACGTGTGTGGAGCAGCGCCGGCGATGGTGTCCACTGCATTGGGACCGATGGCGCGAAGCAGGGCGGTATAATTACTGGCTGCACGGTTTCCAACCTGACGTTCGGTGGACGTAACAGGTGCCGGCTGTTCATTTGCGCTTCGCATGACCTGATGGCTATCTATACCAACGTGCGCGGCGCGGCGCGGCCGTGACATTTGTGGTACGATCGGGCGAACATTCTGGCTCGCGACTCGCGGCAAAGCCCTCACCTTCCCACCGCTTCGCGGCGCCCCCCTTCCTCTCCGGCAAGCGCGGGCGAGGAGATTCTTGGGTCGGCGGTCGCGATTGGGGGATAGTGTGAAGTCCGGTTGGGGGCTTGATCGGGTTGCTCTTAATGTGAGCGATCTTGGCCGTTCGATTCGTTTTTATTGCGAGGCTTTGGGGTTTGTGGTGGCGCATGAGGTGGGTGCTGATTCGCATCTGGCGGCGGCGCTGGGTGTGCGGGGCGTGAGCACCGCACGGTTGCGGCGTGGCGGGCAGATGCTGGAGCTTTGCGCGTGCGATCCGCCTGGGGCGCCGATGCCGGAAGGCAGCCGGAGCAACGACGGGTGGTTTCAACATTGCGCGCTGGTGAGCGGCGACATGGCAGGCGATTACCGGCGGCTGAGGCGTTATGAGTTTGAACCGATCTCGCGTGATGGTCCGCAGAGGCTGCCGGGCGGCATTATGGCGTTCAAGTTTCGCGATCCCGATGGGCACCCGCTTGAGCTTATTTCGTTTCCGGTGGTCCATTCGGCGACGGCGGGTGGCATCGACCATTCCGCGATTTGTGTTGCTGATGTGGAACGCAGCGTATCGTTTTACGCGGCGCGGGTGGGGCTCGCGGTTGGGGCGCGGCAGGTTAATCAAGGGGTGGCGCAGGACGCGCTCGACGACCTTGATGGCGTAGTGGTTGATGTTGTTGCGTTGGTGCCGGCGGTTGCCGGGCCGCATGTGGAATTGCTCGGTTACCGCCAGCCCCGCGGCCGCCAGGCGATGCCGGCGCACGCTGGCGATATTGCCGCGAGCCGGCTTGTGTTCACCGGAGGCATCCCAGGCAAGGGTATTGAATTGTTACGTGACCCGGATGGGCATGCGGTGATGCTTGAGCATCATGGCATAGGACGGGGTTAAGCGGTCCGCATTGGCAAAAGTTTTTTGGTTCTTTTTTTCAAAAAAGAACTGCTTCCTTCCTTACTTCCTTGTAACCGAATAACTCTCCGCCAGCGCCGCCTGGATCTCGGCGGCATGCGCCGGATCGCGCGCCTCCACCAGCACTTCCAGTTGCGCCGATTGAACGGTCGGCGAGGCAAACAGCCGCTGATGATTGACTTCGAGAATATTGCCGCGGCAGCCGCCGATGCGGGCGGCGATATCAGCCAGCACGCCCGGCCTGTCGGGAATATCCATATGTAACCGTAACAACCGGCCGTCGCGCAGCAGCCCGCGCAGCAGCACATTTGCGAGGATGCGGGTGTCGATGTTGCCGCCGCAGATGACGAGGCCCACGCGTTTGCCGGCGAAACGGTCGCGGTGGGCGAGCAGGCCGGCCAGGCCC
>Ga0116226_10003448_pt1 | contig 13953 bp, 12 predicted proteins | sample S1TSphfallax_FD_89692 | JGI IMG/M metagenome (GOLD analysis project Ga0116226, IMG submission 89692) | Host-associated microbial communities from peat moss isolated from Minnesota, USA - S1T2_Fa - Sphagnum fallax MG | ecosystem: Host-associated > Plants > Peat moss > Unclassified | place: USA...
CTTTCTTTCTTGTGAACGGTGTTAATGCCCCCCTGGCCCAACAACGCCCGCCTCGCCGTCTCCCTCGTCATCAACGTCGAAGAAGGCTCCGAGCGCTCAACCCTGCGCGGCGATTCCGGCATGGAAGCGGTGGACGAGCTCGGCGTCTTCATCAAAGGCCCCATTCGCAACCACGCCAACGAAAGCAACTACCAGTTCGGCCTCCGCGTGGGTGCTCCGCGCATCCTGCGCCTGCTCGCGCGGCATCGTTTCGCCTCCACATGGACCGTGTGCGGCATGTCCATGGAAGCGGCCCCCGATCTCGCGCGCGCCATCACCGCGCAGGGGCATGAGGCCTGCAGCCACGGCTATCGCTGGCAATTTCAATACAAGATGGAGGAAGCCGCCGAGCGCGATTTCATCGCGCGCGCCGCCGCCGCCATAGAACGCACCACCGGCCAGCGCCCCCTCGGCTGGCTCAGCCGCTATCTCCCCAGCGACAACACGCGCCGCCTCCTCGCCGAAGCTGGTTTTTGCTATCACATGGACGATTTTTCCGGTGAAACCCCGTTCTGGGATGCGCCCGACGGCCGCCCGATCGTCGTGCTGCCCTACCAGCTCGATACCAACGACATGAAAATGTGGTCCGATCCCGCCTACACGCCACGCGCCTGGCTGGATTACGCGATCGACAGCTTCGACTATCTCCACGCCGAACCGGGCGATACGCGCGGCATGCTCTCGATCGGCCTGCATGCCCGCATCATCGGCCGCCCTGGCCGCGCCCACTGCCTGGAACGCCTATTGCAGCATATCGCCAGCCGCCCGGATGTGTGGGTGGCCACACGCCTCGATATCGCCCGCCACTTCGCCGCCGCCTCACCGTTCCAGGCAGCGCCCGCTTGAGCGCTGCAGAGATCTTCGCCGCCCATGCACTGGGTTTGCACTGGGATGCGCTGCCTGAAGCGGCCCGCGACTGCGCCCGGAAATTCCTGTTCGATACCATCGCGGTGGGCGCCGCCGGCGCCCGCGCACCCTTTGCCGCCGAAGTCGCCGCCAGCGAAACCCGCGGCAGCCCCGGCCCCGCACGGATTTTGGGTTCCTCCGCCCGCGTCTCCATCCGCGCCGCCGCCTTCGTGAATGCCTACCAGATCCACGCGCAGGAATTCGATTGCGTGCATGAACCGGCAGTGCTGCACCCCTATTCCGCCGTGCTCGGCGCGCTGGCTGCGGAATGCACGGGCCATCCCGGCATCGATGGCGCGCGTTTTGGCGCGGCGCTCGTCGCCGGCGTCGATGTCGCGGTCGCCCTTGGGCTCGCGGCACCCAGCCCGATCGTCTTTTTCCGCCCCGCCACCGCCGGCATTTTCGGCGCCACCGCTGCCTTGGCCCGGTTGCGCAGTTTTTCCCTGGCGCAAACCGTGGCGGCATTCGGCCACGCGCTGGCCTTCGCATCGGGCACCATGCAGGCCCATGTGGAAGGTACGCCTGGCCTCGCACTGCAGGTGGCTGCCGCGGCCCGGAGCGCGCTTGCGGCCGCGGATCTGGCCGAAGCAGGCCTGCCCGGCGCCGCATCCTCCATCGAAGGGCCGTTCGGCTACCTCACGCTGTTCGAAACATCGCATGATCTGGAACCGGTTCTGGCCTCGCTCGGCAAAAGCTTTGCGGTAACCGGGCTCAGCCACAAACCCTATCCCACCGGCCGCGCCGGCCATGGCGGGATCGGCGCCGTGCAAACGCTGCTGCGCACCGAAAATATCCGCGCCGCCGATATCGCGGCGATGCGCTACGTGGCGCCGAGCCTGATCGCGCGCCTCGTCGGCCGCCGGCCGCACGCCGGCATGCGGGTGGCCTATGCGCGCCTCTGCCTGCCCTATCTCGCCGCCCGCACGGCGTTTTACGGCACGGTGGGGCTGGATGCGTTCTCGCCGGAAGCGCTCGCCGATCCCGCGGTGCTGGAACTCGCCTCCCGCATCACCGTCGCCGTGAACGGCAACCCCGATCCGGCCGCCTTCACCCCCGCCGTCTTGCAGGCAGATTTGCGCGGGGGCCGCACCGTGGAGATCACGGTCACCACCCAATATGGCAGCCCTGCTCAGCCGCTGGACCAGGCAGCGCGGCACCGCAAGGCGCAGGATTGCTTCGCGTTTGCCGGCCTCGATCTGCCAGTGGAACGGCTTGCCGCGCGGATCGAGGCTTTGGGGCGCGAGCCGGACATGGCCGCTTTGTTCATGCTTGCCTGCTCGCCCGATACTTCCAGACGAGAACTTCTTTTTTGAAAAAAAAGAAGCACAAAACTTTTAATTCCTTCCACGGCTTCCTGCTCAAACAATCGCCGCGCTCTCAGCCTCCCGCAAGAAAGCGAGTTTTTATATGAAGGTTTTCGAAATCGGCGAACAGCAGGGTATCGCCTCCCTCACCGCTTCCGAGCGCCCCGACCCGGCGCCCGGCCCCGGCGAGGCCGTACTGCGCGTGCGCGCCGTTTGCCTCAATCACCGCGACCTGAACATCGTTTCCGGCACCTACGGCCCGCGCAAGCCGCCCCACCGCGTTCCGGTTTCCGATGGGATAGGCGAGGTTGTGGCGCTCGGCGAGGGCGTTGCGGGCGTGCAGATCGGCGATCGCGCCATCTGCGGCCATTTCTGCGGTTGGCTGGATGGCGCCTTCAGCCCCGCCATCTTCGCCCGCGATCTCGGCGTCACGCTCGATGGCTGGCTCGCGGAGCAGATCGTGGTGCCCGCCGCGGCCCTCGTAAAAATTCCTGAAGCGATGGCGAACGAACGGGCAGTGGCCCTCGGCGCCGCCGGTCTCACGGCCTGGCACGCGCTGGTGGAAATCGGCCGCATCAAGGCGGGCGATGTGGTGCTCACGCTCGGCACCGGCGGCGTTTCGATGTTCGCCCTCCAAATCGCCAAGATGCATGGCGCCCGCGTCGCCATCACCTCCTCCAGCGACGAGAAATTGCAGCAGGCCCGCGCCCTCGGCGCCGACATCCTGGTGAATTACGCCACCACGCCGGATTGGGCGGCGGCCGTGGTGGCGGCCTGCGGCGGCGCCGACATCGTGGTGGAAACCGGCGGCCTCGCCACGCTCAGCCAGTCCATCGCCGCCGCCGCCCCCAACGCGCGCATCGTGCTGATCGGCGCACTGGCCGGCCAGCCGGGGCAAATCCTGCCCAATTTCAGTTCGATCCTGGGCAAGAATTTGGTGTTGCGCGGCATCACCGCCGGCAACCGCAGGATGCTCGCCGATCTGGTGCGCGCGGCGGACGCCCACGGCCTGGCGCCGGTGATAGGGCGCAAATTCGGTTTTGACGAAGCACCGGAAGCGTATCGTTTCTTGCAGTCCGGCGCGTGCATCGGCAAGGTTCTTTTACAGATAGCTTGAAACAGGCGCGCCCAAAAAATCAAAAGTTTTTTGGTTCTTTTTTTCAAAAAAGACCTCTTCCTCCCCTTGCCTTCCTTTCTTCACTCCGCAGCCGTCACCCGCCCATCCCGGCGATAAATAACCCCGCCTTTCATCACGAAATCAACACGTTCGAACAGCGCGCTGTCGCGCAGCGGGTTTCCCGTCACCGCAACGATATCGGCAAAGTGTCCCGGCGCGATCGATCCGATCCGGTCGGAGGCGCCGATCAGATCGGCGGCGTTGCGTGTGGCGGCGAGGATAGCGTCGGCGGGGGCCATGCCGTTGCCGATGAGAAGGCCGAATTCCATGGCGTGGTCGCCTTCGCCGATATCGGTGCCGTAAGCGATCTTTACGCCGCTTGCGATCGCCAGCGGCAGATTCTTTTTCGGCAGCGTATCGTTGGCGAGTTCCTTTTTCGCCGTGCCCGGCGTGAGCAGTTCGGGCGTATCGCGCGCCGCCGCATAAAACACGTCATACACCGTCAGCGTCGGCACCAGATAGGTGCCATGCGCCTTCATCAGTGCAAAGGTTTGGGCGGTGGCGAAGGATCCATGCTCCACGGAATCCACGCCCGCCCGCACCGCATTTTCGATGGCGGCCGCAGGATAGATATGGGCCGCCACCTTCAGGCCAAGGCCATGGGCGGTATCCACCACCGCCTTCATTTCCTCATTGGTCATCAACTGGGCGCGGGGATCGTCGCCGCTGGAGGCGATACCGCCGGAGGGCATCATCTTGATCAGGTCCGCGCCGCGCCGTTTATGCTCGCGCACCCGCAGGCGCGCCTCATCCACCGAATCGACACGTCCGTTGTTCCAGCCCGGATGGCTCAGCCCCGGATCGAGCCCGTCATGTTCGTCGCCATGGCCGCCGGTGGGGCCGAGCGGTTCCAGCGACACCCAAAGCCGGGGCCCGCTGATCTGGCCTGCGTCGATGGCGTCGCGCACCGCCGTGGTCCAGTCGCCGCCGCCCACATCGCGGGCGCTGGTGAAGCCTTGTTGCAGCATGTGGCGCACGAAGACGGCGGCGTCGAAGGCGCGGTTCAGATCGGAATGCGTCAGCCAATCTTCGGTGGCGTTGGTATGGCTCGGCAATTTGGCGGCGATGTGCACGTGGCAATCGATGAAGCCCGGCATCACCGTCTCATGGCTGAGATCCACCACTTCGGCGCCCGGCGGCCGCCGCAGGCCCGGCTCGATTGCAGCGATCCGCTCGCCCTGCAGCAGGATGGTCACGTTCTCACGCGGCGGCCCGCCGCCACCATCGATCAGCGTGCCGGCCAGCACCGCCACCTCCTGTGCACCCGCCACCATCGGCAAGGCGACGGCGACCACTACCATAGCAAAAAATCGCCTCATCGCCCCCCCATTCGCGTTGCCGGCCAAGTCCCGTATCGTGGAACCAGCGCAGGAAGTAAAAGTCTTTTGGTTCTTTTCTTCAGAAAAGAACGTGCTTTCTTGCCTGCCCGGGAGTCTGCCTCGAAATCGAACAAGCCCTCTGCCGCGACTGCGAAACGATTTTTGCGGGTGCTGTGCACCAATGCCCCGCCTGCCGTTCGCCGCGCATCCTGAGCCATCCGGAGTTGTTCACGCTCGCCATCGCCCATGTCGATTGCGACGCGTTTTTCGCCAGCGTGGAAAAGGCCAGGCGCCCTGAACTCGCCGATCGCCCGGTGATCGTAGGCGGCGGCGCGCGCGGCGTGGTAACCACGGCCTGCTACATCGCGCGCCTTACCGGCGTGCGCAGCGCCATGCCGATGTTCAAGGCCCTGAAACTCTGCCCGGACGCCGTGGTGATCAGGCCGGACATGCCGGCCTACGCCGCCGCCGCCAAAGCCATCCGCACCCTGATGCGGGCCCTCACCCCCCTCGTTCAGCCGCTGTCGATCGACGAAGCGGCGCTCGATCTGTCCGGCACGCAAGCCCTGCACGGCGCGCCCCCGGCGGCCGTTCTCAGCCGTTTCGCCCGCGCGGTGGAGGCGGAACTCGGCCTCACCGTCTCGATCGGCCTGGCGCGCAACCGCCTGCTCGCGAAGCTCGCGGCGGGGCGGGACAAGCCGCGCGGTTTTGCCGTGTTCGGCGCGGAGGCCGCCGCCGTGCTGGCGCCGGACTCCGTCGCCATCCTCCCCGGTGTCGGCCCGGCTTTGGAAAAGCGGCTCGCCGCCCTCGGCCTTACCCGCGTCGGCCAGTTGCAGGCGCTGGAGCCGCGCGCGGCGGCAAAATTGCTGGGCGATGACGGTCCTTCCCTGGTGCGCCGCGCACGCGGCGAGGATGCGCGCACCGTCGATCCCGCCGGCGTTGCGCGCTCCATCAGCGCCGAAACCACGTTTGGCGCCGACCTCACTGCGCGCGCCGATCTGGAGCGCGAACTCTGGCGCCTGTGCGAACGCCTCGCCAACCGCCTGCGCGAGAAGGATTTTGCAGCGACCGGCGTGGTGCTGAAGCTGAAAACCGCGCAATTCGCCAGCCGCACGCGCAGCACCCGCCTGCCGCAGCCCACCGCCCTGCCCGATACGCTGTTCGAAACCGCGTGCCGCCTGCTGGCGCGCGAGGCGGACGGCACCGCCTTCCGCCTGATCGGCATCGGCGCCGCCGGCCTCGCGCCGTTGGCCTCCGCGGATGCCGGCGATCTGGCGGATCCCGACGCGCCGCGCCGCCGCGCACGCCAGGCGGCGATCGATGGGCTGCGGGCGCGGTTCGGAACGAAGGTGATCGGGAAAGGGCGAGGCATATAAAGGCAAGACGTTCTTTTCTGAAGAAAGGCGAAGCCCGCCCTGCGAGAACCAAAAGACTTTGACGTCCTCCGCCGGCGGGCTGCTCTCGGCACCCGTTCCAGGCCATTTGCTGGCGCCGGTAATGTCGTCCCGGGTGCTGATCCCGGCCAAAGGTAAAAGGGGCAAAACCCCGGGTAAAATCGTTGCTATAAGGGAGCAAGGCCAGGGGCTCTGCCCCTGCACCCCGCTGGGGCCTAGAGGCCCCAGACCCCCATTTTTTATAAAGATCAAAGATATACGCAGGATTGAGCTATTCATTGGCAGGCTTTAACGTTTCGCCTGGATCACCTCCTGGGGAAGGCGAATGTGATTGAGGTTGCGGAAGGCTCGGCCGAGATCGAGGCCCTATGGACGGATTTATATCCGGAACTCAAGAAAATTGCCCGCGCGCGGCTGCGCCGCAGCGGGCCGAACACCGTTCTCGACACCACCGGCCTGGTCAACGATGCCTATGTGCGGGTGGCGCATGCGGCGGCCCTGCGTGAAGCTTCACCGGCAACATTCCTGGCCTATGCGGCGCGCGCGATGCGCAGCGTGGTGATCGACCTGGTGCGCGAGCGGCACGCCCTGCGGCACGGCGGCGGCCTGCAGCGCATGACGCTGAACACCGTGATCATGGAGTCGCTGGAGGCGCTGCACGAACCGCTGGCCATCGATGAGGTGCTGACCGAGCTTTCGGCCGTCGAGCCACGCCTGAGCCAAGTGGTGGAGATGCGCTATTACGGCGGCTTCACGGAGAGCGAAATCGCATCGGCACTCGGCGTGAGCGAACGCACGGTGCGGCGGGACTGGGAGAAGGCCCGCCTGCTGATACGGGCCATGCTCACAGAGTAAGGCGGGGCGATATTATTTCGCCGGGCGATGGCCGGTCCTTCTGCCGAACAGCGTCATTATAGGCTGGATGGCGGAGTATTGCCGATGTCGCGCTTGCCTTGTTCGCCCGATATGTGGTCGCGATTCTCGGTGCTGCTCGATGGGGCAATGGAATTGCCGCCGTCGGAGCATGCGTCCTGGCTGGCGCAACTGAGGGGCGAAGACGCCACCCTGAAACCGATGCTGGCGCGGGTTCTTTCCAACGCCCCGGGCATCGAAACCGACTACCTGCGCGCCCAGCCGAAGCTGGCGCCGGAAGGGCCCTTCGCCCCCGGCCTGATGGTCGGCCCCTACCTCCTCATCTCGCGCCTGGGTGAAGGCGGCATGGGCGAAGTGTGGCGCGCCGCGCGGGACGATGACGGGCCGCGCCGCAATGTGGCGCTCAAACTGCCCCACGCGGAGCTGCTCGGCGGCCCCTTCCGCCAGCGTTTTGCGCGGGAGCGCGACGTGCTGGCGGCCCTTTCCCACCCGCATATCGCGCAGCTTTACGATGCCGGATCGAGTGCCGATGGGCACCCCTATCTGGCACTCGAACTGGTGGAAGGGCAGCCGATCGCCCAAGCGTGCAGAAGCGCGTGCGCCAGTCTGGAGCGGCGGATCGATCTCGTGATCCAGGTGCTGGAAGGGCTCGCCTATGCGCATCAGCGGCTGATCGTTCACCGCGACATCAAGCCATCGAACGTTCTGGTAACGCCTGCTGGCCATGCCAAGCTGCTCGATTTCGGCATCGCCAAGATGCTCGGCGTGGAAGGTGGCGGCGATAGCACGCTGACACAGCCGCAGGCGCGCCTGGCCACCCCGGCCTATGCCGCGCCGGAGCAGCTGGCAGGCGGCGCCATCACCGTCGGCACCGACGTGTTCGCCGTGGGCGTATTGCTGTTCGAACTCTGCACGGGGCAGCTTCCCTTTGTGCGGGTGCCGAACGACGTGCAGGCGCCGGCCGCGCCGCTGGCCTCGCAGCGCGCCAACGCGGCGGCAGCGGGCATGATGGGAGAAAGCAGGTCTTTTTTGAAAAAAAGAACCAAAAAACTTTTGTTTCTGAAGCGTTCGCCCGGTTCACCGAGCCTGGATCGAAGGCCAGCGAGAGGAATTAAAAGTTTTTTGCTTCTTTTTTTCAAAAAAGAAGGCCTTTCTTCCCGCCTCCGCGGCGACCTGGATGCGATCATCGCCAAGGCCATCTCGCTGGACCCTGCCGCACGCTACGCATCGGCGGAATCCTTTGCCGCCGACCTGCGGCGCTGGCGCAGCCAGATGCCGGTTCAGGCACGCCGGATCGGCTGGCTGGCACGCGCGCAAAAATTCGTCCGGCGGAACACACTCGGCGTGGGATTGGGCACAGTTCTGGCCGTGGCTATCGCCAGCGGCACGGCGGGCGTGGCCTGGCAGGCGCACCGGGCCGAGCAGCAGGCAGCGCGTGCCGATGCCATCAAGGATTTCCTCAAAGGTCTCTTCCACATCACCTATCCCCACGGCAACAGCAGAAACAGCGCATCGGTCACGGCACGCGATCTGCTGGATATCGGCGCTGACAGCGCCGATGCCGCTTTCGGCTCCGATCCCGCCACGGAAGTCGAGCTGCTGCAGACGCTGGGCGAAATCTACGATGGGATGCTGACCGAGAGCACGCGCGCCGAACGGGTGTGGACGCGCCGGGTGGACCTGCTGCGCACCCTTTATGGACCGGCCGACAAGAGAGTGGTGGACGCCGCCGTCGATCTGGCCGGCAGCGAAATCATCGCGACGCATTACGAAAAGGCCCAGGCGCTGCTTGAACAACTGCGCGTGCCGGTGCTGCAGCGTTACGGCCCGGACAGCACAGAATGGGCGCAGTGGTTGGCGATGCGCGCACGCGCCTTGCGCGCAACCCACGGCGCCAGGGACGAAGTGATTGCCGATACCAAAGCGGCGCTGGCCATTCTCGCCCATGGGAACGATGTGCTGGATATGGAATCGAGCCTCGGCACCTTGGCCGGCGCGCAATTTACGGCCGAGCAGTATCAGGAAGCGGCGGCGACATGGCAGCGGCTGCGCACCCTGAACAACGCCGCAGCCGAACCCTCCGGCCTGGTCGAACTGATGGTTCTGACCGGTTCCGGCGATGCCATGGCGAAACTTGGAGCTCTGCGGGAGGCCGACGGGCTGTATACGGCTGCGGCAGCGCAGGCCGATCGGCAAACGGGCCGCCATAGCGACTGGTATCTGACGCCGGTAACCCACCGGGCGGAAATGCTGGACCTGCAAGGCCAGGCCCGCCAGGCGGAAGCCATTTTTCGGGACGTTCTGGCGGATGCCAACGGCAGCCGAACGGTGCGCCGGCGCTATGCCGCCATGCTGGTGCGCCAGGGCCGGGGCGCCGAGGCGGTGCCGGTGCTTGAGGCGGAACTGGCGGCCAATCTGCAGCATCCGCAGATCGAGGACAATACCAGGACCACGCAGGCTCTCCTGGCCGACGCCTACGATCAGGCTGGCAGAACCGAACCCGCGCGGGCAATGCTGCTCGCCTCCCGCGCCGAGTGGCTGCGGTTCGGCTTGCCCAATGGCGCCGATACCCTCGGCGTTCGGGTGCGCTGGGCGCGGTTCCTGTTCGATCACAACGAGCCGGACGCGGCGAGCGCCGAATGCCACGAGATTCTGCGTGCGGCCGGGGGTGCGGCCTCCGCGCCCGCGGCCAGCGCACAAGCCGAACTGGCACGCATCGCGCTGGCACGCGGCGATTACCCGGGCGCCGATCGTTTGAGCGCGCAGGCGATGCAGACGATCGATGCGGTGACGATCGGTTACGATGTTCGCTTGCGCACCGATATCTGGCTGACGCGCGCCGAAACGCTGCTGGCAACCGGACAAAAGCCGCAAGCCAAGGACCTGGCTGCCCGGGCGCTGGCCGCCGCGCGCAGCTCCGACGCCCCAACCAGCGCCCGCCTTGCGAGGGCGTTGGAGATCGTCGGGAAAACCGGATAACCTCACATTTGGTAACGGAGCAAGGCAAGCGCGTTCTTTTTTGAAAAAAAGAACCAAAAAATTTTTGGTCTTTTTAGTAGCGCTTCTTTGCAGAAGAAAGCTCGAAGAATCAAAAGTCTTTTGCTTCTTTTTTTCAAAAAAGACGTGCTTTTCCATCTGCTCGAACGATGCGTGTCGTGGCGCCACCCGGCAAGCGCATCATTTTCTTCGCAGCCCATGTCCGGATCGGCCGATCTATCCCGTTTTATTAGCTGAGGGGCGAGAGTTCCAAGCTTGCTTGGAGCTGCCGCCGTTCAAGTCGATGAGGCCAGGGGAAGGGTGTTCGTTTTCTGAAAACAGAGGCCCTTCCTTCAATAGTTAGTTCCGTCAAGTATCGGCAATAGTGCCGTAAACCAACCCAAAGTGGAGTATATCATGTTTTCCAACCTAAAAGTCGCGACACTCGCGATCGTTGCTGTTTGCGCAGCGGCCTCCGCCGCGTCGGCGGTTACGCCGAGCTGGCCGGCCAAGATCACCGGCACCTGGAAGGGGCAGTCGAACCAAACATCGGTCGTGCTGAAAATCAGCACACAGTCCGGATCTGGAAAATGCCAGGTCATCACTGGTACGTTGCAGAATGTTGGCGGTGGCACCGATACTATTCAGGGGTATTACTGCCCTACGAGCGGTGCGGTGGAGTTCCGGCGCTTCTCGAGCGCCTTCGCGGCCGCCATTCAGGTCTATAACGGCAACCTCAACCAGGCCAATGCCGGCGCTCCCGTCGTTTTCATGGCGGGCTCCTTCGGTCAGTACGAGTTGGCCGAAGGCCCCCTCGGCCAATACAGCTTCTCCCTGTCCCACTGATACCAGCCAACATATTCCTTGAAAGGACCACGCTCATGAAAAACCTTCTTACCCTGCTCTGCGCCTTCGGCATCGTCACCACGATGGCGGCCGGCGCCGCGCATGCCCAATCCTATCCCACGTCCCTGGTGGGCACGTGGACGATCCTCGCGAACAACACGCAGCCCTTCACCTTCACGGTGCAGGCGCAATCGTCGGATAGTCCATGCGCGCAAATCACCGGGGTGCTGGGCGACACGAACGATACGCTGCTCGGCTATTACTGCCCGGCCACCGGCGTTGTCAGCTTCGAACGCAACGCGTCCGCGACCGGGGTTACGTTCCAGGTGTATAACGGCGCATTGTCGACCGAAGGCAGCACGCTTTACATGACCGGCAACTTCGCGAACTACGACAATGTCGATGACAACGGCAACGACGTCGGCGCCTATTCTTTCGAGGCTACGATCCCGGGTTCATAGCACGGTGAGGCATGGGCTCCGCCGGCCGGCCATCGGCCGCGCCGGCGGATACGCCTATGGAAACAGAAGTTTTTTGCTTCTTTTTTTCAAAAAAGAAGTGCTTCCTTTCTTTCTCTCGCCGCTCTTGGATAACCCCCCCGATCTGCCGTAGTAATCGGCTCCATGCCCGAACTCGTCCTCACCCTCGCCTGCCCCAACCGCCCGGGGATCGTCGCCGCCATTTCCACCTGCCTGTTCGAAGGCGGCGGCGACATCCGCGAAGCCCAGCAATTCGACGATGCCGAAAGCGGCCGCTTCTTCATGCGCACCGTGTTCGCCGTGCCGGAGGAGGCGATCGAGGCGGTGCGCGCGGCCCTCACCCCCATCGCCGCCCGCTTCGGCATGGAATGGCGCCTGACCAACCGCAGCACCCGCCGGCGCGTGCTGCTGATGGTCTCCAAATTCGATCACTGCCTGGTCGATCTGCTCTATCGCTGGCGTGGCGGCGAACTGGGGATGGAGCCGGTGGGCATCATCTCCAACCACCCGCGCGAGGGCTTCGGCCCCATCGAATTCGGCAGCATCCCGTTCCACTACGTGCCGGTAAGCCCCGCCACCAAGCTGGAGCAGGAGGCGGAACAATGGCGGCTGATCCGCGAAAGCGGCGCCGAGCTCGTGGTGCTGGCGCGCTACATGCAAGTACTCTCCGACGGGCTGGTGGCCAAGCTCGCCGGGCGCTGCATCAACATCCACCATTCGTTCCTGCCCGGCTTCAAGGGCGCCAAACCCTATCACCAGGCCCATGCGCGGGGCGTGAAGCTGATCGGCGCCACCGCCCATTACGTCACCACCGACCTCGATGAAGGGCCGATCATCGAGCAGGACGTGGAGCGCATCACCCACGCGGACCGGCCCGACGATCTGGTGCGCAAGGGCCGCGATATCGAACGCCGGGTGTTGGCACGCGCCGTTCGATACCATCTGGACGACCGGGTGATCCTGAACGGCAAGCGCACCGTCGTCTTCACCGACTGAGATGTGCGCCCCGCACAGCCAATGGCTTTGGCTTAACCGATCTTAGCTTTGGGTTACGAAATGTTCTTTCCGGCCGGATTCGCCGCGCAAGCCACCGAAACGCCCTTCTCCGACCGCCTGGCCACGCTGCCCCCGGCGCAGCGGCCGCTCGTGCAGAATGCCGCCCTCAGCCTCGCGCAGGGCGGCCTGGTGATCGTGGTGGACGAAGCCGCCTTTGCCGGGGCGGGCGCAGGGTTTTTCCTGGGCGCGGCGGCACTGGCCACCACCGAAACGGTGAACCTTGCCATCCGATGGGGCCGCGGACTGACCTGCTTCAGCGTCACCGCCGACCGTGCAATGGCGCTCGGCCTCGTTCTGGCCGGCGAATACCGGGAAGGCTATCGCGGCCCCATCCTGCTGCGCTCGGTGGAAGCCGCCGATTGCAACGGCACCGGCATCTCCGCCGCCGATCGCGCACTCACCCTGCGCGCGGCCGGCGCGCCCGATGCGGGGATCACAAGCCTGAAAACCCCGGGCCATGTGATGCCTGCGATGATCGGCTATCGCGGCCGCGAACACCGTGCCAGCGCCGATATCGCGCTCGATCTGATGCGGCACCTCACCGCTTACGAGGTGGCGGCGTGGACGGATATCCTGGACGATGACGGGGAGGTGGCATCGGCGGACCATTGCCGTGGACTGGCTGCGCGCCTCAGCGTGCCGTATCTGGGGATCGCGGAGGCGTTTGGGGCGGAGGCTCTTGGATAAGGACGGCCAGGGGCTCTGCCCCCTGGCCTTCCTTAGTGGGCCTACCCATGCTAACCCCCCGGCCCCATGGCCCTCCCACTGATAGCCGTTCTCAACGGCCCCAACCTCAACCTGCTCGGCACCCGCGAGCCCACACTCTATGGCGCCGCCACCATCGACGACCTCGAAGCCCTCTGCGCCGAAACCGCCGAAGCCCTGGACCTCTCCATTGATTTTCGCCAAACCAACCACGAAGGCGAACTCATAACCTGGGTCCAGGAATGCCGCACCAAAGCCCGCGGCATCGTGATAAACCCAGCCGGCTACGGCCATACCTCCATTGCCTTGATGGACGCCCTGCTCGCCGTCGAACTCCCCGTGGTCGAGGTTCACCTGACAAATATTCATGCACGCGAGGAGTTCCGGCACACCTCCCTCGTATCCCGCGTGGCCCAGGGCGTCATCTGCGGCCTCGGCATACGCGGCTATGGCCTCGCCCTCACCGCGCTCGCCGAAATGATCCTGGACGAAGACCAATGAGCCGCCTCCCCGTCGATGCCGAAGCCATCCGCGTGCTGGCCGATATCCTGCTGGATACCGGGCTCACCGAAATCGAAATCGCCGAAGGCGATAGCCGCATCCGCGTGGTACGCGCCCCCGCAACCATCCAGGCCGCCGTGCCCCAACACGCCGCCGCCATGTCCCACGCGGCCATGGCAGCCGCCCCCAGCGCCACGCCCACCGAACCCGCGGATTTTTCCCAGCACCCGGGCGCCGTGAAAAGCCCGATGGTGGGCGTCGCCTACCTCTCGCCGGAACCGGGCGCACCCGCCTTTGTCAGCGTCGGCCAGGCGGTGGCAGCGGGCCAGACGCTGCTGCTGATCGAAGCAATGAAAACCTTCAACCAGATCAAGGCAC
>Ga0116226_10003450_pt1 | contig 13953 bp, 14 predicted proteins | sample S1TSphfallax_FD_89692 | JGI IMG/M metagenome (GOLD analysis project Ga0116226, IMG submission 89692) | Host-associated microbial communities from peat moss isolated from Minnesota, USA - S1T2_Fa - Sphagnum fallax MG | ecosystem: Host-associated > Plants > Peat moss > Unclassified | place: USA...
CCGCCGAAAGTATGGCGCTGTGCGAGGCCGAGCCGGTGTCCGAGACGGCAAGCCATGCGGTATGAGCTCGAACGGGTGCTGCGTGGGATCCCGCAACCGGTGATCGCCGTCAGCGGCGGCGTCGACAGCGTGACGCTCGCGGCGCTCGCGATCGAGTTGGGCGGCGATGTCGTCCTCGTGCATGCGGCATCGCCGGCCGTGCCTGCCCAGGCAACGACGCGCGTCAAGGCCTTGGCTCATGAGCGCGGCTGGAATCTCGCGGTCATCGATGCGCATGAGTTCGAAGATCGCGACTATCGGGCGAATCCCGTCAATCGCTGCTTCTTTTGCAAGATGAACCTCTATACCGCGATTCGTGCAAGTTCGAGCCGGCAAATCCTGTCCGGCGCGAACATCGACGATCTGGGCGAGTACCGTCCTGGTCTGAGCTCGGCTGCGCGCTTCGCCGTTCGCCATCCCTACATCGAAGCCGGGTTCGACAAGCCGGCGGTACGGCGGCTCGCCGCCGAACTCGGCCTGCACGAAGTCGCGGAACTACCGGCTTCCCCGTGCTTGTCGAGCCGCATGGAGACGGGCCTGCCGATCGACGCGGCGACTCTCGGCTTCATCGATTCCGTCGAACAGCTGGTTACTTCCCGCGTTCGACCGAAGGTCGTTCGCTGCCGTGTGCGGGCCGCCGGCGTCGTCATCGAACTCGATCCCGAGGCACTGACGAGCCTGAGCACTGCGGATGCGGACTGGCTCGTGCAGCGGATCGAGCGAGAACCCGCGCGCCCTGCGCAAGGTCGCGTGCAGTTCGCGGGTTACCGCAACGGCAGTGCGTTCGTGCATGGCGGCTCCGCATGAGTGCGGCTGCCGGCGTCGACATACGCTTGGACTTCGATCGGCGGCGTCGCACGGGTCTCGATGAAGCGGTGTTCTCCCAGGGCAAATCGACCGAGCAGCTGATCCGTATCCTGCAGACGGCCCGTACGCGCGGCAGTGCCTTGTTGCTGACGCGTCTCTCGCCCGAAAAATATCGCGGGCTCGGCGACTTCACCGCCTGTCTGGATTACTGTGAAGTCTCAGGGACCGCATTCTTCGCCCGAGAGGCCACACCCGCGGCGGCGCCCCGCGTGGCGATCGTCGCAGGCGGCACTTCGGACACCGCGGTCGCCCGCGAAGCGGAGCGCACCTTGGCCTTTTCAGGGGTCGCGAGTGCGAGTTTCCTCGATGTGGGCGTGGCGGGCCTCTGGCGCCTCACCGGCTGCCTCGATGCCATCAGCGCCTTTGCCGTCGTCATCGCAGTCGCCGGTATGGAAGCGGCCTTGCCGACCGTGCTCGCGGGTTTGATCCCCGGCGTCATCATCGCCGTACCGACCTCGGTCGGTTACGGAGTCGCGGCCGGGGGCGACACGGCGCTGCGCGCCGTGCTCGCAAGCTGTGCTCCCGGACTCGTCGCCGTCAACATCGACAACGGTTACGGTGCCGCCTGTGCGGCATTACGCGCCTTGCAGAACGTGGTTACCCGACAAATGAAACTCGAGGAGGCTTAGATGCAGAGGCGAAAGTTCATCAAATCCGGAATCGCCGGCGTGGGCGCCGCCGCCGGCGGCGTTGCCCTCGCGCAATCCGTTCCGGCCGCCGCAGGGCCGGCCGCCGGCGCGGTGAATCCCGACGGCACGTCGGTGTCTCTCGACCCGCGTGATTTATTGCGCGTCGACCACGCCGGCGAGCGGCGCGGCGACATGCTCTACCGGCCTCTGGGGTCTACCGGCGAGAAGGTCTCGTTGATCGGCATGGGCGGAGCACACCTCAGCCGCAAGCCGTTGACCGAGCAAGATGCGATCCGCCTGATCCATGCCGCGTTGGACCGGGGCATCAATTTCCTCGACAACTCCTGGGACTACGGTCATGGCAACAGCGAGAAGTGGATGGGTGCGGCGCTCGCGCAGGGTGGCTATCGCCAGAAAGCATTCCTGATGACCAAGCTCGACGGACGGACCAAGGAGTCGGCCAAGACGCAACTCGAAGAGTCGCTGACGCGGCTGAAGACCGATCACATCGATCTCGTCCAGTTCCACGAAATTCTCCGCTTCGACGATCCTGACCGGATCTTCGACGAGGGCGGCGCGCTCGAAGCCTTGAGTCAGGCGAAGCGCGACGGAAAGCTGCGTTACGTCGGCTTCACGGGCCACAAAGATCCGCGCGTGCATCTGTACATGCTCGACGTCGCGAAACAGCATGGCTTTACGTTCGACGCCGTGCAGATGCCGCTGAACGTCATGGACGCTTCGTTCCGCAGCTTCTCCCATCTGGTCGTTCCGGAACTGGTGAAACGCGACATTGGCATCCTCGGCATGAAGACGATGGGGGACGGCGTGTTCCTGAAGAGCGGCGCGCCGATCAGCCCGATCGAATGTCTGCATTACGCCATGAACCTGCCGACGTCGGTCGTGATCACGGGCATCGACAGCGAGCAGATCCTCGATCAGGCCTTCGCCGCGACGCGCGCCTTCAAGCCCATGAGCGGCGAAGCGGTGGCCGCCCTGGTCGAACGCGTCAAACCCTACGCCGCAAACGGCAGGTACGAATTCTTCAAGACCTCCAGCCATTTCGACACCACGGCGAAACATCCCGACTGGTTGGGCGATGAGTCGGAGCTCGTGCTCGCGTTGGGGCCCCCGACAGGCTGACGCGCATGACTCGCTGACGCGCGCGACTCAAGGATGGAGGTCGCGCAAATGCCCGCCGAGTGCCGCCGAGACGCTGGCAATGAAGGCGCCCACGAGCAAGGACAAGGCGACGTACAGGGCGGCCAGTTCCGCTTCCTTGCGCGCCGCCTCGGCGGCCGCACGGGTGTTGTTGTCTTCGTCTTGGATGCTCGCGACGAAGACCTCGACTCGCTTTTGAGCTTCCGCTGGCGGGACGCCGGTTCGCCGGGCCACGAGGCCGGCAAGGTAGTCGCGGTCGATATCCGGGAACCGACCGGTCACCGAGGCATTGGCCACGATGTTCTGCAACTCGCTGCGCGGCACGGGCTGGGTTGTCGGCGGTGCATCGGGCGCAGGCCGGAACAGTACGTCCGCGTAGTAACTCTCCTCGGCTTTGGGCCCCATGGTGCCGGCAAGGTTCGAACCGGATTGCACGCCCGCGCCGGCGGCGCTCCACAGCGCCGCTGAGAAAACCGCCGCGACGAACACCGTGGCCACCGACCAGGTGATCAGGCCGTGCGCCGTGTCGCGAAAAAATACTTCGTGGCCATGGGTACCCACCCAGCGCGCCCGCAAGCGGCCGGCAATGTAGCCGCCAAGCGCAGCCGATAGCCATTGGCTCACGATGAGCCAGATTGCTGCGTTGGTGGTCAGCGCCTTGGCGGTCGCGCCCGCACCGGACCATGCCGACCAGGACGCCAGGCCGATGCCGCTGCCAACGGCGAATATGATCAAAGATGCAGAGACTGCGACGAACGCGCCTGCAAAGATGGCGGACCACGAGGCCGCGGCTCGCGCAGGCGCCGTCGCGACGATGGCGTCGACGGACGACGGAAAACTCGCGTCACTCATGTTCGCATCCCCCTCAACGATGCGAGCACATGGCGAGCAGCAAGATGACCGGAAGAGGCACGCCCAGCAACCAAAGCAGAATTCCGCGGCCCATGTGCAATCCTTTTGTTGATGATGAAGATACGTGTTTCGCTGACGGCGGAGCTTGCTCAAGCCCGACGCATGCTGCAATCATCGTGGCGGCACTTTGCGTGTCGGGTCCGTCCTACCCGAATCGTCGGACGCCGGCCAGAGACGCAATCCGACAGGGACCCGCGCGAGCCGCCGACTTTCCGCCCGGCACAACGTCCTAAAATCATCGCTGTTTTTTTTCGTCAACCGAGGGGAGATCGTTCATGGCAACGAGAGCAAGCACGAAGGCCAAGAGCAAGCAGCAGGACGCGGTCGCCCTGCTCAAGGCAGATCATCGTCAGGTGGAGCAGTGGTTCTCCGAATTCGCGAAGGCACGGTCCGCCGGCGTAAAGCGCAAGCTTGCCGCGAACATTTGCCAGGCATTGACGGTTCACACGGAGATCGAAGAAGAAATCTTCTATCCCGCCTTTCTGCAGGCGACCAAGGACAAGGACATGCATCATGAAGCCGTCGTCGAACACGACGGGGCCAAGAAGCTCATCGCAGAGATCGAGCGGTCCGACCCGTCGGATGATTTCTACGATGCCAAGGTGCACGTGCTGTCGGAAATGATCAAACACCACGTCAAGGAAGAAGAACAGCCGGAGGGGATGTTTGCCGAGGCGAAGAAATCGAAGATGGACCTGCGGACCTTGGGCGTGCAACTGGCGGAGCGCAAGGCGCAACTATTGGCGATGAGCGCAGCGGCCTGAGGTAAGATCGAGACTCCCAAATCAGGGAGTCGGCATGACCGCATACGTGGCATTGCTCAGGGCGGTCAACGTCGGCGGCACCGGAAAGCTGCCGATGACCCTGCTGAAAGCCTTTTGCGAAGAACTCGGGTTCCGCCGCGTCGAAACTTACATCGCCAGTGGCAACGTCGTATTCGACGCGGACGCGGCGGCTGAGGCGGTTCGCGCACAGTTGGCGCAGCGCCTGCAGATCTACGCCGGCCGGCCGACCGGCGTATTCGTGCGGACCGGGGCACAGATGCAGCGCGTGCTCGCTGACAATCCGTTCGCGGACCGCCCGGCGAATCTCACGTATGCGTTCTTTCTCGACGACGCGCTAACGGCCACGATGCTGCGCAACGTTCGCGGCCTGGCCGATGAACTGATCAGCTCCGGCCGACGGGAACTCTATGTGTTCTATCCTGCCGGGATGGGCCGGTCGAAGCTGCGGATCCCGGCCGCGAAAGACTCCACGGCGAGAAACTTGAATACGGTCGCAAAATTGGCTGCGATGAGTTCTCGACCCTAGACCATCGGCAGACCGGGAAACTTCTCTGGCTGGCGCGCCGCGAATGATTGCCGGCGCACGAGCTTTGGCGGCACCGGTCATCGCACGTAATAGTCGGACACGTGCCAGGTTCCATCCGCTTCCTGGATCGGAATCACCGTCTCCGTGGCGCTCGCCTTGTTCGCAAAGACCGACGCGTAGACGATTGCGATATAGCGGCCATTGGGTGCATCGGGAAGGCCTTTCTGCAAGATGGCGGACTGCAGAGTTCGCGCCTTCAGCGCGCCCAGTGCATCCCGCACGCCCGTCACCGCATTCCCCCACTGCGCCTGCGAGACGCGCGCGCGGAACAACGAGGACGCCGAAGTCCAACTCGCCTCGACATTGCCGGCATCGACGAGCGCCAGCCAGGTCTCCGCCGCAGCCTGCGCCGCCGCTCGTTCCGCGGGCTTCGGGTCCGCGGCCCAGCTGATTGCGGACGTGGCGCCGGCGAGGACCATCAGGCCGAGGATTGCAAATGCAGTTTTCATCGCGGGAGTCTACCCGATCAGAAATGGAAGATCGCGTCGATCGCAAGCATGGCTTGGTTGCGCTTTCCGCCGTTTTGCTGGAACGATGCCGTTCGTCCGCCGCTTCCGAACGTACACACGGGACTGGCCGCGCTCGCGGCCGTGTAGCAAGGATTGTCGTATGCGTAGCCGGTGATCGCGACATTGGGCGCGGTCAGCTGACGCTCGACGCGGGCCTCGGGGCGCAACTCGACCACGTCACCGATCCAGTGCGTGTAGCCCAGGTCGAATTCGAGGAACGAACCCTTGAATCCCGTGCGCTGGCCCGTGCTGTCATTCAAATAATCACTGCGCCAAGTCAGGATGTTGTGCGGATCGTGCTCGTAGTTGAGATAATTCACGAACGCCCACTCGTGCGACACGCAATAGACCTGGGCGGTGTTGTCGCACTGCGCACCGGAGGGTGCGCCGATGTTGTATTCGGGTGCTGGGAACATCGCCGCGAGGATCGCCGCGCCCTGGGGATTGAGCGCGTCCGGCGTATGGTTTTGCCACATGTACCAGGCCTCGGTATCGACGTGCCAGTGTGCATTGATCTTGTGGTACCACGTGGTCACGGCGTGCTGGATGTTGTTCCAGCCGAAGTTCTGTTTGTTGAGCCCGTTCATGCACGGGTAAATCGCGTCACGGCCGGAGTCGGTCGTGTAGATCACGCAAGCCGCCGGAGTAAATTGCCTGAAATGCTTGTCGGTCGGTGCGATGTCGTTGCCACCCGAGACTTCCAGCTGGACTTTCCAATTCTTGTTGAGCGCCGTCGTCGAGACGATGCCGTTCTGCGTGTAGGGATCGTAGGTGTACAACAATGAATGGCTGTACGTCACGTTGTTGGGTGCCAGCTGCGCCTCGATGTCGGGAATGGAGATGTAGCGCCCGACACGCAAGTTCTCCCCGTCGAAGAACTTCGGAAAATAGAAATCGAGGTAGTACATCACGGGATCGAAGCCGTACAGCCGCTCCTGTTCCGTGTATTGGTAGCTCAGTATCCCGTTCGAGAACGTGTATTTGTAGTCCGTGCCGTAGAGCAGAGCCACGCGAAAGCCCCAGTCCTCATGCTCGCGCTGAATCTCGTCGGGCGTACGCTCGAAGTAGAGCGCGAATTGATCGAGCTGCACGGTGTTCGGCTCGTAGGAATAGGCGGCCGGGTAATTGCCACCGGTTCCGGAGAACTTGTTGAAGCCGAGTCGTGAGGTGCCGACATCCCCGCCGGGTTCGATCCAGCCGTAGACCGTGAAGCGGCTGTCCTTGAGCGCCTTGCCATGGGAACCGCAATAGAGCGCGTCCATGAGTGCGCTGTAATACATGTTCTCGTAGCCTATCAACGCGGTCGCACCTTCGTTGTAGACCGAATAGGGCCAGGGCGGGTTAGTGACGGGAGGCGGGGGCAGATTCTGCCGGTAGCCTGCGGTTTCGGGGTCGAACGGTGCGTTCGCATCGGGCGGCTCGAGCGGTGCATCGCCCGGATACAAATGCTTCTCATAGCTTTGGCCGAGCCGCTTCCAAAAGCCTTCGTCCTCCGAGCCTTTGGCGCAGCCATCGGCGGGACCGCTGTCCGCCCAGGCCGCACGGCCGGCACTCAGCAAAACTCCCAAAGCGACAGCTTTCCAGAGCCGCCGGGCGCCCAAGATCCGAATTGCCATGCTGTCACACCCATCCCTTCGATCGGAACCCGTTCACGCTCGAAGCCTAGGGGGTGGCTCCATCGCGCGCCTAGACGGAAGCGTGTTAAGAAATTGTTGGGATTTTGGGCGAGACGCCCGGGCTCAATGCAGCGCGTGGCCGTGTTCGCGGTCTGTCGGGAACACCAGGCGGTAGCCGATCCCGAGTTCGGTGAGGATGTGCTTCGGGCGGCTCGGATCCGGCTCGAGCTTGCGTCGCAGGCTGCCGATATACACTCGCAATGCCCGGGAGTCGTCTCGATTCGGTCCCCAGACCTCACGGATCAGCGCGGCGTGAGTTACGATACGATCGCCGTGCCGGACCAGCGATTCCAGAATCCGGTGTTCGATCGGCGTCAAGCGCACTTCGCGGCCTTCCCGGGTCTGTACGACACGACGGCTCATGTCAATCGATATCGCACCCAGTTGCAGCACGCCCATGGGCAAGGCGCCGCGGACGTGTCTGCGCAGCATCGCGCGCGTGCGGGCAAGCAACTCCGGAGCGCTGAAGGGTTTGAGCACGTAGTCGTCCGCACCCCGGTCGAACGCCGCGACGCGTTGCGTCTCGGAGACGCGCGCCGACAAGACGATCAAGGGCACGGGCGACCAAGCGCGGATACGCGCGATCAGGGTCACGCCGTCATCATCGGGCAGCCCGAGATCCACGACGATGATGTCCGGCTTGTGCAGCCTGGCGGCAACCTCGCCGCGTGCGGCCGTGGCCGCTATCACGACCCGGAAGCCATTGCCCTCGAACAGCATGCGCAGCACGCTCTGGATCGCCTCGTCGTCCTCGACGATGAGAATCACGTGCATGGCTTCGGTCACGCAGGGGCTCCATCGGTTTCCCGTGCATGCTCCATACCGCATGCCATCTGCATGGGCACCGGCAGGCGTACTTCGAAGCGAGCCCCACCTTCGGGCCGGTTGCAGGCGCCGATCTCTCCGCCATGCAAGCGCGCCGCCGCACGACAGATCGCAAGGCCCAAACCCGCGCCGGGAATGCTGTCTTCGCTGCGGCCGCGTTGAAACTTCTCGAACAGCCGCTCCGTATCCGCGCAGGGCAAGCCGGGTCCGTCATCTTCGATCGTGATGACCAACTGCTCGCTCTCGACCCGCGCCATGATGCCGATGCGGGTACCCGGCGGCGTATATTTCGCGGCATTCTGCAGCAGATTGTTCAGGATTTGCACGATCAACGTGGCCTCGACCAAGACCAGCGGCAAGTCGGCGGGAAGCTCGAGATCGATGCGCTGCTGGCTGAGCGCAGCTTCATTGCGACGCAAAGAATGCTCGACCAGTTCCCCGACCGCGTGCCAGTCGGTCTCGAGCTTGTCATCTTTATGTTCCAGCTCCGAGAACTTGAGGATGTTCGAGACGAGTTCGGTCATGTCGTGCGCCTTGCGCTCGATCAAGCGCCCGAGAGTCACGCGTCGATCCCCGTCGAGCGCCGTCGATGACAAGGCGATCAAGCTGCCGGCACCGGCGATGGCGGCGAGCGGCGTGCGCAAATCGTGCGAGATCGAAGCGAGCAGCGTGTTGCGCAAACTGGCACGTTCCGCGGCGATCTGCGCCTCCTTGACCGCATCGCTCGCGTGAGCGCGCTCGAGCGCGAGCGCCAACTGACCCGCGAAGGCCTCGAGCAACTGCAGGCGCACTGCCGAGAGCGGCGCAGGAGGCGAATACAGAACCAGCAAGCCGTGCTTCCGGTTGCCGACGCCGATCGGCACGTAGACGTCATCGGCCATGTAGGGTTCGCCGGTCTCGAGGACGCGCATCGCGATTGCGGAATCCAGCACCGGGCGATCGCCGGGCAGGAATACTGCCGCACCCGACCGGAAGATCTCGCGCGCATGAGTTGCCGCGATCGAGGTCATGGTCGCGGCATCGGGCGCGCCGCTGAGTTCGCGGCTCAGGGCGTAGAGCAGGTTCGCACGCTGCTCGTTGGCTTGCGCGTGCATTCGATGTTCCTGAATCGAGGCAACCAGGTTGCCGATCAGAAAGGCAACCACGAGCGTTACGGCGAGCGTGAAGCTATAAGAAAGATTTTCCACATCCAGGCTGAACAGCGGCGGAATGAAGAAGTAATCGAGCGCGAGCATGTTGACGAAGCTCAGGAACGATGCGGGTCCCCGCCCGAGTCGCAGGGCGACGAACACCGTGCCCATCAGATAGAGCATGGCGATGTTGGTGACGTTGAACTGCGGATAGAAGGGGTACGCGAGCGCCGTACAAACCACCGCAACCAGCAGCGCGGCCCCATACCGCAACGACTGTTGCTTGAGTGCTACATGAAAGCTGCGGCGGCGCCGCGCATGGGCTCGTTCGAAATGCGAAAAAATATCGAATCTTGAACGTAAACCTATGGCTTCCTTGAACATTTTTGGACCTCGTGGTGGTCTCGTTCCATCTCGATCATGGCGCTGGCAGGCACCTGATTCGGGCTGCCGATATGCAACATACACGGCCGGTCTGAGCCTGTCGACTACCGCAACGGGGGCTGCGGCATTGCGCTGGGAGGCAAGCGACGCGCTATAAATCCTTCGCCAGAATCAGTTTCAACACGCGGTGATCAGAAGCCTCGGTGAGCCCAGCACCGAAGCCAATCTCGATGTCGACCCAGCGCGTGTGCTGGTCGAGCACCAAGAACAACTGATGGGACTGTTTGGCGGACGGCAGGAAATGAGTGACGGTCCCGAAGTCATCGTATTCCTCGAGCGCGAGTTTCCTGGTTCTGCCGAATCCCATCGCAACACGCGACTCGGGGACGAATTCAAGATTCCCGACACCGTTCCAAGAGTTGTCGACGATCGGATTGAAGATGAAATCGAAGCGGCCGACATGCGTGCCGATGATCGGCCGGATCTCGGACGTGTAGCGGCGCTCGTTCCAGTGCGCCGTATTGAAACTGAATTCGAAGTTGATGCCATAAAACACGTCGCGCTCGTCCGCATTCGGGGAGACGAACAGCGTTCGCAGTTTGAACCCGTTGTACAGGAGAGCGTTATCGCGGGTCAGGGAATACAGCGGAAAATACAGCCCTGCTTCGAACCAGGGCGAGACACCGTAGGCCCACTCGGCGACACCGTTCACAGACCTGTTGGGAACGATGCCGCCCGGAAAAGCCGGCGTCTGAGTGCCGTCGGTCGTGTAATTGTTGTGCCAGGTCAAGTTGAACACGCCGGGGGCGGCGATCGCGGCGTCATAGACTTGAATTTCGTCGGTTTGAGCGGTCGCTGTCGCCGTGAATCCTCCATAGAACGCCGCCGCCGCAAGCCCGGCCGAAGTCAGGCATTTCATCGCTTGGCGATCGGGCATTCCCGGCCTCTGCCCGGAGGTTTCGCGGCGGTCATCAATTTTTAATGGTATACAACTACCGTCCGAATTTTCGGGAATCAACGCCATGATTACATTCGATTTACTGCGGCGCGAGCCGGATATTCGCAAGTATAGGCAAGGTGCGACGATCTTCAGGCAGGGAGATCCGGCCGATTGCATGTTCGCCGTAGTCGAGGGCGCGATCGACATCGAACTGGAAGGCGCCGTCATCGAGCGCGTCCTGCCGGTCACCGTGTTCGGTGAAATGGCGCTCATCGATGCGCTGCCCCGCAGCGCGACTGCCCGCGCGGCCACGGACTGCAGTCTTGCCGTTGTCGACAAAGCGAGGTTCCTCCGACTGGTGGAACTGACGCCGTACTTTGCACTTCACATGATGCAATTGATCACCACGCGACTGCGGCGCGTGACCGCACACTGAGCGCCCGACGCCCCGCCCCCATCTGCCATTTGGCTTGGGCGCGCTCTATTTTGCCAGTGCTCGAGCGATAGCCGCCTCCGCGAGCGGCGCCATGATCGCGTATCCAGCTGCCGTCGGGTGTACGCCGTCCGTGGCTAGCCCCGGCTTCATTGCGCCTTTCTCATCGGCCATCGCCGTGTAGTAATCCAAGTAAACCAGGTGCTGCGCCTTGCAAAATTCCTGCAGCCAGGCGTTCAGCTCGCGAATCGTGTCTACCGGATCGATCTCCGGCTTCCACGGATAGCGGTAGGCAGGGCTGATCGACGCAAGAATGACTTTAATGCCGTTCTGTTGCGCGATCGCCGTCATGGCGCGAAAATTGTCCTCGATCATCGCCGGCGTCGACGGCCCGGTATTTCCGGCGACATCATTGGTGCCGGCGAGAATCACGACCGCGGCAGGATGCAGGCGGACGACGTCTTGCTCGAAACGCACGAGCATCTGTGGTGTGGTCTGGCCGCTGATTCCTCGGTTCACGTAGGGCTTGCCGGGAAAGAACTCGCCGACGGAGCGCCCCCAGGAATCGGTGATCGAGTCCCCATAGAAGACGACTCGCGGCGCCTTTGGCCCGGGCTCCGGCAGCGCGGCGTTGTCAGCATGGTAGCGGCCCAACTGCGCCCAGTCAGGCCCGGTCGGGGCGGTCTGTGCCAGTAATTGGGCGGCGACGAATCCTAGGCCGAGGCCGGCGGCAATTTTATGGGCGATCTTCATGGACGTCGATTCTATCTCGTTGTCGAGCTCCATTGGCGGCTCGAACAATGCCCGCTTGCGGCGGCCTACGGCGCGGGAACGTCGGCTCCTACGGTAGGATTGCGCCATGCGTAATCCCTATCGCCTCGTCACGAGCCTCACTCTGGGGCTCGCCCTGCATGGCAGCCTCCAGGCTGAGCAGCCCGCAGCTGCGCGCGACACCGTGGGGACCGCCCAGGTTGCAGTCCTCACGGATGACCAGGTTGTCCGGCTATTGGACGAAACGGTGGATTGGTATCGTACGCTCGGAATCCAACAGCAGTCGGTAAGCCAGCCAAGCGATGTAATCATTCTCTACGCGAACCGACAGACGGCCGACAAAGTCGTCAACATCGCCCTCGATATCGCCCGAGCCAATGCGGAGTTGTTGAGCAGCGCGGCGAGCAAGACGTCCGTTGCCGGCAACACCGCGACGTCACCGCAGACACTCACCGCGGAACAACAAAGCTTGGAGACCCAACGTGCGCGTCTGCAAACGGAAATCGACTCCGCCCGGCGGGGGCCGGCCGCCGCCGGTAAAGGCGGCAACGCCGGCGGAACGGCGAAATCGGACGAGTTGCAGGCGGAGCTCGATATGGTCAACGCACGCAGGAATCTGCTCGATACGATGACCCTGTTCGTCAACGAGAGCGACGCGGCGCTGGCCCGCGTCAACGCGTTGAAGGCCCATATCGAAGCGATTGCCGTGTCGCTTCCCGCGGCCAACACGGCGTCCGAGCTGCGTCCAACCACGGCCGCGGTCCCCGGCGCCGGCGCCGGCACGGCCGCGCAAGGCGTCCCCTCGGTCCCGCAGAGTGTCTCGGACCGTTCCTCCGGCATCTGGGACCTCGCGGTCGACGCCTATGATCTCTCCAGGAAGCATGCCAGCATCGAGGCGATCGACCGGCGCACGGCTTCGCTGGAGCAGACGTTTCGCAGTCTGCAGAGTCCTTCGATCGCGCAACTCAAGGAATTTTCGGCACGCAGCGACGCGCTCGCGGCCGCAGCAGACCATGCAACGGGCATCGCCCTGAAAGGCGTGCGGGATCGGCTTGACACGCTGGCGTGGCTGTTCAAGCAAACTTCGGACATCCTCATTCCCTTGAGTGAGGAAGGCGTGCTCCTCAGCCAGTACCGCCATAATTTGAGCAACTGGCGCGACGCGATCCGGCGCGACCGTCAGGACGCTCTGTCAGCCCTCGCGCTCCGGCTGGGATTATTGGCGATCGTGCTCGCGATGGTGTTTGTGGGCGGAGAGATCTGGCGCCGTGCCGTGATCCGCTATGCCAAAGATGGGCACCGTCGTTACCAGCTGCTGCTGTTGCAGAGAGTCACCATCTGGACGCTGGTGCTGCTGATCACCGGGATGACGCTGATCACTCATCTCAGCACGTTTGCCACCTTCGCCGGCTTGCTGACCGCCGGCGCGGCGGTCGCCCTGCAAAGTGTCCTGGTGTCAGTCGTCGGTTATTTCTTTCTGATCGGAAAGTATGGAATTCGCGTCGGCGACCGCGTGCAGATTGGCGCTGTCACCGGCGAGGTGATCGATTTGGGTCTGGTTCGTATGCATCTCATGGAACTCAACCCGCAAGGGCCCTTGGGACCGACCGGCCGGGTGGTCGACTTTGCCAATTCAATCGTCTTCCAATCCTCCGGGGGCCTGTTCAAACAGATCGCCGGTGTGAATCTTTCTTGGGCTGAGATTACCCTGCAACTGCCTCCCGATAGCGACTACATGGCGCTCCAGGGAAAACTATTGGCCTCTGTCAGCGCGGTCGTAGCGGAATACCAAACCGACATTCTTCATCAAACCAAGGCAATTGAAACTGCGACGGCCTCGACTTCCGTCGGCACGCCGACCCCGCAGGTTCAACTGCAGATCCGCTCGGGCGGAGTCGAGGCGGTCATACGTTATCCCGTGCCTCTCCAGCAGGCCGCCGAGGTGCAGCAGCGCATCTCGCGGGAGTTGTTGGGTGTGCTCGCGGCCTGCCGTACCGATGCGACTTCGTCTGCGCAGAATCCGGTGCCATCACCGGTTCGCAGCTGAGACCCTGGGGACGTCGCACACGACGAGCTTGATTCCGGGATCAGCTTTTAATTTCACCAAGCCGTCCTTTCCGTCCACGGCCGTCACCACGGTTAGACCGCCGTTCTTGAGACACTTCGCAACGAGTTCCTCGGCCGAGCGCTCGATCTCCTTGAAGTCCTCCGGAGACCAATTCAGACTGAATATGAATCGCGCAAACAGCGCCCAGGACTACGCTGCTGCTGGGTCACACGTTTGCCTTCTGACGCGACGCAACCAGCGA
>Ga0116226_10003451_pt1 | contig 13952 bp, 14 predicted proteins | sample S1TSphfallax_FD_89692 | JGI IMG/M metagenome (GOLD analysis project Ga0116226, IMG submission 89692) | Host-associated microbial communities from peat moss isolated from Minnesota, USA - S1T2_Fa - Sphagnum fallax MG | ecosystem: Host-associated > Plants > Peat moss > Unclassified | place: USA...
CGAGCCTTGGCAGCCGAGACTAAAGCGCATTTTGATGATTTTGGTTGGGCGCTGGCCCGCGGCGTTCTGTCCGGCGAGGATGTCGCGCGCATCTCCGGTTGGATCGGTGACCTGCAGCAGCGGCCAGAAATACCGGGCGCCCATTGGGTCTATCGTCAGCCGAGCCTGCTCGACCCGAGAAGCAAAGTCATCCAGCGGATCGAGAATTTTTGTCCCCATCATGCCGATTTTGACGCCTTTGCCCGTGAGTCGGTTCTGAGCCGGGCGATTGAGCAGCTCCTCGGCGGCCCTGCTTTTCTGTTCAAGGAGAAGATCAATTTCAAGGAACCGGGTGGCGCCGGGTTCGAACTGCATCAAGATCAGCAGGCCGGCTGGTCGCACTATGCGCCACTGTTTGTGACGGCGATGGTCTGTATCGACCCCGCGACGGTCGAGAATGGCTGTCTGCAGGTGGCCGTCGGGCATCCCCGCTTCGATCACCTGATCGCCGAGGAATGGCGACCAATCGCAGCGCAGGAAACCGACGGATTTACCCTGCGCGCGGTGCCTACCAAACCGGGCGATGTGATCTTCTTTGACAGCTATTTTCCGCATGCTTCGGAGGACAATCTGACCGCCGATCGCCGCAGAATGCTGTTCATGACCTATAATAGCGCCGACTATGGCGATGTCCGCGACCGCTATCACCAGGACAAGCGGGCCAATTTCCCGCCCGATATCGAGCGCGAAGCGGGAGTGGACTATCAGTTCCGGGTTTAGAGGGCGATTCAGACAGTACATTGACGCGGGTTCGCGTCAATCCAATGTCATCGCGCTCTAGAGCCTGATGCTCATAGATTGAATCGCTCCGCGATTAAATCTATTAGCTGAATCAGTCTCTAATTCAATGGTTTAGAGGGCGATTCAGACATTGGATTGACGCGGGTTCGCGTCAATCCAATGTCATCGCGCTCTAGAACAGGCCGATCATTTGATCGATGAGAAGTCCCAGCAATAGGTCGATCACCGTCAGCGCCGCCGCGGTGCTTGCTTCGACTTTGAGGGCATGGCGGGCGATGAACCAGTCATAGGACATCTCAACCGCCTGACCCAGCAGGGAGAATACCACCGCCATGCCCGGCGACAACAGGGCGCCGGGCACCAGTTCCAGCAGCAGCAAAGGCAGCCAGATGAACTGCAACACGATGCGGAACCAATTATAGGCGACCATATAGCGGTAATAATTCGGCCAGACTCCGAACATATCCGCGACCCTGACGATCAGCAGCGGATAGACCAGCCAGGAAATGACATAGCCCAGGGACTTGGCCAGCAGGAAATGTGGGATGACCTCGAGGTCGAGGCCCTTTGTCTGGATGAATTGCGCCAGTCCCCAGATCGGAAGGCACCACAGGGCGGCAGTGAAGGAACGCCAGAAGCCGCGCCGGCTGGCATCGAAAAACAGGAAGCCGCGCTCGTCGAAATGGGTGAGCTGTTTGAGGCCCTGCAGACAGAGCATCATGGCGCGAGAGTGTCCTGCAACAGGCGATGATAGATGGCGGTCAGCGCCTCGAGATCGGCAAGCGCGACCCGTTCGTCGGCTTTGTGCATGCTCTGACCGACCAGTCCGAACTCGGCCACCGGGCAGTAATTCTTGAGAAACCGCGCGTCCGAGGTGCCGCCGGTGGTGCTCAGTTCGGGGGTCTTGCCGGTCACCCCCTGGACGGCGCGGGTGATCGCATCGGACAGGGTGCCGGGCGGTGTCAGAAAGCTTTCGCCGGAAATCTCCACCACCAATTCATAATTGCCGCCTATGGCGTCGAACTTGTCGCGTAGCCATTGCTCGATGTCGGCACCCTGATGCAGATCATTGAAGCGGACATTGAATTTGGCCTCGCCGCGCGCCGGAATGACATTGGTGGCCGGATTGCCGACATCGATGGAGGTCAACGCCAGGGTCGAGGCCTGAAAATGGTCGCTGCCCTGATCGAGCGGCAGGGCGGTGATAGCCTGCAGCATGGCGACCAGCCGCGGCAAGGGATTATCGGCCAGATGGGGATAGGCGGTGTGGCCCTGGCTGCCCAGCACGGTCAGCGCGCCATTCAGACTGCCGCGCCGGCCGACCTTGATCATTTCGCCCAATTCGCGCGGGTTGGTCGGTTCGCCGACCAGGCAGAGATCTAGTTTTTCGCCGATCCGGTCCAGATGGCGCAAAACCGCCTGGGTCCCATCGAGGCCGCGCCCCTCCTCATCGCCAGTGATCAGGAGGCTGATCGACCCCCTATGCTGGTCGCCGAGGCGGGCTACCGCCGCCACAAAACAGGCGATCGCTCCCTTCATGTCGGCCGCGCCACGGCCATATAGCGTGCCATCAATGACGCTGGCGGCGAAAGGATCGACGGTCCAGCCCTGTCCGACCGGCACCACATCCGTGTGGCCGGCGAAACAGAAATTGGGCCCCTGGTCGCCGCGCCGCGCATAGAGATTTTCGATCACCGGACGCCCCTCGGCGGCGCCGAAGGGCAGGCGGGTGCAACGAAACCCCAGCGCCTGCAAAGCGCTCTCAAGCAGCTCCATGGCGCCGGCGTTGGCGGGTGTGATGCTCGGACAACGGATCAGGCTTTGCGCCAGGGGCAAGGGGTCGATGAGGGGAGTCACGCGCGCAGCAGCTCATTGATCGAGACTTTGGCACGGGTCCTTTCGTCGACCCGTTTGACGATCACCGCGCAATAGAGACAGGGCCCCGGACTGCCGTCGGGCAAGGGCTTGCCGGGCAGGCTTCCGGCGACCACCACCGAGTAAGCCGGGACCCGGCCGATGAAAATCTCCCCGGTGGCCCGGTCAATGATCTTGGTCGATGCGCCGAGATAGACTCCCATCGAAAGGACCGCGCCTTGCTCGACGATCACGCCCTCGGCGACTTCGGCGCGGGCGCCAATGAAACAGTCATCTTCAATGATCACCGGCCCTGCCTGCAGCGGCTCCAACACGCCACCGATTCCGACACCGCCTGACAAATGGACATTGCGGCCGATCTGGGCGCAGGAACCGACCGTGGCCCAGCCATCGACCATGGTGCCCTGATCGACATAGGCGCCGAGATTGACGAAAGACGGCATCAATATTGCGCCCGGCGCGATATAGGCGCCATGGCGGACGATGGCGCCCGGCACCGCACGGAAACCGGCCGAGCGGAACCGTGCCTCATCCCAGCCGGCGAATTTGCTCGGCACCTTATCATACCAGACGCCACCACCAGCACCGCCTTCGATGATCTGATTGTCGTTGAGGCGGAAGGACAGCAGTACCGCCTTCTTGGCCCATTGATTGACCTGCCACACGCCGTCGCGTTTTTCCGCGACCCTGACCTGGCCGGCATCAAGCGCCGCCAGCGTCTCATTCACGGCGCTACGGATGGGGCCCTGGGTGGAGAATCCGATCTCGGCGCGTTTTTCCCACGCGTCTTCGATCAGGGCGATATCGGGCATATTGGCGGCATCCTTTTGGTCACGGGTTATTCCGGAACCATAGTGAATGGTGTCTGCCTGTCAAGGAAGGCGGGGGTGTCCGCCTGTCAAGTCAGCCGGGATTCCAGCCAGGCGACCAGATCGTCGGTGATGTGATCGACGCCGGTCGGGCTGACTTCCTCGGCGTCGGGACCGTCAGGATGATCGGCCTGACGGACCCAGACCGTGGTCATGCCGAGTTCGCGGGCGGCGGTCAGGTTACGGGCGAGATCCTCGAACATCACGGCGCGAGCGGGGTCGATGTCATGATTCGCGACCAGCCGGCGATAGCTCTCGATGGCCGGCTTCGGCAGATAGTCCGCCGCCTTGATATCGAAAACGACCTCGAAATGGTGGCGCACGCCCAACCGCCGCAGCACATTTTCCGCATGGGCAGCCGACCCGTTGGTAAAGATCAGCTTGCGACCTGGCAGGCGGGTCAGCACGGCGTCGAGGCGCGGATCCGGAGACAACACGGTGCAATCGATATCATGGACAAAGGCGAGAAAATCGTCGGGGGCAAGACCATTTTCCTCCATCAGCCCGCGGAGCGTGGTGCCATATTGGCGGTAATATCTCTTTTGCAGCAGAAGCGCCGCGTCCAGCTCCAGCTCCAGGGTCTGGGCGATGAATTGCTGCATCCGGTCGTGGATCTGCGGAAACAGGCTGCTGCCGGCGGGGTAGAGAGTATTGTCGAGATCAAACACCCAGTCCTGATACTTCATGACGGGTCACAGCGGATCAGAGTGCCAGCGCCGTGCGGGGTGAAGAGTTCCAGCAGGACCGTGTGGGGAACGCGCCCATCCAGGATGACTGCAGCCTTGACGCCGCGCTCCACCGCCTCGAGGCAGGTTTCCACCTTGGGAATCATGCCACCGCTGATGGTGCCATCCGTGATCAGGCTGCGCGCCTGGGAGGCTGTCATGTCGGGGATCAGATTGCCCTGTTTGTCGAGCACGCCGGGGACGTCGGTCAGGAACAACACCCGCTGCGCCTGCACGGCGCCGGCGATGGCGCCCGCCGCCGTGTCGGCATTGATATTGTAGGTCTCGCCATTATTGCCGACACCGGTCGGCGCGACCACCGGGATGATATTCGACTTGTTGAAATGCAGCAGCAGATGCGGATTGACCTCCGATGGTTCGCCGACGAAGCCGAGATCGAGCACTTTTTCGATATTGGAGTCCGTATCCTTGACGGTACGGCGCAATTTGCGGGCGCGGATCAATTGTCCATCCTTGCCCGACAATCCGACCGCGAAACCCCCGGCCTGGTTGATGGCGGTGACGATCTGCTTGTTGATCGAACCGGCCAGGACCATCTCGACGATATCCACCGTCGCCTGATCGGTCACCCTGAGCCCGTCGACGAACTCGCTCTTGATTTTGAGCCGTTCCAGCATGGCGCCGATCTGCGGGCCGCCGCCATGCACCACCACCACATTGATGCCCATCTGCCGCAACAGGACGATATCACGGGCGAACAGCATGCCCAGCGTCGCATCGCCCATGGCGTGACCGCCATATTTGATCACAAAGGTCTCGCCACGATGTTCCGACAGGAAGGGCAAGGCTTCCGAGAGGGTATGCGCCTTCTCCAGCCAATAGCGCCGTTCATCTTCGATCGTCGCGCTGGTGCGGTTATTGTCGCTCATCTGGCGTCCTCCTGTTCCTTGGTCAGGGCGGTCAAGGCGGCCCGCAATTCGGCGATGCCTTGACCGCACTCCGCGCTGGTCGCGATGATCTGGGGGAAGGCGGCCGGGCGCCGCGCGATGTCGGTGGTGACCGCGGCGATCAGGGCGGTAAGAGCGCTCGGCTTGATCTTGTCGCCCTTGGTCAGGACGATCTGATAGGGCACGGCCGCGCGATCGAGCATGGTCATGACCTCGAGGTCGTTCTCTTTCAGCCCATGGCGGCTGTCGATCAGCACGCAGGTGCGGCGCAAGGCTGGCCGACCGCGCAGATAATCATTGACCAGAAGGGTCCATTTTTCGACGTCCCCCTTGGGCGCTTTGGCATAGCCATAGCCGGGAAGATCGACCAGTGTCAGGCGGCCGCCGAGATCGAAGAAATTGATCTGCTGGGTGCGTCCGGGTGTGTTTGACGCCCGCGCCAGACTGTTGCGACCGGTCAGAGCGTTGATCAGGCTGGATTTCCCGACATTCGAGCGGCCGGCGAAGGCGATCTCCGGGGCATCGGCCGGCGGCAGATGATCGAGCGCGGCGGCGCCGGTCACGAAACGGCATTCCTTGGCGAACAAGAGGCGCCCGGCCTCGATCAGCGCCGCTTGCGCGGCTTCCACCGCCGGATCGATGACCGGCTCCTCCGTCATTGGGCGTGGCGCTTCATGATCACCCATTGCTGGGCGATGGAGAGCAGATTGGACCAGGACCAGTAGATCACCAGACCGACCGGGAAGCCGGCCATGGTGAAGGTAAAGATCAGCGGCATGAAGGCCATCATCTTCGCCTGCACCGGATCGGGCGGCTGAGGATTGAGTTTCTGCTGCACAAACATGGTGCCGCCCATGATCAGGGCCCAGATGCCGATATGCAGGAAATGCGGCGGATCCCAGGGAATCACACCGAACAGATTGAAGAGCGTGGTCGGATCGGGCGCCGAAAGATCGTGGATCCAGCCAAAGAAGGGCGCCTGACGCATCTCGATGGTCACATAGAGGACTTTATAGAGCGAGAAAAAGACCGGGATCTGCACCAGGATCGGCAGGCAGCCGGACACTGGATTGACCCCCTCGCGCTTATAAAGCTGCATCATCTCTTGCTGCAGCTTGGGTTTGTCCTCGGCATATTTCGCCTGCAGCTGTTTCATCGCCGGCTGCAGCTTGCGCATCTTGCTCATGGACTTGAAGGAACGGCTGGCGATCGGGAAGAAGGCGCCGCGGATCACCACCGTCATCACCAGGATGGCGACACCGAAATTCGGGATCTGGCTGTGAATGAAGCGCAGCAGCAGGAAAAAAGGCTTGGTCAGAAAGTAGAACCAGCCAAAATCGATGGCGCGGTCGAACAGCGGGAGGTTGAGGGTGTGGCCATAGGCGTCGAGATCGGCCAGCACCTTGGCGCCGGTGAACAGATGGCTCGCGCTCTCGATCGAGCCACCGACGGCGAGGGTCTGGGCGGCGCCCAGCCAGTCGGTCTGATAGCGGTCGATGCCATCGGTCTGGCGCCAGGAAATGCGACCCTCGACGCTTGCCGCCTGGTCCGGGATCAGAGCGGTCAGCCAATATTTGTCGGTGAAGCCAAGCCATCCGCCGGTGCTGCGGAACTCTTGCTGGTGGTCCTTGTCGCGCAGTTCCTTATATTTGATCTCCTTCAGGGTACCATCGAGCACCCCGACCGGCCCCTCATGCAGGATGTAGATGTCGACGATTTTCGGCGTTCCCCAGCGCGACAGCAGGCCGTAGGGGAACAGGGTCACCGGCGACGCGCCGCTGTTCTCGACGCGATCGGTGATGGTGAACATGGAGCCGCTATCAATCGCGAAACGCCGGATGAAGCGCAGTCCCTGGCCATTGTCCCAACTGAGGGTGACCGGGTTGTCAGGGGTCAGCTTGTCGGAATCGGCGGTCCAATTGGTCTCGGCCGTCGGCAAAACGAGTTTGCTGTCGCTGCCGCCGACCCAGCCGAATTCGGCGTAGTAGGCGCCCACGCCGGCGGCCGGCGATAGAAGCGTGATATCCGGGCTATTGGGATCGGTGGTTTCACGGTAGTTCAACAGTGAGATATCATCGAGGCGGGCGCCGGTGAGGGCGATCGAGCCTTTCAAATCCTTGCTGCTGATCGTCACGCGGGGCGCCGCCAACAGGCTGATCAGCCTGCTCTCCGGCGCGGCTCCGCCACTTGCTTGACCGGGCATGCTGCCGGGCGCCTGGGGCACATCGCTGGCCCCCCCTGTCTGGCTTGCGACCGGCGCGACCGGACTGACGGGTGGACGGGTCGGGAACAGGAATTGCCAACCCAGCAAAATCGCCGCGCACAGCACAATCGTCAGGATCAGATTACGTTGATCGGTCATCGGGGCTTTCTCACAGGCGCGGCGTTTGCCGGCCGAAAATTGGGGCGGAATTCTTGGCTGGCGGAACCGGGTCATACCCCGATCCGCCCCACGGGTGGCAGCGCAACAGGCGGCGCAGGGTCAGCCAAAGCCCAATGATCGGGCCATGGCCTTTGATCGCTGCAAGGCCATAATGCGAGCAGCTCGGCTCAAAGCGGCAGCGGTTGGCCGGCAGGAGTGGAGCCAAGACCCATTGATAGGCGCGGATCAGCAAGGTCAGCAGAAGGCTCGCCGGGTTCATCGGAGGGTCATCTCTCTTCACGCGGCGGGGGGGTCTGGTCGGGTATGACATCAGCTTGGCGCGCCGCGCCCACACGTTTTAGCGCGGTTCTCAAATCCTGCAACAAAAGAGCGTAGGGGCGGCGTAAAGTTTCTTGTCGGCCGATCAGCACAAAGTCGTGGCCAAGCGCTGCTTCAGCAGCGATCACTGCGCGCGCGGCCTCGCGTAGACGCCGTTTGGCTCGATTGCGCGCGACGGCGTTGCCAATTTTTTTGCTGCAGGTGAAGCCAACCCGGATGATCGGTTCGGCGGGCGGGAGGGTTTCCGCATGGGCTGACGCCGCTTGCAAAATGAGCCCCGGTGCGGCCCATTTGCGCCGAGCGGCGGCGACACGCAGAAATTCCGCCCGTCGCTTCAGCCGCCCAACCGGATCCCGCATCGGGCAGGACCGGAAATTAGGCAGACAGGCGCTTGCGGCCCTGGCGACGACGATCACCGATCACGCGGCGGCCACCGACCGTGGCCATGCGGGCGCGGAAGCCGTGACGACGGGCGCGGACCAGCTTGCTGGGTTGATAAGTACGTTTCACGGGTTCAACTCCGAAAATCAGGAGACAGCTGTATAAGGAGATGTCCTCCGGGAGTCAATCTTCCTATTATGCGGATGATCGACTTCGCGTTCTTTATCAGCGGGCTTCCGATTGGGTTTGCTGGAGGCTTGGATAGCCAGGCTTGGCCGACGCTATCGATGCCATGAGAGTGCATCGCGACCATGGTGTTTCATTCTGGGATGGCATGCTTTGGTCGGTGGCGTGACGACCCGCCAAATCTCCTCCGACCCTATTGTCCTAACCGACTGTGTCGCCCTATATTGCCATAGTTGGCTTAAGCAAGGGTTGCACCATGAACGCCATACATGGCCGAGTTTCAAAATCTGGGCGGATCAGCTTGCCCGCCGAGTTTCGCAAGGCTGTCGGTCTAGATCATGGTGGCGATGTCGTGGTTGAACTCAACGGACGTGAGATTCGGATCAGGACGATCGACGAGGTCGTTTCCCGTGCGCAGGCGCTCACCCGGCATTTGCTTGGCGACAAGCCTTCGGGGTCGGTGGACGCCTTTCTCGCTGAACGTCGAAGAGATGCGTCACAGGAATGATTGCCGCCATCCTAGATGCCTCGGCTCTTTTGGCCGTTCTGCGTAATGAGCCTGGCAGCGACAAGGTTCGGGCAACTTTACCCGACTCAGGTATGAACGAGGTCAATCTGAGCGAAGTCGTGGCGCATTTCGCCCGCAATGGCGCGACAGAAAACGATATCCGAGCGGTGCTTGACCCCTTGCCAATCGAACGATACGCATTCGATGGTGAACTCTCTTATGTCGCCGGGTTGCTCCTGCCATTGACAAAATCGGCGGGCCTGTCTTTCGGAGACCGAGCCTGCCTGGCGCTTGCTCAACGGTTGGGCGTCAGAGTGCTGACTGCCGATCGTGCTTGGCGTAACATTGCGAACGCGGTCGCCATCGACATTGAAGTGATCCGATGAAAATCGACAAATATTGGAGAGGTAACCTGAGTGAGCGCTGCGTGGTCATCTTTCGCCGACCGGACGGAACCCCCGGCGTCGAGGAATTCCGTCGTAACGTCAAAGACACCAGCGATTTGTTGCCGATCGGTGGCCATTCCGACCGCGCCTTTGGCGGGGTGTAGGTTCAGGCTAACGAAAAGAATATTATCCGTCATGGTCCACCTCGTTCAGTGGCTGGGGATAGGCACCATTCTACGGTGTGGCCCATTGAGAGTTTGGTGCTTAACCATCGAATACCCATTGACGGTCTCCTACGGCCCCAATTTTACGGCGCCAAGCCCTGAAATCGCGATTGTCTGTTTGCGTCGGCGGTAAAGTTGGCTAACTTCCCGATCAAGTAGGACGAGGCACGGTGCAAGACGGAGAGAATGGGTGAAGCATACGGATCACCGCAGTGTGGGCGCCTTGATCGCCGTCGATTCAGCAAAATTGCAAGCCAGCCTTATTGATGCGTTCGAAGCGGCCGGCATTCCGACGCCGCTGCAGGCCGATGATGACGCATCCTTGCGCGCCGCCTTGGCCAGCGCCAATCTTGATCTGATCGTGGTCAGCAGCGTGCTCAAAGGCAGCTATGTCGCGCCGATGATCACCGAGATCCGCCGCGGCGCTTTGGGGCCGCACCCTTTTCCGATCGTCATCGCTCTGGTCGATGCCGGCGATCTGGCGACTTTGCGGGAAGTCAGCAATTGCGGTCCGGACGATGTCGTGGCCCAATCGTCCGAGCCGCAGGATCTGCTCGATCGGATCAATGTATTCCTGGCTGGCAACCGCCGCCCCTTGGTGGTCAATGACGGCTATGCCGGTCCCGAACGCCGCGGGGAGGACCGAAAATAGCATTGGCGAGCGAGCCAGCCGAACTCCGGCCTAATCGAGTTGCAGCAGCAGCGCCTTCAAATAGGCGCTTTCAGGCAGACTCGGATGCAGCGGATGATCGGATGCGGCGCCGGCGCTGCGCAGGATACGTCCTTCCCGGCGCGCATTGCCGAGGCCATGGCGCACCTCTTCGGCAAAATTTTCCAGGCTCATATGGTGCGAACAGGAGGCAACCAGCAAAAACCCGCCGGGCTGTACCAATTGGGCCGCCAGTCTGGTCATCTTACGATAGCCCTTGGCGCCCGACGCCAGATCCTTTTTATTTTTGACGAAGGCCGGCGGATCGGCGATCACCACGCCGAAAGCCTGGCCCGCTGCCGCCAGACGCTCCATTTCGGCAAAGGCGTCAGCCCGCACGGTCTCCAGCGTCAGCCCATTCAGCTGCGCGGACTGGGTGGCCAAAGCGAGGGAGCCCTCGGAGCGATCCACCGCGATCACCCGGCTGGCGCCGGCCCGGGCCGCCTGCAGGGCGAAGCCGCCGGCATAGGAGTAGAAATCGATCACCGACCGTCCGTTGGACAAGGCGGCGACCGCGGCGCGATTGTCACGCTGATCGAAAAACCACCCGGTCTTTTGACCGCTGGCCAGATCGGCGAGGAAACGGCAGCCATTTTCGATCAGTTCGATCGGCTGCGACAGATCGCCTTTGACCACCCGGTCATAAAGCTCAAGCCCCTCGAATTTGCGCACCGGACTGTCATTCTTGACCAATATGGCGGACGGCGCGATCACGGCATCGAGGGCAGCGAGAATATCCGGCAGCAGCAACTCCATCCCGGCACTGTTGGCCTCGACGGTGACCGCGTCGAAGAAACGGTCGATCACCAGCCCGCCCAACCCATCGGCCTCGGCATGGATCAGCCGGTAGCAGGGCTGATCATAGAGCAGACTGCGTAAGTCGAGGGCGCTTTGCAGACGCGCCGCGATGAAGGCCTGGTCGACTAAAGCGGCGGGGTCGCGCGACAACAGGCGGCATGCGATCAGCGAATGGGGGTTGAAGGTCGCGACGCCCAATGGCTCGTCACCGGCGTCGATGACCCGCACCAGCCCGCCGGGCGGCAGGGCTTTGGCTGCGGCGTCCATCACCAATTCATTGGAATAGACCCACGGGTGACCGGCGCGCAGCCGGCGCGAGCGGCCAGGTTGCAAGATGATGGCAGGATAGGAATTGATCATGGTCTCCCTCTTAGCACGGATTTTTCGCCGATCCGGTCAAGAATTTTAGCGCGTCCTTTACGCCGCGTCGCCGCGGTTGCGATTTTCGCAATTCTGTCTCCCAGACGCCGATCAGGGCAAAGCTGGCATCCGCAAAAGGACAGCGTTATGATCCCGCTCCCCAATCGCGAAGAGTCGCGGAGAATTCATGAGCGCAGAAATCAAGATCCGGCGACGCACCAGCCGGGATATCAGGCTGATGAAGGGCCAGATTCCCATCGTGATGCTGACCGCCTACACCGCGCCGATGGCACAGCTGCTGGATCCGCATGTCGATCTGCTGCTGGTCGGCGATTCCTTGGGCATGGTGCTCTATGGCATGGAGACCACCCTCGGCGTTACCCTCGAGATGATGATCGCCCATGGTCAGGCCGTCATGCGCGGGTCGCAAAAGGCTTGCGTGATCATTGACATGCCGTTCGGCAGCTATCAGGAAAGCCCGCAAGTCGCCTTTCGCGCGGCCAGCCGGGTGATGCAGCAGACGGGGGCCGGCGGCGTCAAGCTCGAGGGCGGCGTCGAGATGGCCGAGACGGTTCATTTTCTTGCCGAACGCGGTATCCCGGTGATGGGTCACGTCGGGCTCAAGCCGCAATCGGTGAACAGTCTGGGCGGCTTTCGCGCCCAGGGCCGGACCAGCGACGAGGCCGATCGCGTCATGCGTGATGCAAAAGCGATCGCCGCGGCAGGCGCTTTCTCTCTGGTGATCGAAGGAACGGTGGAGCCGGTCGCGCGCAAGGTCAGCGACGCCGTTGCCATCCCGACCATTGGCATCGGCGCGTCGCCGGCGTGCGACGGGCAGGTTCTGGTGGCGGAAGATATGCTTGGCATGGGCGGTGACCGCGTGCCGAAATTCGTCAAGCGCTACGCCGATCTGGCCGGTGTCATCGATGCGGCCGCGGGGGACTTCGCCGCCGAGGTCCGCGCACGCAGCTTTCCAGCCGCGGACCAGACTTATCCCTTGCCGGCGAGCCCGGTGCCGACTGTGCGCACCGGGCGCTGACCTGGATGCTGCCGATTTTTCGTTCGGTCCCGTCTGTGCGGACGCAGACTGCGGACTGGCGCGCCGCAGGCTTGCGCATCGCCCTGGTGCCGACCATGGGGGCGCTGCATGACGGTCATCTGAGTCTGGTCCGCATGGCCAGAACGAAGGCCGACCGCGTCCTGACCAGCATCTTCGTCAATCCGACCCAATTCGGGCCGACCGAGGATTTTGCCGCCTATCCGCGCCAGGAAGAGGCGGATTGTGCCAAGTTGGCGACCGCCGGGGCTGACGGTCTCTATGCGCCAACCGTGGCTGAGATCTATCCGTCCGGATTCGCCACCACCGTCACCGTCGCCGGCCTGAGCGAGGGGCTTTGCGGCGATTTCCGACCGGGCCATTTCGCCGGCGTCGCCACGGTGGTGGCTAAATTATTGCTGCAGACCGCGCCCGATATCGCCCTGTTCGGCGAGAAGGATTTCCAGCAATTGCAGGTGATCAGGCGCATGGCGCACGATCTTGATATTCCCGTCGCCGTCGAGGGTGTCGTGACAGTGCGCGAGGCGGACGGCTTGGCGATGAGTTCGCGGAATGCCTATCTCAGCCCCGCCGAGCGGGACATCGCGCCAGTGCTCTTTCGTGTTTTGTGCGATTGTTCCGCCCGATTGCAGCAGGGCAAGCCGGCGGCAGAGGTACTGGAATCCGGCATTGCCGCGATTTTAGCGGCGGGTTTCAGCTCGGTCGATTATCTTGAATTGCGGGCGGCCGATGATCTCAGACCGCTCGACCGCCTCACCAGACCGGCCCGCTTGTTGGTGGCGGCGCGTCTTGGCAAGGCTCGTCTGATCGACAATATCGCGGCGTGAGCTTTGCTTAGGGAGAGCAAATGCAGCTTTGGCAAACATCCTTCGCGCAACGGCTTTCCAGCAGGATCCATTATGCCTGGGTGGTGGCCGCGGTCATTTTCCTGGCGCTGTTGTTTTCGGCGGGCGTCCGCAGCATGCCCGGCGTGTTGCTGGTCCCGCTCGAGACCGATCTCGGCTGGGATCGCGCCACCCTGTCGGCAATTATTTCTGTCGGGATCGCGCTTTATGGGCTGATGGGCCCCTTCGCCGCCGCCATCATGCAGCGTTTCGGCATCAGGCCGGTGCTGCTGATCACTTTGCTGGTGATGGGCGGCGCCGTTGCGTCAACCACTTTTGTCACGCGGCCCTGGCAAATGATGCTGACCTGGGGTGTGCTGACCGGTCTCGCCACCGGCACCATGGCCAATGTGCTGGGCGCCACCATCGTCTCACGCTGGTTCAGGCGTCAGCGCGGCCTTGCGATGGGACTGATGGCGGCCAGCGTTTCGACCGGGCAATTGGTGTTTCTGCCGCTACTTGCCTGGTTGATCGCTGCGATTGGGTGGCGCACCGCGTCCCTCGGCGTCGCCTGCCTAAGCCTGACCTTGCTGCCCTTGATCTATATTTTCCTGCCCGAGCGCCCGGGCAGCATCGGTCTGCGCGCCCTCGGTGCAACAAC
>Ga0116226_10003452_pt1 | contig 13950 bp, 13 predicted proteins | sample S1TSphfallax_FD_89692 | JGI IMG/M metagenome (GOLD analysis project Ga0116226, IMG submission 89692) | Host-associated microbial communities from peat moss isolated from Minnesota, USA - S1T2_Fa - Sphagnum fallax MG | ecosystem: Host-associated > Plants > Peat moss > Unclassified | place: USA...
AAACCGGGGGCTGGGCGCGGCGCGGGAAAGAAACGATGCCGTTTGAGGTTGTCCGGATTTATCGCAAAATCGACATTACGCATAAGCTTTTGGACAGCTAGGGAGTATCCCCGTTCTGTGTAACGCTCCGCGATCTCCAATACCTGAAGCCGTGCCTCTCTGGAGAGCTCCAGGGGCGGCATTAACCGGAGAAATGACCAACTTTACGGGCGCGCTTGGCATCCGAGGGGAAATTCGCCTCGAAGCGCGCCCTCAATTCGGCTAAGACCTCTGCGCCCGAAACGCAATCGCCACGCTCCGCCTGCTCGTCGCAAAGAAAGCGGTCGCTTTTTTAAAAAAAAGCTCCGCAAAAAATTTTATTCGTTTTAGACCGAGTTGGTTTGAGCGCCCATGGCCTAGACTCGCAAAAGTTTTTTGCGGAGCTTTTTTTCAAAAAAGCGACCTCTTGCTTACTCAAAACACCTCATACGTCCACACCGTGAACTTCTCCAGCACATTCGGACCGAACGTGTTCGTAATCGCCACATCCGTGGCATCCCGCCCGGTCGCCATCAGCACCCGGCCAATCCGCGGCCGATTATTCCGCGGGTCGAACATCCGCCATTCACCCCCCAGATATGCCTCGAACCAGCCCGAAAAATCCATCGGAATCACCGGCACGGCCACCCCCACATCGCTCAGATACCCGGTGCAATACCGCGCCGGAATGTTCAGGCACCGGCAGAACGCCGCCGCCAGTTGCGCATAATCCCGGCACACCCCCACCCCCTCCTGGTAGGTTTGCAAGGCTGTGCGTGTCGGCCGGGCCTGCTGGTAGTCAAACTTAATATGCGTGTGCACAAAGTCGCACACCGCTTGCACACGCGCCCAGCCCGGCGGCGTATGCCCAAACAAATGCCAAGCAATGGGGGAAAGTTCGTCCGTCTCGCAATACCGGCTGCCCAGCAGATAGATCAGCACCTCATCCGGCAAATCCTGCACCTCGTGCTGAATCGCCCCCAGCACCACCGGGTCCGGCAGCCCGGCATCCGCCACCGTCGCCCCGCCAGTGATTGTAAACCGCCCCGCCGGGGCCACCAGCCGCGTGCACCAGTTTCGGAAACTATCGCGATAGAAGCCGAGCGGCACCACAGGATCGGTGCTCAGAACATCCGGCGTCAGCAGGTCCGGCACCCGGCTCTCATGCACATGCAGCGCCAGAATCATCGGCGTGGCCTGCGGCAACTGGTAGATCAACTCGTACCCAACGGCGATTTTCACGATTCGGCACCTTATCCGGCCGTTCTGGCCGCATTCCTGTCATACAGGAATCACCGGCCGGGACTATTGATAATTCGGTGTCACCCGCCGGCCGGCGGCTTGAAAAACATCGCGGCCGCCTCCGCATGCGCCCGCTTGGCCGCAATCCCTTGTTTTACCCGCATAATTTCGCCTTCCAGATCCACAATATAGGCCTGTAGCTCGTCCACGCTCAGCCGGTCCAGCACCGGCGGGGTTAGCAATTTTCGCGCTGGCGGAGGGAAATCTTCGTCGAAAATTGTCATGGAACGATCTTGACCAATGGGTGGCGCGGGTTCCATACCCCGCCCAGACTGGCCTTGCGTGCAGGCCGGCCGTGATTATGTCCGTCGCAGACCGTAAGGCCCGTGACGCTATAAGGTATTTGAATCATGTCGCTACCCCTGATGCCCAAAGCTACCGCAGTTTGGCTGATTGACAAGACCGCGCTCACCTTTGAGCAGATTGCGGATTTTTGCGGCATGCACCCGTTGGAGATCCAGGCGATCGCGGATGGCGAGGTCGCGCAGGGCATCAACGGCTATGACCCGGTGGCCAACAAGCAGGTGGCGGCCGAGGACATCACCCGCTGCGAGGGCAACTCGGAGGGCCGGCTGAAGCTCCTGCCGCCCTCGGATGTGCACCCCAAAAAGGGCAAAACCGGGCGCTACACCCCGGTTGCCAAGCGTAATGACAGGCCGGATGCGATCAGCTACCTGTTGCGCAACTACCCGCACCTGACGGATGCGCAGATCATCAAGCTGTTGGGCACCACCAAGGACACGATCCAGAAAATCCGCGAGCGCTCGCATTGGAACAGCAGCAACATCAAGCCGCGCGACCCGGTGATTCTGGGGCTGTGCAAGCAGTCGGATTTGAACGACGCGGTGGCTTCGGCGAATGACCGGCTGATCCGCGAGGGTGTAACGCCACCCCCGCCACCGATGCCGTCATCCGAAGCAGCTTAGACCCGTAGGATGGGTTAGCGACCCGCGCTCTTGCGCGGCGCGTAACCCATCTCTTTTTTGCGGACCGTGGCGATTACTGTGTCTTCAACCGCTCCATTTCTTCCTTTAACCGCAGTTTTTCCACCTTCATTCGCGCCAGCGCGGTGTCATCCGGGCGTGGCCGACTATCCTCCGCGGCAATCCTGCTCTCCAGGTTGGCGTGCCGCCCTTTCAAGGCGTCGAGATGCGATTGTAGGTTCATGTGGTTCTCCTTGATCGTTACCGTATCAAAGCCGCTGGGGCATCCGCCCCAGTCGTGGGAGGCTAATCCCATTGCCACGCGATTGTCATCTAAATTTTTGGGCAGCTTCCCGGCCCCAAAATTCCGGTTTCAGAACCGGCAAAATCCCTCTATTGCTCCGCGCATGTTAACAGACAAAGACAATCTGCTCCGCCGGCTGCATGCCTTGCGCAGCGAGCATCGCGACCTGGATACGGTGATTGCGCGCATTACCGAGCACGGGCCGGTCGACCAGCTCCAAATCCAGCGGCTGAAGAAGCGCAAACTGGGGCTTAAGGATGAGATTGCGCGGCTTGAAAGCCGGTTGATCCCGGACCGCACCGCGTCAGCACCCCTTTGGTTGGCATCATCATGGGCAGCCAGTCGGACTGGCCGGTGCTGGAGCACGCCGCCCAGGTGCTGGACGAGCTGGGCGTGGCCTATGAGGCGCGGATTGTCTCCGCGCACCGTACGCCCAAGCGGCTTTACGAGTACGCCACCGCCGCCGCGGCGCGTGGCCTAAAAATCGTCATCGCCGGTGCCGGCGGTGCCGCGCATCTGCCGGGCATGACCGCCTCCATGACCAATCTGCCGGTGCTGGGCGTGCCGGTTGCGACCACCGCGTTGCAAGGCCAGGACTCGCTGCTCTCGATTGTGCAGATGCCGGCGGGCGTGCCCGTGGGCACACTCGCCATCGGCAAAGCCGGCGCCATCAATGCCGGGATTCTCGCAGCCTCGATCCTCGCGTTGAGCGACCCCGCTCTGGCCGAGCGCCTGGCGGCCTACCGCGCCAAACAGACTGATTCCGTGCCGGAATCTCCGCTCTGATGCTGGCGCCAGGTGCGGTCATCGGCATTATCGGCGGCGGGCAGCTCGGGCGTATGTCCGCGATGGCGGCGGCCAGGCTGGGTTATGCCGTGCATGTCTTCACGCCGGAGGCATTCTCCCCCGCCGCCCAGGTCGCCGCGTTCAGCACGGTCGCGGATTATGCCGACCAGGACGCGCTACGCCGTTTTGCCAGCGCGGTGGACGTGGTCACCTTCGAGTTCGAGAATGTCCCCGCCGAAAGTCTGGCGCTGCTGGAGAGTCTCCGCCCCGTACGGCCGGGGGCTGCCGTGCTGGCGATCAGCCAGGACCGGCTGCTGGAAAAACAATTCCTCAACGATGCCGGCGTCGCCACCGCGCCGTGGCGCGCCGTGCATGACGAAGCGGGGCTGGCGGCCGCGGTCGCCGAGCTTGGCCTGCCCGCGGTGCTGAAAACCACAAGGCTGGGTTATGACGGCAAGGGCCAGCAAATGCTCGGCGAACCCGGCACGGGCGCGTTCGCCGCACTCAACCCCAAGCCGCTGGTGCTGGAAGGCTTTGTCGACTTTGCCACCGAAATCTCCGTCATGGTCGCGCGCGGCGCGGATGGCGCGGTGGTGGCGTACGATGCGGTGGAGAACCGCCACAAGCACCATATTCTGGACCTCACGCTTGCCCCGGCACCACTGCCATTGGAATTACTCGAAGAAGCCGGCGCCATCGCCCGCCATATTGCCGAAAAACTGGAACTCGTCGGGCTGCTGGGTGTCGAGATGTTCGTCACCGCCACCGGGGAGCTACTGGTGAACGAAATCGCCCCCCGGCCGCATAATTCCGGGCACTGGACGCTCGATGCCTGCCCGTGCAGCCAGTTCGAGATGCATATCCGCGCCGTTGCCGGTCTCCCCCTGCCGCCGGCCACGCGGCATTCGGACGCGGTGATGAAAAACCTCGTCGGCCCCGAGGACATGGCGCTCTGGCCCAACATCCTCGCCACCCCCGGCCTCATCCCCCACCACTACGGCAAGGCCGAGGCCAGAGCGGGCCGCAAAATGGGCCATTTCACCCGGCTTTTCCCGAAAGGTGCGTTGCCGGGCGAGTTTGGCATCGAAAATGCGCTAACGCTAAGTTAAAAAGTAAGCGGTCGCTTTTTTGAAAAAAAGCTCCGCAAAAAACTTTTGCCCACATCCCGTCTCGTGAAGGTAGGGCGGGTGAAACCCGCCGATGGCCCGCGCCACAACATCCTCGCAAAAGTTTTTTGTGCCACTTTTTTTCAAAAAAGTGGCCTTTTTCTTTCACTTATGGCTGAACTTCGCAGGCCTTTTCTCCACAAACGCCGTCATCCCCTCCTTCTGGTCCGCCGTTGAGAACATCGAGAAAAACACCCGCCGCTCGAACATCAGCCCCTCGCGCAGCGAGGACTCAAACGCCCGCGCCAGCATCTCCTTCGTCATCATCGCAATCGGCTTGGACATGCCGGCGATCGTCTCCGCCGTCTTCAGCGCATCGGCCAGCAGCTCCGCCGCCGGCACAATGCGCGCCACCAGCCCGGCGCGTTCGGCCTCCTCGGCGCCCATCATCCGCCCGGTCAGGCACATCTCGGTTGCCTTCGCCTTCCCAATCGCCCGCGTCAGCCGCTGCGAGCCGCCCATCCCGGGGCTGACCCCCAATTTGATCTCCGGCTGGCCAAACTTCGCCGTATCCGCCGCCAGAATAATATCGCACATCATCGCAAGTTCGCAGCCGCCGCCCAGCGCAAACCCCGCCACCGCCGCGATGCTCGGCGTGCGCAGGGCCGCAAACCTATCCCAGGCTGAGAAAAAATCGTTCAGATACATGTCCATATAGCTCTGGTTCTGCATCTCCTTAATATCCGCCCCGGCGGCAAACGCCTTCTCTGATCCGGTGATGAGGATGCACCCCGTCTCCACGGACCTATCGAATCCCTCCGCCGCCTCGATCAGCTCATGCATCAATTGCCCGTTCAGCGCATTCAGCGCCTTCGGCCGGTTGAGCGTAATGCAGCCGACGCGGCCCTTTTGCTCGACGATGATGGTTTCATAGCTCATGTTCGGGTCCCTTCTGGTTGATCAAAAATTCCGCGCGGGCGAGGTCCTGGTCCGTGGTGATTTTAAAATTCTCCTCCGCCCCCGGCACCATTTCAACCGCCATGCCGGCATGTTCGGCGATCATCGAATCATCGGTGAATTCGCGCTCTGGTGCCTCGCGCAACACCTGGCGGTGCGCCTTCAATATTTCAGCGTAGTGGAAGCCCTGTGGTGTCTGCGCCCTAAAAATCTGCGCGCGGTCGATGGTGGCGGTTACCATGCCGGCCTCGACGCGTTTGAGCGTATCCACCACCGGCACGCAGACCAAAGCGGCGGGCACGCGCGCGAGCGCCTCGATCACATCGGTGATGATCGACTGCGCGATGAACGGCCGCACCGCGTCATGGATCAGCACATTCGCCCGGTTCAGCGCCGCGAGGTCGCCGAGCCCAAGCAGGCCAAGCCGCACGGAATCCTGCCGCGTGGCGCCGCCGGGGAGGGCAGGGCGCAAATTAAGCCCTTCGGTGGCGGCATCGTACAGCGCCTGGTCGTTGGGGTGGATCAGCACCTGGATCGCGGTGATGTCCGGATGGCGCTGAAAGGCGAGGATGGTCCGCCGCAGGATCGGCACGCCGGCCAGCGGCAAATATTGCTTCGGGATCGGCCCGCCCAGGCGGTGCCCACGGCCAGCGGCGACGATGAGCGCGATGTTCATGATGTTGCTCCTCCCCTCAAGCCCTCCTCAAGCATAAGGAAGCGGGTTTGGGAAGAAAGGCGTACCCCACCGATGGCTGGCACCTCATCAACCACCGGCGAGGCGATAAAACCGACGCCCTATTCGGCCATCATGAGCGCGCCGTACCTCGCCACGGCCGCCAAGGTCGATTGCTCGCGCAGCGCGGTAGAATCATACCCCGGCAAACGCTGCTTCACCACGATTTGCCAAAGCCTAAGGTCAAGGCGTGACCGCAGCATGAGCAACGCATAAGCCTCGGGCTTTAGTTCCAGGTGCAGCGGCGTCCGGAATTGCAGGGGAATGTCGCGGGTCTCGTTTTCGCTTTTATAAGATAGTTTTTGGCCCATCCAATTTTCCAAGTTCCGCGCGAAATCGACATTCTCAATCACATCGACAAAATCGAACGCGTTTAATCTTGCAACCGCATCGGAAAGTAATTGCTCGTCATCCACAGGATCAATAAATTGGTCTTCCCGGATCAAAGGATGCGGCCATAACAGCATCCGCAGGATCAAATTGTCGACCTGGCACGCCAGAATGGGTAACTTGAGGAAGCTTGCAAGGGAAAGGCGGCTATGGCGGATCACATCCGCCCAGCTTCCAAAGGGTTGTAGAAGATCATCCGTATGCTTGCGCCAGAACATCCAGTGCGAAAGCAATCTCGCGATGGGATCGCGCAGGACGGTCATGATCTGAGCATTCGGATAGGCATGGCGGAGTGTCGAGAACGCAAAATGGCCGAGAATCAGTTTGCTTTCGGCCGGGAGCGCGCTGGGTGCGTGATATATTCGCTCGCGTTCGGTTGCATCAAATGTATCAAATTGCCGGAAAGCGCCGAACAGGCAGAGATCGAAACCTCTTACCACCGCCGATGGTTCCACGTCGGCGGTCAACGTAGACATCAAGGCAGTGCCTGAAGTTTTGGGGATGTGCATGAAGGCGAGGGACCTCGTGCCATCAAAAGAGGTTTCCAGGTTCAGATTCACAGGCCCGCCCGCCGGTAAACCATCCGCGGCTCTACCGAGCAGCCATCTAATCAACACACTTATTCCTCAGACGATCGGATTTCATTCAAAATTTCAATCCAATTTTTCCACGGAAATTTATGGATTTTCTAAATTCAAGATATTGTACGCAATATATATATGATCAACATTTTTGAGCTTCAAAAAATATAACTAAATCTTAACAAATATCAGCCGGCATCAAAATTTCACGCCCAAACCCGCCAGTAAGATTTTTTTGAATTTCGTAGGGGATTTTTCGATGTCCCCCGAACCCGTAGGATGCAGTTGAGGATGAGCTACCATTCGTCCCAAGCTTCGCCGGTGTCATCAAACTCGAATGGAGGAAGAAGGCGTCAAGAAATAGCAGCCAATGACTCCCGGTAATGCTCGGGCAGCAAATCATTATCCTTCATCGGCATACTGGCTCGTGGCCGCCCTGGCGCAATGGGTCTCGCGGTAGTCGCGCCAGGCGCAGGCTACGGCGCAGATGACGCCGAGCGTCAATGGCACAAATAAGAGCTCAAGAATCATAATGACGTTGTTCATAACATACCTCCAGCACGACGGCTCACGCCCTGGCTTTATTTATTCTGCCGGGGTTCGCAGGCGATCATATCGTAAAATCCAACCCTGCGCCACAAAAATAGGCACTCATCAGGGCAATTGGGTGAATAAAAAACGGTAAGAAAGCGCTTCTTTTTTGAAAAAAAGAAGCAAAAAACTTTTGCTCCTGGGGTCCGGGGGGCGTTGCAACATCCCGTGTAAAGGTTGCAAAAGTTTTTTGCGGAGCTTTTTTTCAAAAAACTCTGCCCTCGGGCTTGACCCGGGGGGCGACCGCTTTCTTTAAATCACTTTCCCTCCCCGATTGCCCTGGCATTCATCGCGCGGCCTTACGCCGTTCAGAAATACCGCAATGCAGCGCCGGATATGGGTGGCGCGGTCCTGGCCCCCCGGCCAGGTCAAATCCCCGGTGGATTTAACGATAATCGCGCCCAAGACCATGTCCATGAGCATCCGTGCCGCACTCGCCGCATCGTCCAGAACCACCCGTCCGCGCGCGCTTTGCGCCTCCAGCCAGTCAGCGAGCACGTCTCGCGCCGCCTCCGCCCCGTATTGCCGCAGAATCTCGCCCAATTCCGGGAAATGCCCCGTCTCGGCAACCACCAGGCGGATCAGCCCCATGCGCTCTTCATCCATCTCGGGGCTAATATCCGCGCGGAAAATCCGCGCCAGCGCTTCCTCCAGCGGTAAGTCAGCATAATCCCCAGGCAAATCCAGCCAGTGCTGGCGGTGTGCCTCGATCACGGCGGTGAACAAGGCCGCCTTGCCGGGGAAAAGCCGGTAGAGCGTCTGCTTGGAGATGCGGCACTGCGCCGCAATGTCATCCGTGGTGGTGCTGCCATACCCCTTGCCGAGGAATAGCCGGCGCGCCATCGCCACGATGGCGGCACGTTGTGTCTCCTCGGGCGTGGTTTTGGGCCGCCCGCGCCCGCGTTGCGTGAGCTCTGCCGCGTCTCGTTTTCTCAACGCCTTTTCTGGCCTCGTTTCCATCCGCTACCTTCGTAATGAATTTTTTACCCCGCACCCGCCGCTTGACATGCGGGTAGCAGACACAATATCTGTACTTATCGGTACTGTAAATAGTTCGCTCACCCTTCCACGGCGTACCTGCCACTCCGGGGTTTTGGGTTTCCGCGCTTCAAGGTGAAAAATGGCAATATCCGCGTTCTCTTCGGCGCAGCGCCGTGCCGCCGCCGCTGTTTCCGCTCTAGCGCTGCTCGGCGCCCTCGCGGCCTGCGGAAAAAACGTCCCGCCGCCCCCGCCCCCGCCGCAAGTTGGGGTCATCACCATAGTGCCACAGCCCGTGAGCCGCAGCACGGAGCTGCCAGGGCGCACGGATTCAGTGGTCACCTCCGATGTCCGCCCGCAGGTGAATGGCGTGATCCTCAAGCGCCTGTTTACCGAAGGCGGCGACGTCACCGCCGGCGAGCCGCTCTATCAGATCGACCCCGCCACCTATCAGGCGACCTATGACAGTGCCAATGCAACCCTGGCCTATGACATCGCCGCCCTCGCCACCGCCAATGCCAAGGCCGCGCGTTACCAGCCTCTTGCAAGCGCCCAGGCGGTGAGCGAGCAGGATTACGACGATGCCCATGCCGCCGCGCTTGAAGCCCAGGCGAGCGTGGCGGAGGCCCGCGCGGCACTCGAACAGGCGCGCATCAATCTGCAATACACCCAGGTGCGCTCGCCCATTTCCGGCACCATCGGCGCCTCCTCCGTCACGCCCGGCGCGCTGGTGACGGCGGAGCAGACCACGGCCCTCGCCACCGTCACCCAGCTTGACCCGATCTATGTGGATATGAACGAATCCTCCACCACCTGGCTGCGGCTGAAGCAGGAGATGGATGCCGGCCAGCTGCAAACCCAGGGTGCCAATGCCGCGAAAATCACCCTCACGCTGGAGGATGGCAGCACCTATGCTCTGCCGGGGCAACTGCAATTCTCCGAGGTGCGGGTGGATGAAGGCACGGGCACCGTGCTGGTGCGCGCCCTTTTCCCCAACCCCCAGCATCTGCTGCTGCCGGGCATGTATGTGCATGCCGAGCTCCAGGAAGGCGTGAACCCAAACGGCATTCTCGTGCCGCAGCAGGCGGTCTCGCGCAACACCCATGGCGATGCGGTCCTGCTGGTGGTGGGGTCTGACAACAAGGTCGCGCAGCGCATCATCCAGACCGGCCCGGCGGTGGGCAGCGAATGGGTCGTCACGGGCGGTCTCCAGCACGGCGAGCGGGTCATCGTCGACGGGCTCCTCAACGCCCAGCCCGGCATGACCGTCACCCCGGTGCCGGAAACCGTGCCCGGCACATCCCCTTAAATTCGAATCGAGACCGGATCATGTCGCGTTTTTTCATCGACCGCCCGATTTTTGCCTGGGTGCTGGCTCTGGTGCTTATGTTCGCCGGCGGGATCGAGATCCTCCTGCTGCCCGTGGCGCAATACCCCAGCATCGCGGCGCCGCAGATTTCCATCACCGCGACCTATCCCGGCGCCTCGGCGCAGACCGTGGCCGACACCGTGGTGCGCCCGATTTTGCAGCAAATGTCCGGGCTGGACGGTCTGGAATATATCTCCTCCAGCACCCAATCCAGCGGCACGGCGGAGATCGACCTTACCTTCGTGCAGGGCACGGACCCGGATATCGCCCAGGTGCAGGTGCAGAACAAACTCTCTCTGGCCGAGACGACCCTGCCCGCGGAAGTGACCAATGAGGGGTTGAACGTCGCCAAGGCAACCAAGAATTTCATGCTCATCGCCGGGTTGGTCTCTGCCGATGGCAGCATGGATGCCTCGGATATCAGCGATTACGTCGCCTCCAACATTCAGGACCCGCTGACACGTATCTCTGGCGTCGGCGATGCCACGCTATTCGGCTCGGAATACGCCATGCGCATATGGCTGGACCCCGATAAACTTTACAAATACGGCCTCACCGTGGGTGATGTGACGAGTGCGATCGCGGCGCAGAACGTGCAAGTGCCAGCCGGCGAACTGGGTGGCCAACCCGCCGTCGCCGGGCAAATGCTGGATGCCACCATCATCGGCCCGAGCCGGCTGGAAACGCCAGAAGCCTTCGAGAACATCCTGTTGAAGGTGGACCAGAGCGGCGCGCAGGTGCGGCTCTCTGATGTCGCGCGGGTGGAACTGGGGGCGGAGAGCTATGCCACCGCCACGCTTTTTAACGGCGAGCCGGCCAGCGGCCTGGCGCTCAAACTCGCACCGGGCGCGAACCAGCTCACCACCGAATCCGCGGTGAAGGCCGAGATGGACGTGCTCGCGCGCAACATGCCGCCTGGCTTGAAAATCGTCTATCCGCTGGATACCGAGCCCTATATCATCCTCTCCATCAGCGAGGTGGTGAAAACCCTGCTCATCGCCATTGCCCTCGTCTTCGTGGTGATGCTGGCCTTCCTGCAGAATTTCCGCGCCACCCTCATCCCCACGATCGCCGTGCCGGTGGTGCTGCTGGGCACGTTCGGCGTGCTCGCCGCACTCGGTTACTCCATCAACACGCTCACGATGCTGGCGATGGTGCTGGCGGTCGGGCTGCTGGTGGATGATGCCATCGTCGTCGTGGAAAATGTCGACCGGCTGATGCATGCGCGCGGCCTTTCGCCGCGCGAGGCGGCACGGCAATCCATGGACGAAATATCTGGCGCGCTGGTGGGCATTGCCCTCGTCCTCTCGGCGGTGTTCCTGCCCATGGCCTTCTTCGGCGGTTCCACCGGCGTGATCTACCGGCAATTCTCCATCACCATTGTCGCGGCGATGAGCCTCTCCATCCTCACCGCCCTCATCCTCACGCCGGCGCTCTGCGCCACGTTGTTGCGGCCGCCGCCCAAAGAAGCCGTGCATGAAAAATTCTTTGCAGCTTGGTTCAACCGGGGCTTCGAGGCGACGCGCAAGCGCTACCTGCGCGGCACGGGCTGGATGGTGCGCCGCCCGCGCCGCGCCATGCTCGCCTTTCTCGGGCTAACCGCGCTCGCGGTGTTGCTCTTCACCCGCATGCCCGTCGGCTTTTTGCCGAATGACGATCAAGGCCTGCTCTTCGGCCAGGTGACCCTGCCGCCCGGCGCCACCGCCGAGCAGACGGCCGCGGTGAACCAGCAGGTGACCGATTACCTGCGCAAGCATGATGCCGGCAGCGTGGCCTCCGTCTTCTCCGTCACCGGTTTTAACTTTGCCGGCGAGGCGCAGAATCAGGGCTTTATCGTCGCCAGCATGAAAGACTGGTCGGCGCGGCCCAATGCCTCGCAATCGGTCGGCGGCATCGCCGGTGACGTCATCCAGCATTTCGCCAATGACCGTGACGCCCAGGTCCTGATGTTTCAGCCGCCGCCGGTGTTGGAGCTGGGCAATGCCACGGGGTTCGATCTGGAGCTGGAGGATACCGGCAATTTGCCGCACGATCAGTTCCTCGCCGCGCGCAACCAACTGCTCGGCATGGCGGCCGCGGACCCGCTGCTCGCCGCCGTCCGCCCGAACGGGTTGAATGACGCGCCGCAATACCAGCTGCATATCGATAACGAGAAAGCCGCCGCCCTCGGCCTCTCGATCAGCGATGTCGACACCACCATCGAGGGCGCTCTGGCCTCTGAATATGTCGACCAGTTTATCCGCAACGGCCGGGTGAAGCATGTCTATGTGCAGGGCGAGACGGATGCGCGCATGCTGCCCTCGGACCTCTCGCGCTGGTATGTCCGCAATGGCAACGGCAATATGGTGCCCTTCGATGCCTTCCTCACCGGTACATGGACCATCGGGCCGCAGAAAGTGGAGAATTATAACGGCGTCACCTCCTTTGAAATCCAGGGTCAGCCTGCCCCCGGGGTGAGCAGTGCCGCCGCCATCGCCGAGATGCGGAAGCTGGTGACCAGGCTGCCCGCGGGTGTGGGCATGGAATGGACCGGACTCTCCTATGAGCAGGAGAAAGCTGGCTCGCAGACCTTCGCGCTCTATGGCATTTCCGTGGTCTTCATCCTGCTCTGCCTCGCGGCTCTGTATGAGAGCTGGGCGATCCCGATCGCCGTGCTGCTGGTGGTGCCGCTCGGCATTGTCGGCGCCATCATCGCCACCCTCGCACGCGGGCTGGATAATGACGTTTATTTCCAGGTCGGTCTGCTCACCACCATGGGCCTGGCGACGAAGAACGCCATCCTCATCGTCGAATTCGCCCGCGGCTTCTTCGAGAGCGGGGCAACCTTGGCCGATGCCGCGCTGCACGCGGCGCAGGAGCGGTTGCGGCCCATCCTGATGACCTCCATCGCCTTCATCTGCGGCACGTTTCCGCTGGCCATCGCCACCGGGGCGGGGGCGGCGAGCCGGGTGGCCATTGGCACGGCGGTGGTGGGCGGCATGCTCAGCGCCACGCTGCTGGCGGTGTTCTTTGTGCCAGTATTCTTCACCGTCGTGCTCAAACTGGCCAAAGTGCGCCGCCGCAAATTGCCGCAAACCGCCGCGCGGGAGGGCTGAGCGATGAGGCTGGGCAAGAATTCTACGGCGCCGGCCATCCGAAGGGCGTTGTCTGCGCTCCGGTGCTCACGGCCCTCAAGGCCGCTCCGCTCCGGTGCTCAAAAACACCCTCCGGCCGGCGCCTTGCGGCGCCTCTGGCTCAGCGCAGCGAATGCTTGCCCAGCCTCTACGCGCCGTGCCGCCACCGTTCTATTGTTCGCCGGGCTCGCCGGCTGTTCCTTCATCCCCGCCTATCAGCGCCCGGCGCTGCCGGTCAGCGCGCAATACCCAGCCTCCGGCCCCGCCGGGCCGGACGCCGCCGATCTTGGCTGGCGTGCCATGTTCTCTGACCCCGCCTTGCAGGATATCATCACGCTCAGCCTGGCGAATAACCGGGATTTGCGGGTTGCGGTGCTCGATGTTGAGGAGGCGCAATCGCAATATGCCTCGGAGCGCGCCAACCTCTTCCCCGCGCTGGACGCCACGGCGGAGCTGGAACGCTCGCACACCCCAGGTGATGGTGGCACCGGCGCCATTGATGTGCGCGATTACAGCCTGGGTGTTGGCGCCGTCTCCTGGGAGCTTGACCTGTTCGGCAAAATCCGCGCCGAGGCCGCGCAGGCGCATGAGACCTATCTGAGCGACGCGCAAACCGCGCGCGCCACGCAAATCTCGCTGATCGCCGAGGTCAGCTCGGCTTATTTCACCTGGTTGGCGGACCGTGAATTGCTGGCCATCGCGCAAAGCACCGCGGCGGCGCAGGCGCGTTCCCTGGGGCTTACCCAGGCGGAGCTGGCGCACGGCATCGCCACCGCCATGGACGTGGCCGAGGCGCAAT
>Ga0116226_10003453_pt1 | contig 13949 bp, 9 predicted proteins | sample S1TSphfallax_FD_89692 | JGI IMG/M metagenome (GOLD analysis project Ga0116226, IMG submission 89692) | Host-associated microbial communities from peat moss isolated from Minnesota, USA - S1T2_Fa - Sphagnum fallax MG | ecosystem: Host-associated > Plants > Peat moss > Unclassified | place: USA...
GAAGAGGGGGGGGGGGGTTCAATTCATCAAAAGCCACACCAAGGGGCATTGTAACACCAAGGGAAGTTCAAGAACATTAGGAAGAGGATTAACACTAGGAGAGGACTAGCACCAAGAAGATGATTATCATGAACAAGCACGGGGGGGGGGACCAATTCATTAGGAGTTGCACCAAGGAGAGAAGTGGCACCAAGGGAAGTTCAAAAACACCACAAAGAGGACTAGCATTAAGAAGAGGACCATTGCAAACACCACAGAGAAGCAAAGGTTTAATGAATTAGGAACAAGATGAACAACACTAAGAAGAGGACCATCACAAACAAAGAGGGGGGGTTCATTTCATTGAAAGGTACACTAAGGAGAAGAGTAGCACCAATGGAAGCTCAAGAGCATTAGGAATAGGACCATGGTGAACACCATATGGGGGGGGGTAAATGAGCCAAGCGGGATCTTCCTCTCGCCTAAACAACAATGGAAGCAAAAGAACACATTTAACATGTTCAAAACATGTGTCCATGAATAAAAGAAACCAAGCGAAAGGAGCCAAGTGAAACCTTCTTCCCACCTAAACAACAATGGAAGCAAGAAAATGCATTTAACATGTTCAAAGCATGCATCCACAAGCAAGAGAAACCAAGTGAGAGGAGCCAAATGAGATCTTCCTCCCACTTAAACAACAATAGAAGAAGGAAAGAAGAGGGAATAGTAGGAAAAAAGAAAGGAACATGGGAAATTTAGGGTTTTGGATCGGTACAACACGAGAAAACATTCAAATTTTAGGGTTTAACATACCTTTAAAGTATTGATCACCAAACATATTGTTGCCCTATTTGGGGTGTTAATCTCAACCATTGAGTAAAAGTGTTTGTCCTTTCCAAATATGACAATCGGTTTGAAAATGAAAGTGTTTGATGATGGCATGGATTGATGACATGTGTCAGAATTTGTATGTGTGATTACCGAGTTTGCATTGCTTGAAAATAGGTTAAGAAGCTGATTGGTAAAATTTTGTTTTGAAGCAATGAAGCTGAAAGCTACAAACAACCATATCTTTTGCATTTGTAGTCCAAATTCAACGATCTAAAAGGTAGTAGGTGCACAATGATTTCTTTTACAATCCATCTTTGGACCCCAAAGGCAACCAATGTCTAGTTCAATTAGATGGTTCGTCTAACTTTTTAAATATACTATGACTAACCTTTCTAACCTAGTTTGTTTTAGTTCGTTTTGAGGACTTTTCAATAGTTGTTTTTGTAAGCTACTACTAAAACCATTTCAGTTTTTGAAAATTAACTTGCTTCATGACACATTTCCTATTTTAATTGTGGGTGGTTTGAAGTTATTATAAGAACCTGGTTGGTTTTTGTCAGTGTATTAAAAAGGCACCTTACCATACTAACCAATGCAATTGGTTTTATGAAAAATGTAGTGCTTGCCTTGAGTTTATGAAATGTGGAATGCTTACCTCCATTTTTTGTAAAGCCCATTGTTTTTTTTCTCCTTGTGATATCTAACAAATATCAAATGAGTTCCTGTTGGGTATTTTGAAATTTGTTTTATAAAAAAAACATTTCAAAACTTTTATGCTAGGTAAAGTCCTTTGGGGTGAATTTTATTGAAGTCCACTGCACCCTTGGTTCCACCTTAAATACCTTTATTCCAATAAAGGGGGGAAGGGGATTTGCCCTAAGTTATAAGGCAGAGCCAAGGTGTGATGAGAAGTTATTAATTTAATTAAACACAATAATGTTCTAAAGGTTTTATTTGTTGTTTATTAGGCGCATTGCAAAATTATAATGTTGTGAAGGTTCTTTTGGAAAAACTCCCAAACAATGTAAAATAGTGTTCACATACACACTTTATTATGGAACAATTGGGGTAGGCGGACTTTGATGTTATCTTTCACCTAATTTTGGGCTTTTGTTAGGTTGAGCAATGAAAAAAAATTCAAAATTTTCAACCAAAAGAAATCCATATTGTTTTGACAAAATGGATGACATTTGCAAGAATCCTAATCATTTCATTCAAAACACTTTTGGGTGAGAAATAGTGCCAAAAGGAAAAGGGGGGATAAGTATTATAACTACTAATGAGTTAGGGCATCTTCATTATGGCATTGTATCAACATTTATTATGTTAAAATATAATGTTGAATTTTTCTCCCTTCATTCATAAACCATAAGTTGAGTAAACTAGTCAGTCCTAATACATGTAAAAATATAGAGAAACTTTGTGGTCTAAGCAGACCTTGGATGCCTCTGGAATCAAAAAATGAGTTGTAGAGGAGCTTTAACACACTTAATGTGCTTTAGATTGTTGGATTTGGACTAGATATGCAAAAGATATGGCCTTTAGAAGTTCTTGGTCTCATTATCCATTTGCCAAAAACAAAAATCACCAAACATTTATTTTATTTATGTTCAAGCAAGGGAAACCCTATCAACATACATCTTTGCATTAACACATGTCACATATCCACTCTATCATTAAACAATTTCATGTTCAAACTAATCATATTCATTGAAAAAACTAAACAATTTTATTCAAGGATTGAAATCAAAACCCAAAAAATTAGCAAAACATTGTTTAGGTTTGATAAACCCTAAATTTTTCATTATTCTCCCATGTGGCGTTGACCCAAAAACCCCAAGTACATTGGACTTTTGGCATCCACAACATTTCATTATGAGTAATCGTTTGGTAGATTGTGTCATGATGTTCGATGTTGTAAAGGTGTAAATCCATAGTAAACTCTATTAAACAAAAAGACTAAAACTAGTCAAAGGTAGAAACTAATCAATTAAAAAGAGATGCACGCACATATATACAATGCATAAGAAGAGGGCTGAGATAAAATTCTCATGTATCCCCCCCCCCAGACCTGAGCTGGGAAAAGTGTGGCATGGTCTAAGTAGAAATCAAGGTGTTGCACGAGAACATGAAGAACAATACCAAATGCCGACAAGAATTTGAATGAGCTTTGGCTTGAGGCAAAATAAATGGTATCCACCATTATAATTATCGCAAAGTAGCATCTGATTAACATTGTCCATCCTTTGACATACCTGACATGGATTGTCAAGTGGAGGAATCCAAGTTGACGTGATGATGGTAGGATCCAAGTTCGGCAGATGGCAGGGCACACAAGTTTTAAAGTGATCTCGAATTGTGCATCCATCAGCTCCTTGTAATTCCAACACACCTGAAGGTTTGATTGCCTTAATCCTCAAGATAGTGTGATCAGAAAAAGTGTTTAGAGTATCATTAGGTTGCCACTAGAGATACACAAAGTCACCAACATCAAATTGTCTCACCTTAGGTTTGTAACTGCCACCTTGTGTGTGCATACCGTAAGGTGTTACAATGTTGTGCTATGGACAAGTTCTCCATGGCCATGTGCATAACCCTCCTGAATAAAGTAACCTTTTCTGCAATGACCCTAGCCCAAGTGGCTGGGGAGTCCAAGTCCATAACCTAGTCCATTTGAATAGTAATGGAAGAGGGTGGAATGTGATGTCTCCCAAAAAGTAGAAAGTAAGGAGCAAAATAGACAAAGATGTGTGTTTGGACATCTTGTAACCCATGGTGATGTAAAGTAGGAACAGGTCCTAATCCTTTTTGTTCCCAGTGAGGCAAATCTTTCAAAATCCCTTCTTGCATGTCTAAACCATCCTTTTTGCAAGGCCAACAGCTTGGGGATGATCCCTTGAAGTTTAGTGATGGTCAATGAGAGCATGATCAGGTAGGTCTTAGAATTCTCCTCTGAATTTTGATCCTTGATTAGTAAGGCACTTAACACAAGCCCCAAACCTACTGAGGACTTGTTGTAAAAAACCTTGGCTGGTGTTGTGTGATGAATTGTTCGGCAATACAACAAATTCGACCCATTTTGAAAAATGTTCAATCATAATCATGATGTAGACATTACCCATGGAGTTCTATGGTAATTCTCTAGTTAAATCACATGACCAGCAATAAAACATGCCTTGAATAGAGAGTGGAGAAAGCGTGAGCTATCGAGAGGAGAAGGAAGTTCTCATTCTATCACATTGTTCACACTTAGCAATGATGTCTCGAACTTAAGCATACATACTTCTCCAATGGTAATGAGGAGTGAGAAGGCTATAAGTACGTTTAACTCTAAAATGCCCAAGCTCCCAGTGTACCTTTTAAATAAGACTAGGCTGATCATGTGGTGGAGGAACCATTATGTCACCTTGTGGTAAGCATTGGACGAGGTGATTGTCCTTCTAGGAGTAGCATTTGGACCATTATTGTATGCGATCCCAATGACTTGATGTAACTTGGGGAAGGTATTCCCCATGTTCAAAAAACCTAGATTGTCCAAGTCCTCCCATATATCCATAATGGGATGCTCAACCATGTTACATTGCAGTAGTGTAAGATAACTATATGTATAAAATACATGTACTATTGGAATTTGGTCGAAGTTTTGCTAGGTGTGAGCCATACTGACATGGCCGTGGCCGGTAGTCTCATTTTTTAAGAATTGCATTAGGGATATTCAAGTGAGGTGAGGTTATTAGGGATTTTTAACAACTTTGTGTTAGAATAGGGGTTGATGAATGCGCACGGTGTGTGGGGGGTTGTTTTCTTTTCTGAAATATGATATTGGTTAGGTTAGTGCTTTTCTTTAACAAAAAATTAGTAAACCATAGTTTTGAAATTTCAGTGGCGTAATTAAGGGTGAGAAATTTCTATGAGGTTGGGGGGAGAAAAACAAACACCAAATTCACGGTGTGCAACAAAACATTAGTCATGTTCTAGTATTTAACAAATAGTAAGGATTTTGGGAATTTATGAAGTAGGTGAGAGGGGGTCAGTGAAAGGCCCAATAGAGATAGAACAATCTTCAGGCCATAGGAACATAGGATTAATTTGAATCAACTTAATGATTAAATAGATAATGTGATAGTGTGCCAATGGTAATAGGAGTTTTGTAAGGACTGAAACATTTATTTAGATCATAAATAAGCTCAACAAGGAGCTACAAGTACATGTTAAGTTGTGGGCTATGCCATAGTGATAGTTCATAACTACAAGAAATCTAAAACGTTTCGAATGGTACGAATTAAGTAGTCCGCCTTGCTATTAGGAGGCAATCGACGAATCAGATCACGCAACCAACAATAATGTCCAACGTCGGGAACTGAAGACCAAATGAAGATAGAAGTGTTTTCGGTTTTGTAGCAACCTTCACAGACAGTTTCAAATTCGTCACCGGAAGCAAGGTTGACTTGTAACAAGATCACCAATGTGTGGGAGTTTGGCGAAATATGATAATACCAGGTTCGAGGGGGTTCAACTTCAAGACGAGTGCGCACATCTCGAGGATCGAGTTTTTCGTCATGAGGATGCTGCATTAGGGTCAAATTTAAAGATGATTCCGAAGGCGGTTATTCATTCGTTTGTGTGGCTTGGGGTCTGTAAGATGTGATAATGCGTGATGCCATAATTTCAAGGAAGAGAGGAAAGATCTTCAACAAAATCAAATTGGCAATGAAGGTGGGGGGCGGACTTGTGACATCAAAATATGCGATCGTAATTTATAGGCCAAAGAAAAGGAAGGGTATGTGTAAATAATGGCCTAGGACCATGGTAAAGTAGAACTTTAATGCCAAAGGATAAAAAATGAAGGTCTAAGTGAAATTGCTTAGGGGGGAAAGTGGGAAAAGGTAGAAAAAAACCTTCTCCTTCTCCTTCCATTGGCCACCAAGTTTTGGATCTACCTACACCTTCCTTTTCTTTCTCTTTAAAAGGCAGACTCAGATGATTGAGGGTTTTTTTTTTCCCCCGGACATAATTTTCAATTCAATCTTGAGAATATTTGTTCCTATAAGCTTTTTGAAGAGAAAAATAGTGATCAGCCTTGGTAGTTGGGAAGAGGAAGGTGAGTAGAATGGAAATATTGTAATAATTTTGAAGGAATGGAGGTGAGTAGCAATAGTATTGGGAGGTTGGAACCTTAGAGAAATCTCACAAACCCTCTCGAGTTTCATAGCATAACTTCTCACTGGTTTAGTTGTAGATCCTAAGATTTGGTAGGAAGGTGTGCCTAGTAGTTGGCTTTCTAAAGAGCTAAGGCAAGCTGGATTTGAACAATTTATGTGTTAGAAACAATATTTCAAGTGACTGGTGGTCTGTAGTCAAGTTGGACCAACTGCCTTCGTAAAACCCTCTTGGGTTTGGTAATGTAACTTCTCATTGGTTTAGTTGTAGATCCTGAAATTTAATAAGAAGGTGCACCTAGTAATTAACTTTCTAAAGAGCTAAGGCAAGACGGATTTGAACAACGTATGTGTTAAAAACAATATTTCAAGTGATTGCTAGTTACATCCAAGTTAAAGATGGTGTTAAATCCATAAAATTTTGTTTAAATGGATGACAATTTAACATAAGGTTCTAGGATTTGAAATGTTTGAGTCTAGAAAATATATCTATTAGTGTTAAGTCATGAATGATGCATAGGAGGCGAGGTACTTAGTTTCAACCACAAATGTAATCTAACATCTAGAAATACACTCACATTTTTCCTTCACCAATAGCATTTGTGCTTTCAAGCATAATCACCTTGTAGAATCGGAAGCAGAGGGACAAAAGTTGCTTCACATTAGGTTCTTGAGAAATCTTCAAAGGTAATGAGGGGTCTCCATGACATGGTATCTATGTTTTGATTTGTAATACCAGGTCAGTGAATAACCCTGAACTCATACTCTTAAAGTATAAACGCCTAATGAACTAACTTACCAATAAGCTTGTCATTGGTCATCAACCACTCGATAGGCTGGTGGTTGGTATATAAAGTGAACTTGGTGCCATAAAGATAGGGCTTGAAATGTATGATGACCCATATAATAACAAGACACTCCCCCTTGTATGAAGAGTAGTTACTCTCAACCTTGTTGTTTCAGGATGCATAGGCGATAACGTATTCCTTGCTTTCCCCATCAAGTTGGCTAAACATAGCAATGATACTAAGAGCACTCCAATCAATGTATAGAATGAAAACCTTGCTGTAAATAAGTTCTTTTGAAAATGGGGAACTCTGAAAGCTTTTCCTTGAGTGTGTTGAAAGTTTCTTAAACCTCTTCACTCCATGTCCAAACAACATCTTTCTTTAACAATGCATAGAGAGGATGAGTAATAGTATTAAATTCTTGGACATGTATCCTATAATAATTACATAGTTCGATGAAGCTTCTCAAAGTGTGAACATTAATAGGATTGGGCATCTCCAAAATGGCTATTACTTTGGCCCAATGAACCATAATACCATTTGGCAAAATTTTGTGTCCAAGGTAAATTATTGACGTGACAACAAACTCACACTTTTCAGGATGGATCTTCATATTGACTTCATGGAACCTCTTGAATAACTCCTCAAGATGAGCCAATTGTTGTAGGAGTCCTTTGTTATGCACTAGGACGTCATCTATGTAGCACTTCAGGAAATCTGCCCTTTCGAAAACTTAGTCCATGATTCATTGAAAGAAGATAGGTGCATTCTTCAATCCAAAAGGCATCACAAGCCATTTCCACAACTGGTTATTTCCATGGAATGTTGTTTTCTTGTGTTCCTTCGCAACGAACACAATCTGGTTGAAGCCTTACTTCAAATACATAATTATGAAGATATTTGAATTTCCAATGCTATCAAACAATTTTTCAAGGATGGGCATGGGGTACTTGTCCTAAGGTGTAACTAGGTTCACAGGCCTATAATCCCCACACATCCTTTTTTCAATCCATAATCTAGTTGAATCCTTATTTGTTGGCATTATTATAGTGGTCATGAAATTAGAACTTGATGGTTGAATGAAACCAGCTTCATGGAGCTCTTTATATCTTTCATCTACCAATTCCCATTCATGTTGTTCAACCTATGCCTCCTCTGATAGATGGGTGTCTCATCTGTAAGGTTTATAAATAATTGCATGGTCTTACACCTACTTAAGTCTTTCATTGAGAATGTGAACACATGCTCATACTTAATTAGCAAGTCTGTGACTTGGTCTCTTTCCTTTTTAGTGAATTGGTTCCCCATAACGAAAGGGTAGTAGGAAACACATGGAATGGAGTTGGAAAGTGTGTTTGAAGAACTTGGTGTATTGGGTTTTCCACTATCCAACTACGCATATTTGTAAAAGGTTGTAGTTATTTCTCCAGAAGTTGATGTAACTCTAGGTGTATCAGAAACAACTTGAGTCAAATTACATGGTACCTCCTCCCCCCAATAGCTTACGCCTAAGGTTTCAGTAGCTTAGGCATAAGTTGTCTTCTCTTCATCTCCCTTTATCCACTCGTGGTTAACTTGTTAGATGTAGGAAATATTATGTGCTTCCTTGGAACATACAATGGTGAGCCATAGGATTATGTTCCCATGTAAATCAAGGGGTATGTATTCCAAGTGGTGGCCATTAGTCTCCCAATCCACTCAATAGTACACATGCTCAAACTAGTTGTCAATTGTGAAACCTTGTGGAAACATGGCATCTTGCTTAATGAACACATTGTAACTAGTGGCATTGGTGACTACACATTTGACATGTAGGCAAAAATCCTAATCTGTACTTTCATTGAAGTTAAGTGCAATCAAATCTAAGCTCTCCCTAATTACCTCTTCTACGTTCCCACTAGTAGTGCGAATTTGCCACATAGATTTTTGTAGTTTGGAGTCGAGCATGCCTAGCTTGGCGAATTGAACTCCAAGAATCACTGTTTGAACACTTGTATCAAGAAGTACCACTCTGGGTGTATGTCCTCCCACCTGGATTGCTGATTTAGTATTGTCAACAATGGCAATTTCGGTGGCGATGGAAGTTCTCTCACTAGGCACCACCTTTGAAAATGAATGAAAGACTTTGTGGAGAAAATGGTTATCCACAATGCATTTGTTGAGTAACAAATCCATAAGTGAGGTGTTCTTAGCTCCCTTCTAATACGTGAATGTAGAATCACAAGTAGGAGAACCCATTAGTTTAGCCATGCTAGAACTAGTGACCGAATTATGAACGCCATCTACAACATGTGAGAATCGAATGTCTTTCCAAGATGTTGGATGGGACGCATATAACATGTGGATCAGGGATTGGTAGAGGACTTGATGTAGTGTTCAGGATATCCTTTAGTACTGCAATTATGTCCCTGATGCTTAGCTTTAAATCTTGAAAACTAAACAACAATGTACTCATAAGCTTTTGCGCATTTCATGCATTTGAAGTTGGCACTCCATAAGCCAATCAGTTGAAAATTATGTGTTTTCCTGATGTACATGTACTCTTAGGACACGAAAATTTGATGCCTTAGCAGCTTATGGTGTAGTAGTCTTCTCCCCCTTCGCTAACAAGGTGCATTTTTCTTCTGTGTTAAGAAGATGAAAAGATTGTGGCATGATTGCTCGAGCTCCTCTAGCCTTAGTAATAGGACTTGAACCAGATGTGAGTCCTTCAGTCTAAATTACTTGTCTAGTGGCAAAAAATATGGGTGCCACAATAGCTTCTTGTGTAGCGAAGTAGGAAGGGAAAAAGGAAGTGGCAAATTTTGGTGTGAGACTAGAATTGTGTGCACTGGAAAAAACATACTCCCCAACCATGGCATGGTGTGAGAGACCATAGAACGACCTAGGAGGTCCTTCCCATGATCCTAAACCTTGTACAAGTTGGGTATGACTAGATGGTTAGGAAAACTTGCCTTTTAAAATAACAAGTTAGGCCCTCAATGATTTGAGTTCATTTTGCAGAATTTGAATTTGAGTGGCATGGGCATGAAACACCTCCTTCTTGTCAGCATTGTGTTCCTTTTTCTTAACATTCTTATTGGAATTACCCTTGGTGGGGAAAGCCTGAGTGGAAAGCTGAGGTGCCTTGGCTTTTTGTTGAGGGGCAACAGAAGATGCTGGCAGATTTTGCCGTGGTAATCGGAGTTGCTTTCGTTCCAGGAACTTAGCAAAATAAACAACATTCTGATGTCCCTCTTTCCCACAATAATTACAAAAGAGATCCTCGGAGGGAATGTTGCACTCACTAGCTTTGTGGGCAAGATTGCCATAGTAGTTGTAAGAAGGTAAGATGGGTGCAACCGAATGCACTGCTTTAGCCCTTGAAGAAGAATGTGATGATTTGGTTAGCGTAACTAGTGGAGGTTGAGACCTTGAACGTGATGGAGGCTTCATAGTACTGGCCTCATAGTGTGCATGAACTAGTTTTAACTTTTCAAAATTGTTGTACACATTTAACAAAATGTACGAGTTTCCAAATTTTGCAAAAACCCGTTACAAAACCTACGCATGGAGTGTCGAAGTACCTTCCAACCAACAAAGATATTGATGGGTAGCTTCCAGGTCTTTGATGCTTTGAGTATCCCCTTTGAGTTTGAAAAGCTTTGCATAGAACATCTTGAGGGTTTCATCTTTTTGCTGAGAGAAGGTGGCAAGTTGCAAAAGTTTTTCAAAATTTTTAACTGAAAATTCCAATTCAAGAATTTGAAAGAATTCCCCCATTGGATCAGTAAAAGCTGGTGCATTGATGGTGGGAGGAATGTTTATGGTAACAACAATGAATTGTTGAGGAAAAAGGTGTATTGAAGTAAGTATCGGATTTGGATTATTGGGCATAGTCCCATGATGTGTAATGGTAGCTTACAATGTAGTTTGAGAGGCGGTGATGATGGATGTGGCATAAGCTGGATTGGGGATCTGGGTGACGTCCAAAATCTTCAGAGAATGTTGCTTATAAACATCCAATGCCTCATAGTGCACATAACGGGCTAGTTGTTTGAATGCGAACACCTTAATGTAATTAGTGCCATACTTGAGCTCCAATTCATAAACTATAGTTGAGAAATTTGCCTTGAATTCCTTTAAAGAAATGATAAATGGCCTTCCATTGAACGTCTTAATTCTCCCAAAAAAACTGTTGACTTCCATGGTGTATATGGGTGTAAAGGTAATGGCTTGTAGTGGAATATACAGTGATGGTGTGAAAGCTAGTGTGGCAACAAGTGTACCCCATTGATTAACCCCTTTAAATGGACTTTGATGCAGCGTTGATATAGTATAATTTAAACTTGAATTCTTGGTAGGAATTGTACTCGATGATGGTGGCGTTGTAGACACTTGATGGTACCATCATGAAAATCGTGAGCTTAAAGAAATCAGCTCAAATGATTGTGTGTTATTTATATCTTGGCTTTGGCTGAATGGTAATGCTTTCATCATATGAGGACATGGTGTTGTCCCATGCCCCAAAATTTTGTAACAATACAAAACATTAGCTACAAAGTTTTAATAAAACCTATGCAATTAAATGCAACCATAATGGAAACTAAAATGTGAAGTGCTTAAGAAAATGTACCCTAAGTAGTTTTCAGTTTAATTTCACTGGTGTTAAATGACGAAGTAAAGGAAAAAAAATAAAAATATTTATGTACTAATAAAATTATGTGAATGTATGTATTAATACAAAAATAACGTAGATATGAATATTAATACGAAATACATAAATGTATGTAAAGTTAATATGTATGTAGATGTATGTATTAATTTTTAAAAACAGATATACGATCTTGAAAAAATACATACGTATAGTTTTAAAAATATGGTATTGGATACATATTTACGCTATACATATGATTTGAAGAATATGGTGCGTCAATGGGGATGATTGGTGACGGATGGATGTTGGTGGATGGAAGGTGTCGCAACCCTAGCCTTGGGTTCACGACCAAGGCAAGGGGTTGCAAGGTTGCGGGCCAAGAGGGGAAGCATGCCGCATGTTCCCGGGAGTGCAAGAGAGTGTGAGGGAATAGACCTTCACACTCCCAAGGGAACTCCCATTTTGGGAGTTGGAGTCCCGGTGGACTCCCGAATGTTCAGAGAGCAATTGCAACGGTCAAAACCTAATGGATTGAATAATTTTTCATATCATTGAAAAACTAATGAAACATAAATGTCTAAAATGAACTTGTATGATTCATTTGGACATCTGAAACACAAGTTATGGCCAAAAGAAGGGGCGAAGAGTCAAATGGGCAATTTGACTTTCGACCACTAAAAGTTAGGAATTGACCCAATTTACTTGCGTGTAGGCAGCATGCAACATATCATTGGAAAGCTTTCAACGATGGCTATAATTTTGTTTTAAACATAATTTCAATCAAAGGTTTACACGCAAAATTATGGGCCCTCAAAATTGCGGGAACCTTAGTTGTGGGAATTTCGGGACTCCCATTTAGAAATCTTGGGACAAAATGCCATTTGGATGTGGGCCTCATGGAGAGGCACAAACTATACTATAAGGGGGAAGGTGGTGACTTCCCCCAAGTTCGGGCTGTGGTGAGTCTTGTGAGTCCGAATTGCCCGTGGTTTGTCCTAGCACCAAAAGTGCTCCAATTATGCACTAACCACTTTATGATGGTTTTTTGCAAGTCCGTGTGAGTAGTTGATGCTTGTCATTCTTCTTAGTCCCATCCTGAAGCTCCAACACACCCCTCTACTATTCCAAAGTGTTGCGAACCAAGGAGCGTGCCTTAACTTTTTACTCTTTTGTTGTTTTTAGTTTAGACTCACATTTGAGTCTTTCAAGGAGTTGAGAGCACATTAAGAGGGGTTGGACGGACGGAATTGGACAGATGAAAACAAATGGATGGAATTGGACGGATGGATGTTAACGAATGTCAGATGGAAATTGGTGGATGTTGGACAAAACAGTGATGGATAACGACGAATGGTAATGTTCACAGAACTGCGATGGATGACGAAGGATGATGACGAATAGCAATGGATGGCAAAGAATGATGGATGATGAATATGACAGACGATGATGGCAACGGACGGCGATGGCAATGGATAGCGATTGTGATAATGATGGCACTGTAGAACGATCTGCGTCTGTAAACTTTGTAGTGATGGCATGCAGAAGAAAAGAGAAATTAAAAAACAAATAGTTTATTCTTTTCTTTGCTTCTTCAACAGATCTTGCAATTTGTTCCTTTGATCATTCGTGTAGAGAGTCGACAAAGATGGAAATAGAGAAATGATTTTTTATGAAATGAAGAAAACCAAGTGTTTACTAATTTGGAGTTCATTTGGCAAATTTGCACGAGGAACTAGAGCAACAAAGAAGTTAAACCACAAAAGAAGAAGAGAAGGAAGATTAATTTGGGGGGGCGATCACAAACCTAGGTTTGACATTTAATTGAGGTTTTAAAGAATCCAAAGAATTGGGTCAAAAAACCTACCTTAAACTATTGATTCTTTGTTGATTTTTTCATGAGAACCAGTAGGCTTTTTGGAAATAATTCAAAAACTTGGATCCAAAGACTTTTTTGATTCAGAGACTTTTGGAAAATTAAAGAACTGGAACCAAAGGTTCTACAATTCTATTTTTTTGCCATAAAACTGGAATCGGAGGTTTTGCGATTCTATTTTTTTTCTCATAAAACTAGAATCCGAGGTTCTTTTATTTCTAAAATTCATGAGAATCACTAGTTTATTTCATCACAATTTTCAAAACCCTGGAATGGGAGGTTTTCATAATTTAAAAAAATATTAAAGAACTTGAATTGGAGGTTCTGGAATTTTGAAATTTTCCTTAAAATCGAAACTGGAGATTCTTAACAAAATAAAAAAACTACCCAACAAACACTAGTTGTAACATCACACTTCTCACACATTTAATAAGTACATTTAGGAGGACTACTGGTTCCTATTAGTTTGGCGCAAGTGCCTGATTTTGGTGGCTTTGAACCATCAATTCTGATTTTAGTTAGTAAAAATCGAATTGTAAGTCTGTCTGATTTTTGAAACTAGAACTATAACCTTTTAAAAACCAGACTTGGAACTGGGTTCCTAGTTCTATTTATTTGTGGAACTGAGGGCTAACCAGAGGTTAACCAGAAATTAACCACCATTTCCGATTTGGGTTACTTAA
>Ga0116226_10003454_pt1 | contig 13945 bp, 6 predicted proteins | sample S1TSphfallax_FD_89692 | JGI IMG/M metagenome (GOLD analysis project Ga0116226, IMG submission 89692) | Host-associated microbial communities from peat moss isolated from Minnesota, USA - S1T2_Fa - Sphagnum fallax MG | ecosystem: Host-associated > Plants > Peat moss > Unclassified | place: USA...
AATCTATTGGTCATGTGAATCTTGAAGTGTGGATGTAGAAGTGACAATGGAAGAATCTAGTGTTGTGTCATTTACTCCAATTGGGGTCCCCTTCATCCCTATTTAGTTGTTGTATGTCCTTTTATAATCATGTGCAATTCTAGAAGTCAACATAAGTCACTAAATTACAAACCTTAGAACTTTGTGAAATCCTCAAATTTCATTACATGGACCATCTTTAATCTTAAGCCATTCATTTGCTCATTGTGATCCATTTCACATTCCTTGAATCCATGTTAGTCCCTTGTTGGTCCTAACAATATGCACAAGTCAGTAAAGTAGAATGCAAAAGTTCATAAGGTGTACAAAGTTTCTTTAAAATCCATATTCTCCCTCTTTGCTTCATTAGTCAAAGAATCTTCCATTTGTTGCCCATGACCTTTTTCACATTCCTACAATCCATCTATGGTCCTTACAATCCATCCTTAGTCCCTTGTAGTTTAGATAGTCATGCATTTGGTGCCCATGATCCTCTTAGCTTCTTGAAGTCCATCTACAGTCCCTATAATCCATGCTCAATCCATAGCTACAATCTATTAGTCCATAGAGTCATCTTTTGTTGCTTATGACCCTTTTTAAATTTTTGTAATCCATCTATAATCCACAATCCATGCTCAATCCATAACTACAATCCATTAGTTGATATAGTCATCTCTTGTTGTTCACGACTTCTTTTACATTTTTTTAGTCCATCCACATTCCTTACAGTCCATGTTCAAGCCATAGCTACAATCCATTGGTCTATATAGTCATCCCTATATTGCTCATGACCTCTTTTAGATTTATGCAATCCATCTACAGCCCCTACAATCCATGTTCAATCTATAACTACAATCCATTAGTCCATAAAGTGATTCCTTTGTTGCCCATGACCCCTCTTAGATATTTGTAATCCATCCTATATCATTTGGATTGACTTAGATTCTTGTACTCCATGTATAAACCCTACAGTCCATCCTAAGTCCTTTGCTACAATCTATTAATGTTTATTTAGTCCATAGAATCATTCTTTGTTACCCATGATCCTTTTCACATCCTTTAGTGCATGTGTAGTCTATTGCCAATCCCTGAATCAATATAGAAAAATGCAAAATGCCATCTAGGACTTCTAGTGACTTCTAGTATATAGATCCCTCTTTAAGTCCTCTTGTTCCATACTTCGTGGTCCTTTAGTCCATATTGTCCCATTTGTTGGTACATAGTCATAACTTGGGATGGACACTAGTGTTTGGGGTGGTCAATTCAAGTCACCAAGAGTCCATTCAAAGTTTTAGTAGACCTCGCATGGATTTATGTAGTTATTTTTTTGTAGATCCTCCTTGCACTTCCATCTCATTTGCTATAGCTCAACTTGGAAAACACTTTATTTCTTAACCATCTGGATCTCACACAATGAGTCCATTAGTTGGGAGCATCAAGGTCCTCTAGAGAAAACACATTACAAATGGTCCACAAAAAGTAACATCACCAAGTAACAAGCCTCAAGTATGTGTTATGGCAACAAAAGAAAATATCCAAGAACTTGAACTTAATACATCTCCATCTCGGACCTGTAAGAGAAAAACAAAAAATACATTGGACATGCATGTTATGGGTATGCCACAGGATGGCAACATGGAAGATGGCATACCTTCGTTATGTGAAAAGCTTGATGAAGAAAATGTTATTGTTCCACATTGTGGCCTTGGTAAGGATAGAGATTCTAAACCTATGAGCCAAGATGAGCAAACTATAGAATCTTGAGCACAATGGTCTAAAAAGCCAAAAATCCATGTTGCCAATAGGGTTTCTACAACTACAACCATGAGATTTGCAATGGTAAAGACTCATGTGAAAAGCAAGTAGCATGTTCATTGAAAAAATAATTCTGCTCTACAATTTTATGCATGTCAATTTCCATTAGATTCCTAGTGTTTTCTTTTTCTTTTTTTCTATTTCGATGTGAAATTACAACATGGATTGGATTTGGACAACAAGGTACAATTCTAGTGATTACAAACCTTATGGTCATATTTTGTTACATGTGAAACACAATTTTGTGTGTATAGACAATGGAGATACAAATTGTAATTGACATTTTGCATTTGTGTTTAACTGTAAAAGGCCCATGTTTTGAATGGTAACAATATGTGGTTATGTCAAGTTTTGATGAGGCAAGAGTGATCTTCCTTGGAGGTAAGAAAATCTAGAAAGGTAAGTTCCAATTTTGTGGTTGTCATGCACTGAACCTACTCAATGCCACAATAGTTGAAGTCCATATCCTATAAGTGGTGGGAATTTAGTAAAAGATTTTGGAGTTGTTGAAAAGTAGATAAGAACATAAGCACAATTTTGTTTCTATCAATGGTGCAAAGTTGGAAATGTTTTTGAATGAATGAACATTGATTGAAGACCCATGTTGTTAGGTTGAATATTGGACCTTATAAAGAGGGGGTGCTTTTATTTGAATTAACATTTGGCTTGTCAAATTATGTATTATAAACAAATAGATTCTGAAATATGTTATTGGACCATGTATGTTGTGGCAGATCATCAAGAGACTTTTTGGGTGTATTGAAATGAAGATGACCACATGGATTATGTTTCTATAAGTGGTGCATGATTGTTCTGTTGTTTTGGGTTGCAAATGTTTTTAGTCCAAATCATATTAGACCTTAAGATGGGGGGCATACATGGTTTTTGTAAGGCATTCAATTTCAAGAATAATTTCCATATCAACTTTAGTATGTCAAGTGAATAGTGACAACTCATTATGCAACATGTAGAGCCTTGGAAGGCAAAAATGAAGATGATTATGTGTATTCAATTATTTTTTTAATGGTGTAGATTTGTCAAACTATTTTGAATTACATTTGTATTTGTTCTCAACATGACCCTAGAACCTAGGGTGTTTTAATTTGTTACTCAAGGTACTACGCTTATAAACATTTGGACGAACAAGAACATGGACTAAACTTGGTGCCTTTGTTAGGTATGTTGTGGCAATTAATTAAGAGAATTCTTGGACTTGTCATAGTGTAGATGACCACATTGAATTTTTATTTTAATGAGTTGCATGTAGTGTTGGAGGTGTTTTAAATTTCATTATGTTTTCAATCTATTTAGTTGGGACTAAACCTTAAGATGCATACCTTTGAGTTTTTGAGGCACTAAGTTTGTCAACTTAAGTAGATTAGGTATGCATATTTGTCATTGGTTCAAGGAAATTTAGGAGGCCATTATGGAGATCTTGAAAGATAGGATTGAAAGACATGTTTATTTCCACTTCATTTATTTTGGAAAAAAGTTACAATTTAAAAACTTAATGTAATATTTTCGATTCACTTTACTATAGATCTTTGGAATGTCATGTCATTGTATAAATTCTTTACTATTGACAGAACTTGAATGAGTCACATAATGTACATTTTTAAAACCATGTGAATTTTTTAATTTTTGACATCAAAAAAATTTGCCATAAATATTCAAAGTTAATATTATTTTTCCAATGTGTTCCTTCTTGACATAAATTGGAAGGAAAACTTACTGGAAGTTTTCATAATGGATCCATCTCCATTTCCTTCACTATTGATACACATTGAAAAAAAAAACCCAATGTTCATATTCAGAACCATGTTAGTGTGATTTTGCAAGCCAATTGGGATGGAAAGTGATTAACATTTTTTACCCAATGTAGAATAACATAGATAAATGTTATGTGTTGTAAGATGGACACTACATTAGCTTGAAGAGTTTGATTTGCATTAATGCAGTTGCCACACATAACCAAATTTTAGAGCTTATGAATGTGGATCTGCACTCACTAATGATGAAGTAAAGATCCATTTGCAATAATAATGTTGATATAGACCAAATTGTAGTAGCAGTTCAACATTCTTAGTGCAATTTATTAGATCAATGGATATGCTTGTGCTTACAAATGGTGGGCCATGCATTCTCTAGAAATATCAATTCCACACATGAAGACCAAGCCCACCACCACAAAGAACCTCTACCCTTGCACCACAACTAGTGGTGTTGGGGAACATTTAGGGTTCTTACCTTGATTATATGGTAGAATGTGTTGCATAAATAGCTATAGAAGAGCATGACCCATCACGCAGACACTCTTTATAACAATATGTAAGTTATTACAAGCCCTTCATCCAACAAGATCAATTTGCCCAGTTTAACAATGGGAGGTATAACTCCATTTTAAAATTCAAAAACATAGTGGACTATTAGCCCACATTGCCAAAGTCCATGATAGTTCCAAATATTTCCAAAGTAATATTTTATTAAACAAAAGCACTAATTAATATTTTACCAAATAGAGTTGTTTTCATGGTCCAGAAACATTTCCAAGATCATTATCCATTGGATTTAAAGATCTTTTCCTTCCACTACATGCATCCATTAAACATTGTCAATCCATATATTTAATAGAAAGTCTTCAATACCCTTAAGCCATCCATTTGTCAAATCATAAAATCACATATGTTTGTGCAAAATAACCATGTAGAATTGCAAGAAGGTAAACTCAAATGAAAGCCCATGGTTGTCCAAAAACTTACCATATATAATATTGTAGGTCCATAGAACTTAACATAAAAGTCTTAATGTCTATCAACACATTCATTTGAAATCAAAACAACACAAATATATTTAGAAAATAACTAAACCAACTATTACAAGTCCATAAACTCAAATGAAAATCCCTAAAAGGCTAGAAAATTACATAAATTCCTAAAATTCCATATCAAAATATAGTCCACGATTTCCACAAAATTATACAAAATGTTACAAGTCCATAAACTTAAGTGAAATTCTCTAATAGCGTAAAACATTACCGCATAGACTATTACAAGTTCATAGTTCAAATGAAAGACCTTGATTACATCCAAAATATTACCACATAAAGTATTGCAAATCCAAAATTGAATGAAAGTCCTAATTGTCCAAAATATTGCACATAAACTATTGCAAGTTCATTAACCCAGATGAAAGTCCTTGGCAACACAAAATATTACCACATAAACTACTACAAGTTCATAAATTCAAATGAAAGTCCTTGACTATCCAAAATAATGCCACATAGACTATTGCAAGTCCATAAACTCATATAAAAGTCCTTGACTATTTAAAACACTCCCACATAAACTACTACAAGACCATAAACTCAAATGAAAGTCCTTGACTATCCAAAATATTACCACATAGATTATTGCAAATCTATAAATTCAAATGAAAGTCCCTAACTATCCAAAATAGTGCCACATAGACTACTACAAGTCCATAAACTCAAATGAGTGTCCCTGACTATCCAAAACATTCCCACATAAACTACTACAATACCATAAACTCAAATGAAAGTCCTTGGCTATTAAAAACATTCCTACATAAACTACTGCAAGACCATAAATTCAAATGAAAGTCCTTGACTATCCAAAATAGTGCCACTTAAACTATTGGAGGTCCATAAACTCAAATGAAAGTCCCATATTATCCAAAACATTCCAGCATAAACAATTGCAAGGCCATGAACTCAAATGAAAGTCCTTGACTATCCAAAACATTGCCACATTACTATTACAAGTCCATAAACTCAAATGAAAATCCAACACTGACCACAACATTACCATAGAGGTTTTTGTAAGTCCACAAACTCAAAGTAAAGTCCTTAAATGTCTAAAACCATATCACATGGAGTTCTGCAAGTTCACAAACTCGAATGAAAATCCATGACTATCCACAACATTACCATAAAAGCTCTTGTGAGTCCACAAACTCAATGTAAAGCCCCTAAATGTCAAAAATAATATCACATAAACTCTTGTAAGTGCACAAACTCAAACAAAAATCGATGACTATCCAAAACATTACCATAGAAACTTCTATAAGTCCACAAACTCGAAGTGAAGTCCCTAAATGTACAAAATAATGTCACATAGACTACTACAAAGTCCATAATCTCAAATGCAAGTTCTTGATTGTCTAAAAAATAATTAAAAACTGATTCAAGTCCATAAATTCAAATGTAGGTCCCAAATTTCCATAGAAATACAACATAAATTCTAAAGGTTAATGATCTACCCAATTCCAAATGTTGATTCATCTACACCCAAACATTAACTTTGCTGCATGTGGTTGTATTGTTCATCAATACATCCACTCCGCATTGGAAAAGAATTATAAATGTCCACAAAAAGTCAAACAAATTGATGCAAGTTATAAACTTAAATGAAAGTCTAAATTCTACATCAACAGATTTATTCCAAACAAAAAATAACACAAATGTCCACATAATGCATATAGTAAATTTTGCAATCCATAAACTTCCAAGAAAATCCTCATGTCCCATGAACAAGTATCATTTGCAATTTAGGAACACCAATAATGTCCACAACTTGAAGTTTGCAAGGTTCCTTATAATAAAATAGTGACTTCCAAGAAGTTAATGGTATAAATAAAATCGCCACTTTCAATATGCAAGACCCTAAACCCTCACTATAGACTCAACATATTTCATGGTGTACAATCAAAGACCAAAAGGCAAACCCAAATCTTGAACTTTCAAGTTGCATTTTGGGTTCATACAAGGAATAAATTACAATTTCCATATTGGATTTTACTCTTGTAACGTTTTTTGGGCTACTTTCAAAGATAATTGAAAGTAGATCAACTATCTACCTTTGAAACTTCTTGTATTACATTACAACCATAAAAACTAGATTAAAACCAAGACATATTGTAGAATATGAGTGTGAATGAAATAATTGACCTATGTTTCCATTAGGAAATGGGTGGGCTTCTCATCAAAAACATTGGGTGTTATACGCTTCCACGTCACCTTTCTTCTATTAGGACTCACCCTTGTCTCTTGAGTCCACCATGCAAAAGTTGTTGCTTTTGTGGCAAGTGTCAAAACATCATATCTTCATTTCCTTATAGACAAAGTCCACAAAAAAACACCATTGCAATCCATAAGCTTTCCTCGTTGCACTTCATAGGAAATATTACAATGGTGAACACCTAAAACACGAGCTCTTTGTCTAAGTGACATACTTTGCCCATTGGAGTTAACAATAGTAGTTAATAAAGCATGTTTGGTAGCTAACTTTGCAATAGAACATGGTCTTTTAACCTCTTCCAAGCTTTTCACCAAACCAACAACAATCTCATTTTTCACCTTAATTGATTTGAAGGCTTGGATGTTAATAATCTTTGGAAACATGTTAGATATTGGAGTTGAGAGAACCTTTGACATTGCCCATCTTTTAGATTCATCACCAAGCAAATTGGAGACTTTATTTTGAATGTATAAAACAATATCATGTGTAGCTTCCTTAACCTCCCTCTCTTTGATTATAACCTCTATTGGCTACAAGGTAAGAGTCATTATATTTTAAAGAACTTTGATTGCCTTTCCTCGAGCCCTTCGCATGCAATGCCTCTCTACATTCTTAGTTCGTTGAACCTCTCTTTGGGTAGGCCTAGGTCTTACAATGCCCAATCTTCTTTCACGATTTCAACTATTACCTATTAGAGCTATCAGTAAAGGTTGAACATGCACATTACATAGGTGTCTTCAAAGCACAATGAACAACATATTGACGCCTCCAAGTAATCATCCTATTTCCACCCTAAACATATGTATGCATAATTAGCTACAAACTTCCCTCACATCAACACACATATTCAACCTTAATAACAACCATCAAACATGAAGGTCTCCATTTTGCACCAAAACTTAAACATGGAAGGTTTGGAAAAAAATACAACCCAAAAGTTTGATGGAGTTTTTTAGATGTAAAATATGTAGCAATGAATACAAGGAAAACATGATGGTAGATGTACAAGAAACAATTCAACAGTAGAGCTACAACAAACAACATAATTCAAGCCTTGACAAGTAACCTAAAAAAATGTGTAGGTAGCTAGAATCATCTTCATGTTCAAGGGAGGAGGCATGGGAGGTGTGAACTCTCTTTCTTTGTCAACCAACCATCCTTCCGGGCAAGAAGTGCAAGCTTTTGTCATGCTTGAGGCAAAAGGCATGAGGTTTGGAGTTCTATACAAACTTCAAATTGCCCAAGCTTCTTCTTACAAACCCTAAACCTAAGTGATGTCACATCTATATACAATGATGTCATCTAGGCAACTACCCATGGTGAAGCGTTTAAAAAATTCCCATTGATTCATTGGCGAACTTTTCCATTTGATTTAGAGCCCAAATGGAGGCCCTTCTTTTTAACATGTATGCACAAGAGAACCCCACAACCCTATTTTTTTCAAAAGTATAGGGACTTTTGAAAACACCCCATTTTAAAACTTGTTTAAAGGTCCATAAGTAAAACTTCACAAATCCAATCATGTAAAATTTTACATACCTAATATTTTAAATATATTATCTAACCAAAATCAAGTCCCTAAGGAGCACCTCCTAAATTATTGTACCATGGGAAAGTCCTTTAAAAAGTTGCTCCAAAATTGTGTAGTCCATAGTTTTTGACTTTGAAAGTTCATATTCCTAGTGGTTTTCACAATTATAAAAATTTAAAATATGTAACAAATACATATTTAAATTGGCATCTTAAAATCAAGTCCTTATGGAAAAAAATGTACATTTATCTATGGGATATGGCCATTATAATGATAACCATTTTGCATAATTCATCAAATAGTCCCAAAATTGGTCCAATCATTCATGCATTCACCCTGTCCTCTAACAATAGTTACAAATCAAGGGGTACATTTCATCAATGATATAATCATATATCTAACAAAATAGTTTCTATTAAAGCATGTTAATTCTACTACCTATTATCCACAAGGCAATGGACAAGAAGAGTTTACTAACAAAATCATTGGTAGATTATTGACCAAGTTGGTCAATGAGAAAAGAACAAACTAGGATGAACATCTATCTATAGGATTGTTTACAAGGTGGCAAGAAAATATACACCTTATTAATTAGTCTATGGTTTATATCATTTAATGTTAACATAATATGTTCTACCGGCTATTGATGGGGACTATAGAAATGCAAAACCAACCAAAGTACTAATTGCTAGAATTATGAAGTTGGAGAAGTTATAGGAGAATAGATTCAAAGTTCAGAACAATGTTGGAGCAAACCAATGGAACAGATTTTGGTGGAGTCAACATAAAAACACAGAAAAGAAGTTTCAATTTGGAGATTATGTTTTGTGGTTTCCAAAAGAGAAAAAACACAATGGGCAAGTTCAAGAAAAGATGGTTTGGTCCACTCAGGGTATAGTATTGCTTACCCGATAATAATATTATTCTTGTTTATGTTAACAATTTTGAACCAAACCTAATATTGGTTAATGTTGGCAAGTTGAAACCATACAAATATGTGGATTAAACATTGAAAGGGATTCAAAGTTCAGAGAATTAGACATTTTTAAAGTCCATAGATTTAGACCATAGGGGAGAAAAATCTAATGAACATTCAAAAAATTAGAAAATAATAGAGATTATTGATATTGATCTAACAATAACATTAGAAAAGCCTTAGTAAATCTAATGAAATCAATAGGTTATGAAAATATTCATAGACTATGATTACATAATTTCACAATGATTGGACTATAGGTTAGATAAGTTTGTCACATCATAACAAAAATTTGTCAATTTGATGATTCAACATAGGACTAAAAAAGTCTGTGGTGTAGACAACACTAGTTCATTAGGTTTTGAATTGTCATCATAATAATTTAACACCACATTTGCAAAGTTGTTAGGTCAACATGCATTAACTATAGCCCATATTGTTGTTAGTATGAATTCAGATAGAAGACAACATGTGTCGAAAAAAAAAGAAGATAAATCATTAAGACATTAACCCTAAAGCGAAAAGTGAAACATTATTTCACAAAATGAAATGATTGCATTTCAAAAGGTGGCAAACAACATAGTGCCTCTTCTTTTTCATTTTCTGTAAATAAGTTTCTATCATTTTTGTCTCTAGAATGAGTTTAGAAGAGTTTTACTGAGAAATTACAAAGACAATCCAAAGAAAGATTACAAAAGTTGAAAGAAGAAAAAGAAAAGAGACAACAAAAAAAAAACAACAAATATTTTACAAATATTTTTCCTTTGTAGTCTAAATCTCCAAAAAGAGATTTTCCGTCTCATGTTCATTATTCTTCTTTTTAAAAAATTTCTCCATTTTCTAAATTTGAGAAAGTTTTTGAAGTAATTAAAAAAAACAACAAAGATTGCAAAGAAACTTTGAGGAAATATAGGTTTTAGAAAGCCTAGAAGAGAGGTAAGTACAAGTGAGCAAGTTGGTCCAATTTCCATTTTTGACTCTAAAGAGGAGAAGTAGAAGGATGATTTACCTAGGAAAAATTTCCAAATAATGTCCACATTCCAAATAAAAAGCAAAGTAAGAAAAAAAATTAGCAAGCAATGGCTGCAAATCTACGAGGGAAGAAGGCGTAGACTTACCATGATGATGAGATTAAGTACATTTTTATTCTTATAGAGCAAAGTTATAATAACAACCTGAAGAATATTTTGCTTTGGACAAGCTCTAAAAAGGAGGAAAAAACATGGGCAAACAAAACAGGTTCGATAGGTTTATTTGAGGTTGCGTGGAAGACTCCTTATCACAAGATTCGGGTTGAATTTTTGAGCAATTGGAAATTGGATTTTGAACATAACATAATCAAAGTCATGATGGGAAAAAAGTAGAAAATTAAAAATAGACATCTATTGGTAGAGGTTTTTGAAATCTACCATATAAGAAATATAGAGTAAATGAGGCAAAGATGTTAGATGTTAGAGTAACATTGGTAGACATAGTTGATAGAGGCCAAGATACTTACAACACCAATGAACGGTGGGTTATAAAGAAGATGATGTTAGAGCATGTCAATATAATTGCTGTAATTTTTCCCATTATCTATAAAAAAAATCATGTGCAATATTTCAGCAATAAATTTGCCATGATGATCTCCAAAGTAGATCATGGGGAATCTATCAATTGGGTTGCAATTATGTATTTTCAATTGGTCAAAGAGTTTATTAGATGGGAAATTGTTGGAAGAATGTGATTGAAGGAATAACCAAAAATGAACCAAAAAAAGATGTATGCCATTTTACTATTGTCCTATAAATTTTGTTTTAGAAGTGGTTTCCACTAGAAAAAGTAGAGCCAAGAGAAGAAAAAGCAGATGGAGTAGCCACAACAGGATAAGGGAAGGAAGGGTACTTTGAAGGAGAGGTTTATAAAAAACATGAGACCTTTGAACCTTACAAATATTTATTCTCAAAAGGAGAAACAACTGAAGACTAGGATAATTAGAAGAGTAATTATGATGTCTTAGTTTGATGATGATGAGGAAAGGGAAATTCTGCTAAAGAGGTAGAAAAGATAAAAGGATATTGTAATGAGGGGTGGTATTAATCCTTAGCAGACAGTAGAATTGTTATGGAAGCAATAATAACAACATTAAAGACAAAAGGAAAAATCGATATCTCTTAAATATGATCCAAGACCATAGATCTCTTCTAAGCAGGAGTAAAGATCACATGCATAAAAGCTATAAAGATGGCCCAAGAAGGAACTAAAATCTCAAACTCAATAGCTAACACATGAATAGATATGAAACTTAGACCTAGATCCACCAGAAGCACACATGGAGGGTTGTCTTTGATTGGAGCCTTATTGCATGCTTGTCACCTCCATCATTAAATTGACCTATGTAGACATTTTCAAACCTCTTCCAAGGTATGAACATTTCATTGTTGGGATCCACCTCTAAGAGACAAAATTGAAGCTTCGAGATCCCATACATATTACACTCCCTTCTTATGCACTCCAACTTGTGGAACTTTTCATTCTCATATTAAAGGGAGAGAATGAATTCACACATTGTTTTTACTTTAGAAACAACAGATGAAGCTAAAACATGAATACATTGCCCTCCATTTAGCTTACAAATTATGCAACAACAAACATAGCCTGTGTGTAATACTCCTTAACACATGGAATTAAAAACATCTTTCAATTTTAACATTTGGACATTGTGCTAACAACAACAGGAATTGAATTCCAGTAGGCGTTTCACATACCATGGTTTCAGTGCTTCAAATGTTTTCAAACCAATTTGATGCATACGATATGATTCCTTGAAACATGAATATAACATTAATTGCACAAAGAAATATTAAACTAGATTAGGGACCAAAGAAAATGTATCCCTATCACTGTGTAAAGAATAATCAACAACTTAATTTTGAATAGCAATAAGACTTTTTTTATAAAGATAGATTATAGGTGCCCCAAAACAAAAAACATTTTGTAGGAGAACTTTCAAACAAAATTTCAAATATTGGGACAATTGAACATTTTGAATAATGTTAAATCATGGATTGTATTTCAAGAAACACATGCATTAGACTAATTACTAACTTTTGAAAATACAATATCCTCCAACCTTGTTAACAACAAAGATCAAGCATAGTTCTTATCATGAAAACAAAAAACCTTAAAACAATAAATAAAAATATTTTCAACATCTTAAAGGAAAATTTTGAAGAGCCCAAGTTGAAAAGGCTAGAAAAATAATTTTATGAAAAACAATAATCATCCTCTATACATGCAAAATGGAAAGGTAATAAAAAATTGTCAACATCTGAAAGGATAATACCCCAAATCGACATTACGAATACTAAACAATTTGTACAATTTTGAAAAGCAAAAAAAAAATTCCAAGAAGTCTTAAGAAGCATTGTCATGAACATCTTGAAAGGCAATAAAGAATTGTTAGCATTTGAAAAGACAATATCCCATCAACATTGTAAATATTAAACAATTTGTTTAGTTATGAAGAACTTTTGAAATGAAATATAAAATAATCTCAATAGTAATAATTAGAAGGAAATGCATTGGCCAAAATAATTAGAAAGAAATATATTTTGAAAGATGCTAAAAAGAAATGCCGTAAACATCTTGAAATAAAATTTCAGGAACACTAGATGAACAACTATCATAAGAGCAAAATTATAAAAACAATATGAATGACATAGTCATGGATTCCACTTGTAAAAAGGAAATGCACCACATATCAATCAACATCAAATGCAAATGTAAACTTTACAAAAAATCACAAGAAATCAAATGAAGCAAAATGTTGAAAACAACACGATCATCCATGATTTTGAGGAGCATTATGAACTACATCAATTAGAGCATCATTCATCTTCACTTGTAAAACAAAAAATCAATGTAAAAAAAATATTAGATTTTGAAAGTGTGTACCTATCACACACATCAGAGGCATTATAAATAGGAATTTGATGCATTCAATTATGAACAATTCCAACAATGTTTTCTTAGAAATGCTCAAGAATAATGTTGATAGCCCCCTCAAGGATAATATATATTGATCCAATAAGAGATGTTACAACAGCAAAATTATTTGAAAATAACCAATTTGAACAATTCCATCTTTTACATGTGAAAAAATGTAACAAAAACAATTAGTTCTTGAAAATGTTCAATCTTGGATTAGATTGCAAATAATAAAAAAGTTTCTAGATTCAAGTCCGCATGTATGTTCCTTGTGAATTGTGAATGTTTTAGGAAAGGATAGATTAGGAAATTATTACAAGGAAAATAAACCACCTTCCTAAGGACATATTCCTTTACAAATGTCCTACGAAAGATATTATGTTAGGAAAATACAATAATTAAAGAAAGTGAATTAAAAATCATGATTGAATATCAAGAACAATTCAAGGACCCAAAAATTGGGACATGTTCCTGCACATACAACATCAAGATGGTAAGGAAAAACAATCCTGAGTGTCATTTGTGAATCTTAATTAAATATGTTATATTAAGGATCTCCATGAATCTATTGGAGTAAGTCAAGGAACAAGGAACAAAGAA
>Ga0116226_10003456_pt1 | contig 13938 bp, 10 predicted proteins | sample S1TSphfallax_FD_89692 | JGI IMG/M metagenome (GOLD analysis project Ga0116226, IMG submission 89692) | Host-associated microbial communities from peat moss isolated from Minnesota, USA - S1T2_Fa - Sphagnum fallax MG | ecosystem: Host-associated > Plants > Peat moss > Unclassified | place: USA...
AATTCCGGCTCCATCGTCGAGCGGCTGCTGTTCAACAACCGGCCGATCATCCTGTTGATCTGCCTCGCGGCGACGATTTTTTTCGGGTTCGAGGCAACCCGCGTACAGCTGAACGCCAGCTTCAACAAAATGATCCCGACGCATCAATCCTACATCGTCAATTACCTCAACCATTACGATGAGCTGCAAAGCCAGGGCAACGCGCTGCGCATCGCCGTCGCCGCTGATCATGGCTCGATCATCGACGCGCATTATCTCGATGTGCTCCGCCGTATCAGCGACCAGGTGTACCTGCTGCCCAATGTCGACCGCGCCTTCATGACCTCGCTTTGGACGTCCAACACGCGCTGGCGCGCGGTCACCGGCAGCGGCATCGTCAGCGAGCCGGTGATCGAGCAGACCTATGACGGCAGCCCCGCGCAGTTGAGCCTGGTCGCGCAAAACATCGCGCGCACCGGGCAAATCGGGAGCCTGGTGAGCAATGATTACACCTCCAGCATGATCTACGTGCCGCTGCTGGAATTCGACGGCCTTACCGGCAAGCCCATCAATTACGGCGCGCTTTCGCGCACCTTGTCCGGCATGCAAAAAACCTATGCCGCCCAAGGTGTCACCCTGCACATCATCGGTTTTGGCATGGTGGTGGGCGACATGATCAACGATCTGCACGCGACCCTGCTGTTCTTCGCCGTTTCCATGGTCATCGCGCTCGCGGCGCTGTTCTGGTACACGCGCTGCGTGCGCAGCACCTTGCTCGTGGTCTGCGCCTCGCTCGTCGCCGTCATCTGGCAGCTCGGCATGGTCCCGCTGCTCGGCTATCAGCTTACGCCCTATTCCATTCTGGTGCCGTTTCTTATTTTCGCCATCGGCATGAGCCACGGCGCGCAGAAAATGAACGGGGTGATGCAAGATATCGGCCGCGGCGAGCCCCCGCTCATCGCCGCACGCTACACTTTCCGCCGGCTTTTCCTCGCCGGCTTCGCCGCACTCACCTGCGATGCCGCGAGCTTCGCCGTGCTGTTCGCCATCCAGATCGACGCGATTCGCGAACTCGCACTGCTCGCCGCCATCGGTGTCGCGATTCTGATCTTCACGAATCTCATCATGCTGCCGATGCTGCTCAGCTATACCGGCGTCAGCACCAGCGCGGCCGCCCGCAGCCTGCGCAACGAGTCGGCGGATCCGGATGCGCGGATCAGCCATCCGCTGTGGGATTTTCTGGATCGTTTCACCTCGCGCCGCTATGCGCTGGGCGCCGTTATCGGCGCCTTGGTGCTTGGCCTGGCAGGGCTCTATATCGGCCGCACCGCGCAAATCGGCGATCTCACGCCCGGCGCGCCGGAGCTGCGCCAGAATTCCGTGTACAACCAGGATAACGACTACATCATCAACCATTACGCTTCCGGTAGCGACACCTTCGTCGTCATGGTCGACACGCCGAATAATGGCTGCCTGAAATATTCCACCGTCTCTACGCTGGACCGTCTGGAATGGCAGCTCGACCAGATGCCGCAGGTGCAGTCCACCCTCTCGGTCGGCTCCTTCGCCGCCGATCTGACCGAGCTGAACACGGAAAACGCGCCGAAATGGTACCAGGTTGTCGACAACCAGGCCCTGCTCGACAATCTCTGGAACGGCGCGCCGAGCAACATCGTCAACGATGATTGCACGTTCGTGCCCCTCTATATCTCGCTCACCGACCATAAGGCCGCGACGCTCTCGGCGGTGGCATCCGCGATAACGCAGTTTATCGCCAAACCGGAAAACCAGTCACCAGATTTCCACATTTCGCTCGCCGGCGGCAATGCGGGAATTGAGGCCGCAACGAATATCGTTATCGCCTACGCCAATCACATCATGCTGGTGCTGGTTTATGCCACGGTGATTCTGTTCTGCTTCATCGTGTTCCGCTCCTGGCGGGCGGTGCTCTGCGCGGTGCTGCCGCTGGTGCTCACCTCGATTCTCGCGCAGGCGTTGATGGTGATGCTTGGCATCGGCATCAAGGTGGCAACCCTGCCCGTGGTGGCGCTTGGTGTGGGCATCGGCGTGGATTATGCACTTTACGTGCTCGGCATCGTCATGAAGCAGTTGCGCGCGGGGGCGACGCTGAGCCAGGCCTATCACCGCGCCCTGTTGTTCACCGGCAAGGTGGTGATTCTAACGGGCATCACGCTCGCCGCCGGGGTGGTGACTTGGTCGTTCTCGCCGATCAAGTTTCAGGCGGATATGGGGCTGCTGCTCTCGTTCATGTTCTTGTGGAACATGCTGGGGGCGATGATTTTGCTGCCGTCGTTGGCGTATTTTCTGCTGAGGAAAGAATTTGAAAAGGCGTAAGCAAGCGGTCGCTTTTTGAAAAAAGCGACGCCAAAAACTTTTTTGCTCCCCGCTGTTTCAAACCCGCGCGAAGCGGAGCAGAAAAGTTTTTTTGGTTACTTTTTTTTCAAAAAAAGTAACTACTTCCTTTCACTTGCCATAATCAACAACGCCGCAAACCACCACAGCACCACCGAGAGCCCAATCGCGGCAACGCCGGAGAGCTGCATCGCCCAGGCCGGCGCATCGGAATTCGTCACATTATACATTGGCCAACCGGCGCCCATATGCCCCATATACGCGCCCACCGGCCCCAGCGCCGGGATCAACAACCGCTTTATACCGGAGAGAAGCGGCAGCAGAAACATGATCAGCGCGGCGCTCATCACCATGCTGGCGGCGTTTAAAAATGACCAGGGTAGCGGTGCGGTAAAATGGAAAAGCCACACCGGCTGCGGCGGAAAATAAACCCACAGACCGGTGGAAACACCTGCCGTTTCGCCAATCTGGTAGCACAGCACGGTAATAACACATGCCGTGTAGATATAGCGCGGCGTAATCGTGCCGGCCCTCACCTTCAGCCAGATGAGAATATTCAGGAGCCCGAACGCCTCCGTGTACCCCAGCGCGATATGCCAGGGAATGGCGCGGTCCACCGCGCGGAACAGCGCGATATTGCCGATGGCCGGATGTTCCGCATGGCCGAGAAAGGTCACCACGCTTTCCATCGCGATCGCGCAAAACCCAGCCAGGATCAGCAGAATCGGCAACAGCGTCTTGAGCCGCGCACTGAGAAACACGCCAAAGACCAGGAACAGCGCCGTGATTGCCACGGTCGCATATAGAAAAATATGTTGCAACGGCTCCGGCATGGTCAACACCGGAGCGGCCGCGATCTGATTCACGGGCGTGCTACTTGCGCAGCCGCGGCAAAAACCCGCTGCGGCGCTGCATCAGCGCCGCGTATTCCGGGCGCGATCCCATGAACTTGTCCTGGAACGCGGTGCCCAGAATTTTTGTCAGCATCACCGTATCCATCAGGGGCCCCACCACCGTCCACCACAGATGGATGTTGGCCGCCAGCGCCATGATGTAGATGCCCCACCACACCACGGTATTGCCGAAATAATTCGGGTGGCGAGTGAGCGCCCACACGCCGGTCTCCAGATAGCGGCCCTTGTTATGCGCATCGGCCTTGAACGCCTCAAGCTGCGCATCCGCCGCCCATTCATAATACAGCCCGACGCCGAAGACGAGCATGCCGGCATATTCCAGCAGGCCAAAAGAATGCGCAGGCCCGGCCTCCATGATTCCGAAAATCGAAGGAAAGGAAATCAGCATGATCACAATGGTCTGCGGATGCATCACCATGAAGAAGCTCTTCCACCAATAGCCTGGCTTGAGCTGCGTGACGAAGCCGAGATAGCGCTTATCGCCGCCCGTGGTCTTGCGATACCCCACCCAGCGCTTGGAAAGATAGTATCCCAGCCGCACGCCGTGCAGCGAGACCATCAGCAGAATCACCGCGGCCTGGGGTGACGTCGTGCCCGCGAAAAAATACGCAATCCACCCAACGGAGGCATAGCCGAAGCCGTAATAACCATCCATCATGGAATGGTTGCCCTGGAAAATGCCGATGACCCAGATCACCGTCACCACGGTGAAAATATAGATCGCGCAGATCGTAAACACGGTCCAGGCCGGCGACAGGCCGCCGAATAGATTGCTTGCGGTTTCGAGCATGTTGAGGTTCTCCCTTTATGCGTGCGCAATTAATCGATATTCAGGCTAAAGCAAGGAAGAACTTCTTTTTTTGAAAAAAAAGAAGCAAAAAAACTTTTCTTTCACTTTTGCACGGGCGTTTGCAACACCGCGCGAAGCAGAGCAAAAAAGTTTTTTGGTTCTTTTTTTTAAAAAAGAACGTCTTACTTTCCTAATTTTCCATAAAACGCGCGCACATAATCCGGCCATTGCGCCTCCTGCGCATCCCCATACCCAACGAGCCCCTCGCATTCCCAGCGCGCCTGGCATACAGGAAAGGTGAAATTCGGCCAGGCCGACCAGGCGCAACCCGCGGTCATCTCGCCGCGTATATGAACCACCTCGCCCTCGCTATCCGTCAGCGTCATCTCAATCCGGCTTGGGAACAAGGTCACCTTGTCATGCACCGTCCGCTTGAGGATGGATTTCACCTCCCGCACCACGCCGTTGCGGTAAATCCAGCCGCCTTTCAGCACCGCCTCCGGCGGCAGCGTGAAAACGCCCTTCCATTCCGGATCGGCATCCGGATGGTCGAACGCCGTGCAGTTGAACATGAAGTCTTCATGAAACACCCCCGTCATCCAGGTCATCGGCGGCAAATGCATGGAATCCTCCGGGCGCAACTGCCCCCAGGAGCGGTCCCGAATCGTAAACCCGTCAACCGCATGCACCTCGCCGCCCAGCACGATCTTGCCGCTGGTTTTCATGCCCTGTTCAAAATGCATGCCGCTGCCGAACATCACCGGCGCCGTAATCCCGGTGAAGGTAATGTCCAGCTCGTTGCCGCGCGCCGCATCCGCATAGGTCATGCGGAGTTTTTTCAGTGGCTCGATCACCTCCACGCCATAACCGTTATCCAGCCGGTACGAATGCAGATCATCCCGCAGCGCCTTGTCGCTCATGAAGGCGCGGATATCCACCAGCTCCGAGCAGAGCATATGCGGCTTGAACCCCTGGAAGACCCAGGCGCCGCCGGTCACCACGCCCAGATTCGGATGATGCCAGATATAGCCGACGCCATGGATGTTCTTCTCAGGGATGTTGAAACCAAGAAACTGCGTCTCCGTCAGCGAGTCGCCAGACTGGCGGGCGTTGACTTCCGGATGTAGAAAATCATCCGCGGGCACGCAGTTGCCCAGGCCCTCATTGGTTTGTAGGAAAAACGGTTTGGTCGTGTCGGCCATTTGAGGTTCCCCTTATGAGAAAGTAAGCAGCGCTTTTTGAAAAAAGCGCGCAAAAACTTTTATAACTTTTACACGGGATGTTGCAGCGTCCCCGGGGAACTTTTACTTCACCTGCAAAATCCCATTCACCTGGTCCGCCAGCCGGCTGATCAATTTCGGCACAAAAGACGCTCCAATCTCCGCCAGCGCCGCCACATTCGCATGCCCCGCATCAAACGCATTGCGCACATACAGTATCTGCACCAGCAGCTTCAAAATCGAGCGCAACGTGAAAAAATCCACCTGCTCCTGCGTCGGCCGCCTGCCGCCGGCTTCCACATACGCCGCCACAAAATCCGCCCATGGCAGCATCTGCTCCACCACCGGGCGCACATAGCCCAGATCCTCAAATGGGTGCCCAATATGCGCAAACTCAAAGTCCAGGATCGCGGTAATTTCCTCGTCCTCGGCCAGCACATTATGCAATAACGCGTCGTTATGCACGATGGTTTCCACATCATCCACGCAAGCAACATGCGCGCGCATCCATGCAAGTGCGGCGCTCACCGCCATGGAGGGCGCGTGCAGGGCAGCACCCAGCTGCGCCTCCAGCGCCGCCACCTCGCTCAGCCAGCTCTCGCCCCTTGCGGGGTCAACAAAGCGCTGCACCACGCCTTCCAAACCATCCAGGCTCACGCTGTGCATTCTGGCAAATTGCCGCGCCAGGCTCGCCGCCAGCCGCGGCGACTTCGGCGGCGCGCACCAATAATCCATGGAGGGCACCGGCGAGGCGCCTCCCACCTGCTCGGCGATCAGGAACGGCCCGCCAAGCACCGCGGGGGAAAGCTCCACCAGAACCGGCCGCGCCACCTTTACGCCCGCCTCATGCAGCGTGCGGATAACCGCGAACTGCATGCCGATCCCATTCAGCGTGGTCGCCTGCTCGGCCGGCTCGCGCTGAATCACCAGGCGGGTCGGGCCTGCCGCGCCGGCGAGCTCAAACAGCACCGTCTGCCGCCGCCGCCCGCCGGCGAGAAATCGAAAGCTGATAATTTCCAGATTCGGCGCATCCAGTTTCTCGCGCAAATAGGCCGCCAGCGCCGCGGGTTGTATATCGCCATCCGCCTGGCCAATGTCGGCCGCAAACCCCTGCTCCGCGCCGCGCAGCCTTGCCAACGCATCCGCGCGCATGGCCGACTCCCACGCCAGCAGCGCGCGGGCAGATTCCATGCCGGCCGCGTCGCCTGGCCAGGGCGCGCTGGCCAGCCAGGCCGCGCCGCCGCTGAGCAGCGGAAGTGCCGCATGGTTGACCGAAAAATCATCCGCCGGCGTCGAGAGCGCCAGAACCAGCGGCGCATCGAGGCCGGCATCCGGCGCCGTTGCGGGAACCAGATTCCGCAACGCCTCGGGCAGCGCCAGGCCATTGATCTGCCCGAGCGCCGCGGGCGAAACCCGTTCCAGCTGCGCGGCGATGGCGGCGAGCGCGCTGATGGCATTGTTCACCGCATCCCGCCCGCGGCCGCTGGCGACCTCCGGCAGCACCGCTTCGCGCAGGCTGGTATTTACGGCGGTAAGGTAGCGCAGGTAACTCATCCTACCTCCTTAAGTAAGCGGTCGCCTTTTTGAAAAAAAGGCTCCGAAAAAACTTCTGCTCCAGGCGGTTTTAACACCTCGCGAAGCGGAACAAAAAAGTTTTTTTGCTTCTTTTTTTTCAAAAAAAGAAGTTCTTCCTTTCTCTAAGCCACCCGCACATTCGCCGGACTCCCATAACGGCTCCCACCCAAAATATGCCGGCGCACCAGATAAAACATCATCAAAAACCACCCACAAAATACCCCAAGCGGCACCCAGAATGCAAACAGCCCGTTCCAAGCAAACGGCCCGGATTTGAAAAAGAACAGCATCTGGTCAGGCAAGAACAGCACAAAGGTCACAATGCTCGCATAAGCGCTCCAGCGTGGAAACACCGGATTGCTGCTCCTATCGCAGAATGCCACGATCGCGATGATCACAAACAGCGGCATCACCAGCGCCAGCCCGCCGATGAACTGCAAATACGCCACATCGTTCAACATGTAGATCATGTCATCCGGCCGCTCCGCGGAACGGAACGTGTTCGCAATCCAGAGCAGCGGCGGATAGAAGGTGAGCATGGCGTTCGCATAGCCCGCCAGCAGATAGGTTTTCGTCAGCGGCCCGCTGCGCCCTTCAAATTTCTCGACATAATCGGCGCAGGTCGCGGTGAACGGAATGAATGTCGCCGCACCCCACATCATCACCACCATACCAAGCCGCAGGCTCACCGTATTGGTTCGGAAAAACGCCGCAATCTGCGCCGCGTTCTCTGATGGGCTGAGCAGCGGAAAAAATCCGCCGATCACCCACCAGCCGATCAGCAACATCAAGACATAGATCACGCCGCACCAGGCGCCGGCCAGATTGACCCTACGTAATACCGTTTCATCCATTTTGACGCTCCTTTTTATGATTATACATTTCGTAAATCGGGTACCCAGTGGTGATTATAATGGAACACCGGCAGAATTCCAGGGCTGGCCTTCACCACATGCGGAATCGCTTGCAGGCAGGGCGCCGCCACCGCATGGTAGCCCGCCTCGAACAAATTATTGCCCGGAATCATGAACCGCTCACCGGTCGCAAAATCGGCTTTCATGTCAATCACGGTGCGCATGTTCGGCCTTCCCTCAATCGAGAGCACCCAGCCCGTCACATCCGCCTTCACATAATCGGGCACATTCCGGCCGCCCGTATGCCAGTTATACTCAATCTGGAAAAACGGTTTGCTCCCCAGCCGGTCGAGATAGCCGCTCCAGCGCGTCGTATAGCAACTCACCGTGCCGGCCTTGATATGCATGCCAGACGAGGTGGTGAAATCCTCCGGCGCCACCGGGAAGTTCCGCTCCACGCCAACGCGGTCATAGGTCACGCCCATCATCTCGGCAAATGCATGCGTAACCATCTTGCCATAATTATCGCCAAAGGAGAGAATATCGGCATTGGCTTCCACCACTTCGCGCGGCTGCCCAAATCCCACCGCGCCCAGCGTTCCGATATCGAGATATTCGATGTTCCAGTTCTCCTGGATCTGCGCGTGCGTGATGTCCGTGCACATCGTCGTCAGCGCCGGCAGCACGCGGTCGCACACCGTATCAGGGTCCACGCCGGTGGCATGGAACACTGACTTGCCTTTCTGGCAGGCAGACTCAAGCCTTTGAATGAATTCCGGTGGCCGCACCGCCTTCAAATGCTGGTAGGGCAGCGTCGTGATGATGTTCTTGCCGGCTTCAAGCAGCATAATAATTTCATCATCGGTATGGTAATTGCCGATATCCCGCGCGCCGTAAATCACGGCATCGCACTCGATTTTCAGCAGCGCTTCCACATCCGTGCTGGCCTTGACCCCAATCTCGCCAATCCCAATCAGCAGCCCGGCATCAACGCCATGCTTGGCCTCGCTATAGGCGCGCACCCCCACCAGCGTAAGCGCCGGGTTGAGCGTAATCTCACGAATGCAAATCGCCCCAAGCCGCCCAGGCCCCCAGACGATGACACGGAATGGTTCTCTCATATTGCACGCTCCCAGTTTTACTTGTACCCAGACTAAGCCTTGCCGCGGCAGGAGATAATGGCCAACCCGGCCAGAATTGGGACCTAATAGGACATTTTTCTTGGGACTTTTTGCGTGTAATGCGACTTAACGCGCACGCAGAAGGAAGGCAGTTCTTTTTTGAAAAAAAGAACCAAAAAACTTTTTTGCTCCGCTTCGCGCGGCGTTGGAAACATCCCGGCCAAAAACAAATAAAGTTTTTTTGCTTCTTTTTGTTCACAAAAAGAAGTGCTTACTTGGCCTTCCCTTAGCTGGAGTCATAGATGGGCTATCTGTCGAAACGAATTCTCGTAACCGGCGGCGCCGGCTTCCTCGGCTCGCACCTGTGTGAGCGCCTCCTGGCCGAGGGGCATGATGTCCTGGCCGTGGACAACTACTTCACCGGGCGCAGAGAAAACGTGGCGCATCTGCTCAACAATCCGCGCTTCGAGATCATGCGCCACGACATCACCTTCCCGCTCCATGTCGAAGTCGATGAAATCTACAACCTCGCCTGCCCCGCCTCGCCGGTGCATTACCAGTTCGACCCCGTGCAGACCACCAAGGTCAGCGTGGTCGGCGCCATCAACATGCTGGGCCTGGCCAAGCGGGTGAAAGCCAAAATCCTGCAGGCCTCAACCTCCGAGGTCTACGGCGACCCGACAATGCACCCGCAACCCGAGGAATACCGCGGCAGCGTGAACACAATCGGCCCGCGCGCCTGCTACGACGAAGGCAAACGCTGCGCCGAGACCCTATTCTTCGACTACAAACGCCAGCACAATCTGCGCATCAAAGTGGTGCGGATTTTCAACACCTACGGCCCACGCATGCACCCAAATGACGGCCGCGTGGTCTCTAACTTCATCATGCAGGCCTTGCGCGGCGAAGACATCACCCTTTTTGGCGATGGCATGCAGACCAGGGCATTCTGCTACGTCGATGATCTGATCGACGGGCTGATGCGCATGATGGCGGCCGATGACGCGGTGACGGGGCCGATCAATCTCGGAAATCCCGAGGAATTGCCAATGGCGCATCTCGCCCGGCGCATCATGGCACTCACCGGCACGCCATCGCGCATCGTCTTCCGCCCGCTGCCGGCCGATGACCCGATGCAGCGCTGCCCGGATATAGGTAAGGCGCGCGCCCTGCTGGGGTGGGAACCTGCGGTGCAACTCGAGGATGGGTTGATGCGGACGGTGGAATATTTCCGGCGCTTGCTGATGAGCAAGGAGGAAGGAAGTTACTTTTTTGAAAAAAAGTAACCAAAAAACTTTTTTGCTCCGCTTCGCGCGGTGTAAGAACGGCTCCGGCACTCATAGCAAAAAGCCTTTTGCGCAGCTTTTCTTTCCGATAACTGACCGCTTGCGCCAACCTTGCGCTCCAACCGCCGGGCGTTAAGATATCTACCTATGAGCGACCAAATGACCGATTCGCCCAAGCCGGCTCGCACCGCGCGCCCGGACATCCTGCGCGGCAAATCCACCATCCGCGTGCCCAAGACCGCCGAGCTTGTGGCCGGCGATATCCGCCGGCGCATCGTGACCGGGCAGTTGCGCGAAGGCGATTTTCTGCCGCCCGAAGCCGCCCTGATCGCAAGCCTGGGCATTTCCCGCCCAACCCTGCGCGAGGCCTTCCGCATTCTAGAGGCCGAAAACCTCATCACCGTGGTGCGCGGCTCGCGCAGCGGGGCGCGGGTGCATGAGCCCAAGGTTGAGCATGTCGCCCGTTACGCCGGCTATGCGCTGCAGGCCCAGGCCACCACCATTGCCGATATTTACGAGGCCCGCCTGGCGATTGAGCCCTATCTCGTCCGCCGCCTCGCCAAATCCCGCTCAACAGAGGATCTCGCGCGCCTGCGTGCCCAGGCCGGGCGCATGCAGGCGCTGAACCAGGAGGGCCGCTTAACCGATTGCATGATCGCGCTGGCCGAATTCCATACGCTGCTTGTTGAACTTAGTGGCAACCGCACGTTGTTTTTCGTCACCTGCATGCTGCGGGACGTGGTTTCGCGCCATCAGGTCGAGTTTCTGCGCGAGCATATCTTGCCGCTGGAGGAGCAGCGCCGGCGCCTGGCCTGGGGCATCAATTCATTCCACAAGCTTATCAACCTGCTGGAAGCGGGCGACGCGGACCGCGCGGAATCGCAATGGCGCGTTCACATCATCAACGCCAATGCCGCCTGGGTGCCAGCGGAAGAATCGCAAAAGACTATCGACGCCCTACCTTAGAGCAAACATTTTTTTGTGGAGCTTCGCGCAGCGTTGAAAAAAGCGACCGCTTACTTTCTTTTTACCTAAAACTTGCGCCCTCTGCCGCAAGTTTTTCGAGCAGCGGCGAGACCCTGAACTCCGGTCCGAACCGCGCCTCTAATCTGTTTAGCCCCGCAACGATTTTCGCCAGCCCCACCGTCCCCGCCCAGAACATCGGGCCGCCGGTCTTTACCGGCCAGTTATACCCGGCGATGCAGGCCACATCGATATCCGAGGCGCGAAGGGCGATGCCTTCTTCAAGGATTTTGGCGCCCTCATTGACGACGGGATAGAGCAGGCGCGCGATGATATCCTCCGTCCCAATGGTCGGATTCTGTTCGATGCCCTTCTCCTCGGCGAGTTGCGCGATCACGGATTTTGCGATCGGCGAAGCGGTGGCCATGCGGTTTGCGTCGTAATCGTAATAACCACCATTTTTCTTCTGCCCCAGCCGCTCTCTCGCCACCAGCTCGCCCATCACCGTTTTCTCGCTGCTGCCGCGGCCGATCACGTCCAGCCCGACGATATCCATCATCTTAAAAGGTCCAACCGCGAATCCATATGTATGCACCGCATCATCAATCGCCTCAAAGCTCGTGCCTTCCAGCACCATCGCATCGGCTTGGGCACCCCGCACGCGCATCACGCGGTTGGCGATAAAGCCGTCGCAGACGCGCGAGAGCACGGCCTGTTTGCCGATGTCTTTGGCGAGCGACATCGCGGTGGCGATAACCTCTTTGGAGGTCGCCGCACCTCGCACCACTTCCAGCAGGCGCATGACATTGGCCGGAGAGAAGAAATGCAGGCCGATGACCGATTCCGGGCGGGAAGTGGCGGCGGCAATCGCGTCGAGATCGAGGAAGGAGGTGTTTGAAGCAAGAATGGCGCCTGGCTTTGCAACTTTGTCGAGTTTGGCAAAAACATCCCGCTTGACGTCAAGCGATTCAAATACCGCCTCAATGATCAGATCCGCCGTTGCCAGCGCGGCATAATCCAGCGAAGGTGTAAGCAGCGCCATGCGCTTTTCCACATCCTCCGGGTTGAGCTTGCCGCGCTTTGCACTCGTTTCGTAATTCGCGCGGATGACGCCTACGCCACGGTCGAGTGCCGCCTGCGAGGCCTCCACGATGGTGACGGCAATGCCGATGTTCAGAAAATTCATGGCAATGCCGCCGCCCATGGTGCCGGCGCCGATGACGCCGATGGTTTCTACCGGGAGGGTTGGCGTGGAGGGCGGGACGTCAGGGATATTGCCAGCCTCCTGCTGCGCAAGCGCAACATAATGCTGGGCGATTTCGGTATTTTCCATATGGAACCTCACTAAATAAGTATGAGAAAGTAAGAGGTCGTTTTTTTGCTCCTGGCGGATTAAACACCGCGCGAAGCGGAGCAAAAAAGTTTTTTTGGTTACTTTTTTTTCAAAAAAAGTAACTTCTTTCTTCCTTTAAACCCTCTCAATAATAATCGCCGGCGCCATCCCGCCCGCGGCGCACATCGTCACCAGCCCGCGCTTGCATTCGCGCCGCTCCAGCTCGTCCAGCAGCGTCCCGATGAGAATGGACCCCGTGGCGCCGATCGGGTGACCAAGCGCCATGGCGCCGCCGTTCACATTCACCTTGTCGCGGTCCAGCGCCAGGTCACGGATAAACTTCTCCGCAACCACGGCAAACGCCTCGTTAATCTCCCAAAGATCAATGTCATCCACAGTGAGCCCGGCCTTCGCCAAAACCTTGCGCGCGGCCGGCACCGGCGCATTAAGCATCAGCGTTGGACAATCACCAACATTGGCATAGGCGAGCACTTTCGCGCGCGGCTTCAGCCCATGTTTCTCCGCATAAGTTTTGGAAGAGAGCAGCAGCGCCGCGGCCCCATCCACCACGCCAGAGCTGTTGCCGGCATGATGAATCCCCTTGAATTCCAGCCCGGGATATTTCTGCAAGATAAGCTTGCGAAACGTCGTACCCTCATCGTCGAGTGCAAAATCCGCCATCGCCTGAAACGAAGGCTTCAAACTCGCCAGCCCCTCCGCGGTGGTGCCAGGCCGCGGGAATTCCTCACGGTCCAGCGCAACGCTGCCATCATCATGATAAACCGTCACCAGGCTGCGGTCGAAATAGCCATGCGCAATCGCATTCGCCGCGCGCTTCTGGCTTTCCAGCGCCAGCGCATCCGCGTCCTCGCGCGTGATGCCCTGCATCGCCGCAATCGCATCGGCGCACACACCTTGGTTGGATTGCGGATGCCGCGCCCGCAAATGCAAATTTCCCTTATCGAAAAGCGGCAAGCCATCACTTGGCAGTGAATTGGTGAAGGACATCATTTCGGTGCCGCCGGCGATCACCAAATCCTCCATGCCAGACATGATCGCCGCGGCCGCCATGTTCACGGTGGTGATGCCCGAACCGCAGAACCGGTCGAGCGTGACTCCGCTCGCCTTGATGTCGTAGCCGGCATCCAGTGCCGCCATGCGGCCAAGGTCGCAACTTTGCTTGCCGACTTGCGTGGAGGTGCCCCAGATGATGTCGTCAACTTCCGCGGTTTTGAGATCGTTGCGCTCTGCGAGCGCCTTCAGCACCACCGAGCCGAGATGCGAGGGATGGATTTCCGCCAGCGCCCCCTTGCCGATTTTACCAATGCCGCGCGGGGTACGGCAGGCATCGATGATATAGGCTTCAGACATGGTGACTCCTGTAAATGTCAGAAAAAGAAAGCAAGCACTTCTTTTTGTGAACAAAAAGAAGCAAAAAAACTTTATCCTGGGGGCATGGGAGCTGGAAACACCTCGGTCTCAGGAGCAAAAAAGTTTTTTGCTTCTTTTTTTCAAAAAAGAAGTGCTTCC
>Ga0116226_10003458_pt1 | contig 13936 bp, 12 predicted proteins | sample S1TSphfallax_FD_89692 | JGI IMG/M metagenome (GOLD analysis project Ga0116226, IMG submission 89692) | Host-associated microbial communities from peat moss isolated from Minnesota, USA - S1T2_Fa - Sphagnum fallax MG | ecosystem: Host-associated > Plants > Peat moss > Unclassified | place: USA...
CGGTCGGTGGCAGTTTATCTGGATTAGGCGGTTTGATGGAGATGCCGCATCCGGCAGTGGGGCCCTTTTCCGGTAACCCCGCCCCGGCCACTCCCGCGCCGGCCCGGCACAAGGCGGCCCCGGTCGCGTCGCCGGCCGCGTCTCCGGCCGCGTCTGCGGTCCCGTCCTCAGTGCTCGCCGCCGAGCAGGAGCGGCTGATGATCGAACACCTGCCGACGGTTCGCTATGTAGCCCGCCAGATCCACGAACGCCTTCCCCAGCACGTCGAGTTCGAAGAGCTTCTCTCGGCCGGCACGCTCGGGCTGATCGATGCCTCGCGCAAGTTCAATCCGGAGAAGAACGTTCAGTTCCGCTCCTACGCCCAGTTCCGCATCCGGGGCGCGATTCTTGACAGCCTGCGCACGCTTGACTGGAGCCCGCGCGAGCTGCGCCGCAAGGGGCGCGCGGTCGAGGAAGCCACCCGCGCGCTCAGCTCACGCTGCGGCCGGGCGCCGGGCGAGGCCGAGGTGGCCCGCGAGATGGGCCTGGATCTGGGCGACTACCAGCAGCTGCTCGGCGAGCTGAAGGGCCTCGAGATCTCGACCTTGAACTCGGAGCGGTCGGAGGAGTCGGGCGAAGAGGAGATGGCCTTCATTCCCGGCAAGGAGACCGATGACCCGCTCTACCAATGTCTCGAAGGGGAAGCCCGCACCCGGCTGGGCGAGGCGATCGAGAAGCTCGCCGAGCGCGAACGCCTGGTCATGACCCTCTACTACTACGAAGAACGGACGATGAAGGAGATAGGTCTGATTCTGGGCGTGGTCGAATCGAGAGTTTCGCAGATTCATGCTGCGGCGGTCGAGCACCTGCGCACTATGCTCAGCGATCTGGCTGGCCGGGGCAGCAGGCCGGTTCGTCCCATGCGGGCGCGCCGGGTGAGCTGAACGCAGGATAGCCGTAAGACCGATGCGCCGCGGGCAGGAGGCACTGGCCCGGCAACGATCGCATGGGACGAACCGGCTTGCCCAGAGGCTGCTTCAAGCAAACAGACCGGCTAGAGCATTGTCACAGCAGGCGTCATCCGGGGGCTGAACGCATTGCACCTTTTCTTGCCGGAAAAGGTGCACCGAGCGAGATCGCCTGGATCCCAGGAACTGTGAAGATGCCCTATCCGGTGACCCGATCTACCAAGGAGTTCCACCCATGCAGCAGAGCGGCTTGATGTACCCGCACGATTTTTCTTACATAGTGGCTTCGAGTCCGGTGGCCGACCTGTTTGCGCCGCCGCCGGTCTCAAACCAGACCTGCAGCAATCCGGAGTGCCGTAAACCCGTTCGCGGGGAGCGCGTAGGCGCTTTTTCGGGCGCATCTGTCTGCGGGCCGGAGTGCCTCGAGGCCGCCCTTCGCGCGGCGCTCGCTCGCGAGCACGCGCTCTCGACCGCCGCTGCGCTTGAGACCGGACCGAGGATCCGGATCGGCCAGATCCTGGTCGAGCAGGGTGTGATCACCGAAGCCCAGCTCGAGCGCGCGCTTCGTTCCCAGCGGCTCACCGGCGCCGGCCGTCTCGGCACCTGGCTGCGGCAGCAGACCCAGCTGCCGGAGGAGGACTTCGCCGCCGCGCTCAGCATTCAGTGGCGCTGCCCGGTCTTCCGTATCGGGGCCTTTTCGCCCGAGCGCATGACCGGCTTTCTGCCCCGGCAGATGGTCGAAGCCCTCGGCGCGCTGCCCCTGCGGCTGAGCCGCGATCCCGAGCGGTTGACGATCTGCTTTGAAGACCGCGTCGACGGCGAGCTGCTGCGCGGCTGCGAGCGCATGCACGGCATCCCGGTCGAAGCCGGGCTGCTCGCCTCAAATGAGTTCTGGCACGGGACCGCCGATCTGCTCAAGGCCAGCTTCCCTGACTCCTGCCTGGTCACCGCGACCAGCCTCGATGAGATGATCGGCGCGATGATGGAAACGCTGGTGCGCGCGGATGTGATCAACGCCCACCTGGTCTACGTGCGTGGCTACTACTGGCTGCGCCTGTGGGTGCCGGGCGGCACCGAAAGCATGGTGGCGCGCGACATTCTCTGCACACTCAGCCTTTCGGCCGAGACCGCTGCCGAAGGGCAACTGTCAGAGGAGATGCTGCGGGGCCTCAAACGGAAGCTGGTGACCGCAAGCTAGAGCCTTCCCACAACTGCTCCCGGATTTGGATGGTGGCGAGGCCGGGCGCACTGGTGGCTGTCCATGCGATCTGCGCGAGAGAACGCGTTTGCTCTCAGCAGAGACGCGCATCGACCGCCACCACGATGCCCGGTCGCTTACCCACAATCGAGAGCCATTGACCAAGAGGGTGATCGAGCCGGGCTGCCCAGATTAGCAAACCCTGGTGTCGCGGGCCGGCCGCTGGCTTGCACTCCGGACCGTGCTCTCGTTCTTGCGCGTTTTGCCGCCTTCTCGCGCTGGCCATCAGCGTTGTGATCGGTCAGGCCGCTCCGTCGAACTGCTAACTTCTTCAGGACACCTCGGACGGGCGCGACGAATCGCCCGCCTGTCGTCAGAGGCCGGAGTCCAGAGACCCAGCATGGAACCAATGAGCCGGGGCTCGAAGACGGGGCTCCACATAAGCGCCGGCGGCACGACTGCCTGTTCTACTCCCTGGGTTCGGGCGGGGTATCCTCGACCGCGGCCTGGGCGCTGCCGGCGGACATGCTGCCCGGCACGCCTTTCACGCGCACCACCGTGATCTTCGAGAAGCCTTCCTTGAAGCTCGGCGGGCGCAGGCGCTCGTTCATCTTGTGCATCACCTCATCGGAGACGACGCGCTCGCGCCGGTGGTTGCGCTCCATGCAGACCTCAAACGGCACGTCGAAGAAGACAGCGTGCACGTCATAGCCGAAGCTGGTGGCCATCTTGATCCACTGGCGGCGTTCGTGCGGGCTGAGGTTGGTCGCGTCCACGTAGTTCCAGGGCATCTTGGCGATCAGGCGGGCGCGCAGCAGCGACCGGAGAGTCGAGAAGACGAGCCCCTGGTAGCGCTGCTCGGTGATGTCGTCAAAGAGGATGCCGCGGAGCATGTCGCTTGAGAGCGGGGTGACGGAGCGGCGCTTGAACCAGGTCGTTTTGCCCGAGCCGGGCAGTCCGATCGTCAGCACGACGAAGCCGCGCGGCTGCTTGGGTCCCCCGGCTGGCTGCGGGGCAGGCGGCGGAACCGAGGGCGAGTCGGGCTGGGTCTCGTGCACGAGCCTGCCGGCGGGACTGGGAATGGATGGTTCGCCGGGGCCGCTGGGCTCCAGATTCTCCGGATCCGCATCTGCCAGTTCCGGATCGGCAGCATCGGTATCGGGGCCGTCGAAATCGGCATCGTCCCCGGGTGCGTCGAGGCTGTCGCGATCAAATTGGTCGCCTGCGAGCGGACCCAGGCCGGCCTGCGGATCGACCTGGGCGGCTTTCTCCGGAGCAGACACATTCTCCTTGCCGGGGCCTCGTCCACTGCCGCCGCGGCGGCGGCGCCCCCGCCCGGGACGCGCCTTCTGCCCACCGGCGGGGTGAGCCGGAGCCATCGCCTCACCGGCCTCCGCCTTCGCCGCAGGTGTCGCCGGGCTTATAGCCGGAGGAGCAGGCACGGGCTTTACGGCCTCCGGCTGATCGGGGTAGGCCGGACGCAGCGGCGCCATCTGATTCGGGGGGAGTTCCTGGCCAATCTTTCCTGTGGATTCCGAGTCGTTCGGGCCACGCTTCGAGCGTCTTCTCATGAGTTTTTCGCGCATCCATTCGCGCATGGGAGGATGGTACACATACCGCCACAGTGTCGCAATATTTGTGCATCCGCGCCCGGCATACCGGTCGCCATCACGATCATTCCGTCGAGCGCCAAGCTCCTGAAGTCCGAAATAGGCCGGCAGGATTGCGGATCGTCTTCACGACCGTGTAGCACAATGCTAGCATCGTGGTTTGACGGCGCAATCGAGTAACCGGTCAGCAGAGGTGAGCGGGGCTGGCCCAATTGACGAGATGCGTGTTCCAGGCAGGCTTTACAACTGTTAAGACTGGAGAAAGGCTTCACATGGCAGTCAAGGTAGGCATCAATGGCTTCGGCCGTATCGGACGAAATGTACTTCGGACCGCGATCGGCAACCCCGAGATCGACTTCGTTGCGGTGAACGATCTGAGCAGCCCGAGCACTTTAGCGCATCTGCTCAAGTACGATTCCATTTTGGGAAATCTAAAGTGCGAGATCACCGCCACCGAGGGTGAGATCACAATCGACGGCAAGGCGATCAAGGTTTTCGCCGAGCGCGACCCGCAGAAGCTGGACTGGGAGTCGGTGGGCGCCCAGATCGTGGTCGAGTCCACGGGTCACTTTACCGACGCGACCAAGGCCTGCCAGCATCTGGGCCGCACGGTCAAGAAGGTGATCATCTCGGCGCCCGCCACCAACGAGGACATCACTATCGTCCTGGGCGTGAATGAGAAGAAGTACGACCCCGCCAAACACAAGATCATCTCAAATGCGTCCTGCACCACCAACTGTTTAGCGCCGGTAGTTAAAGTGTTACATGAGAAGTTTGGCATCGTGTCGGGCTTCATGACGACCATCCACAGCTACACCAACGACCAGGTCATCCTCGATTTTCCGCACAAGGACCTGCGCCGGGCCCGTGCAGCGGCGCTGTCCATGATTCCGAGTTCGACCGGCGCGGCCAAGGCATTGAAGCTGGTCATCCCGGAGATGGCGGGCAAGCTCGATGGGTACGCGATCCGCGTGCCTACGCCGAACGTCTCGATCGTCGACCTTGGCTTCCGCGCAGAGCACCCGGTGACGGCGCATAGCGTTAACGCGGCGCTCAAAGCGGCAGCGGAGGGCGAGCTGAAGGGCATCCTTGGGTATACAACCGAAGAGTTGGTGTCCGTTGACTTCAAGGGCGACTCGCGGAGTTCGATCGTCGACTCACTGCTGACCAAGGTGGTGCAGCAGTCGGTCAAGGTGGTGGCCTGGTATGACAATGAGTGGGGCTACTCGAGCCGGGTGCGGGATTTGATTCTCTACGTCGCGGCGCAGGGTCTCTAGGGGCCAGCGAACAGGCCCTGCACGATCCAGCCTTGTTGATGCCTTAACTGTGCGGTAGAGCAGGAGAGGCTGGCTCTGCTCACGGACGGTTTGCGATGGTGGTTTCGCAAGGTAAGCGTTTCAGTCGCCCCTGCTTGCCGGGCGGAACCATGCGCAGGAGCCCGCCGCTTGCCGTATCAATCGCATCTTCTACACTTCGGTTTTGGTGACGGTTATGTAGAACGCGCATTGCTAAGTATCCTATTGCAGGCGGGTTGGGATAGAAAAGCTCACCTGGAGTACACGGGATGGGGGAGACAGAGAGCGGATGCCACTGAGCCGTTTGAACATTGCCGGCACCTCACCCTACGAGCCGCTGATTGGCTTTTCCCGTGCCGTGCGGGCCGGCAATGCGGTGTATGTGTCGGGCACGGGTCCTGTGGGCGCGGACAACGAAAAAGTCGAGGCGCAGACACGTCAGGTGCTGGGTCTCATCGAGCGATCACTTGGCCAGGCCGGTCTGGCCCTCAAGGATGTCGTCCGGACCCGCATCTACTTAACCGATGCAGACGATTGGCAGGCGGTCGGCCAGGTTCATGGCCAGTTCTTCGGCTCCATCCGACCCGCAGCAACGATGGTGGTTGTCGCCAAACTGCTTCACCCGGCATGGCGCGTCGAGATCGAGGCGGATGCCGTGATTCTGAACCCAGGAAATGACGCATGAAGTTCGACGCAGGGAGTTAGAAGACACAGATGGCAAAGCTTTCAATTCGCGATCTCGACCTGGCGCACAAACATGTGCTGGTCCGGGTGGACTTCAACGTGCCGCTCACCGAAGACGGCTCCGAGATCACCGACGATACCCGTATCCGCGAGACGCTGCCCACCATTCAGTATGCGATCAAGCACAAGGCAAAGCTGATTCTGGCCTCGCACCTGGGGCGTCCAAAGGGCAAACCGAATCCCAAGTACAGCCTGCGCCCGGTAGTCGACCGGCTGCGGCTTCTGCTCGACCACACCATCGGCGAGCGGGTCAATGTGGCCTTTTCTCCGGACTGCGTGGGCGAAATCGCGCAGGAGATGGCGCGGCAGCTTGAGTCGGGCCAGGTGCTTCTGCTCGAGAACCTGCGTTTTCATCCGGAGGAAGAGCAGAACGATCCGGAGTTTGCCAAACAACTCGCCTCGCTCTGCGAGATCTATGTCAACGACGCCTTTGGGAGCGCGCACCGGGCGCACGCTTCGACCGAGGGCATCACGCACTTTGTGCCGCAGGCGGCAGCCGGCCTGCTCATGGAGAAGGAGTTGAAGTACCTGGGCACGTCGCTCGACAAGCCGGCCCGGCCGTTCGTGGCGATTATCGGCGGGGCCAAGGTCTCGGACAAGATCGGGGTGATCGACAATCTGCTCGGCAAGGTCGACGCGATCCTGATCGGCGGGGGGATGGCGTACACGTTTTTGCGCGCGAAGGGCCAGCTGACGGGCAAGTCGCTGGTCGAGGTGGACAAGATCGAGACCGCGGCGCTCGCGCTCAAGAAGGCGGAGGAACTTGGCGTGCGCTTTCTGCTGCCGGTCGATCACGTGCTCGCCGACCGCTTCGCTCCGGACGCGGCTACGCAGATCTTCTCTGGCGACGGAGCCTTTCCGGCAGACTGGATGGCGCTCGACATCGGACCGCAGACCATGGAACTTTTCTCGGCCGAGGTCGCCAGCGCCCAGACCATCGTGTGGAATGGCCCGATGGGGGTCTTCGAGCTGCCGGCGTTTGCGCAGGGCACAACCGGTATCGCCCGGGCGGTCGCTGCCAACACAGCGGCGGTCACCGTTGTGGGGGGTGGCGACTCGGTTGCGGCCGTCAAGCAGAGCGGGATGGCGGGCCAGATCAAGCATATCTCCACTGGCGGCGGCGCCTCACTCGAGTTCCTGGAGGGCAAAGTGTTACCCGGCGTTGAGGCGCTGACGGAAACCTAGAGTGGGTGCTCAGCCGGACGGGATATCCGGATCCGGGTGGCGGCCTGAGCCTTTCGATCTTTGTTACGATTCGGCTGGCCAGAGCGTGACGGCGCCGTAGTTTTTCTCGCTGTATGCACTGCCGCTTGCGAAGGCGGCGATAAGGAACACACAAACGCTTTCCATGCGCAAGCCAATGATTGCCGCCAACTGGAAGATGTTCAAGACCCCGGCCGAGGCTGCGGCATACGCGGAGTGTTTTCTTCCTTTGGTCGCCGGGCACAGCCGCGACGAGATCGTCATATGCCCCAGTTACCTGGCCTTGAGCACGCTCGTACAGGCCTTCGCAGACACAGCGATCGCGGTCGGCGCGCAGGATATGCACTCAGAGGAGCATGGCGCGTTTACCGGGGAGATCTCAGGGCCGATGCTGCGCGCCATCGGTGTGACCCACTCGCTCATCGGGCACTCCGAACGCCGCCACTATAACTGCGAGAGCGACTGGGATGTCAACCGCAAGCTGCATGCGGCGCTCGCCTTTGGTGTCAAGCCGATCGTCTGCGTCGGTGAGGTGCAGGAGGAACGCGAAGAAGGCCGGACCAACGATGTGCTGTTGCGCCAGGTCAAGATCGCGCTCGAAGGCATCGAGAAGGAAGACGCGGCGCCGATCGTGATGGCCTACGAACCGGTCTGGGCGATCGGCACCGGCCAGAGCGCCACCCCTGCCATGGCCGCTGAGGCGCACGGAATCGTGCGGCACGCGGTGGCCGAAAAGCTGGGCCCGGCGGTCGCCTCGGGGATGCGGATTCTCTATGGCGGCAGCGTGAAGCCGGAGAACGCGGCACTGCTCCTGGCGCAGCCCGAGATTGATGGCGCGCTGGTCGGCGGCGCCAGTCTGAACCCGGCATCCTTCGCCGGGATCGTGAACTACTAGAACCTCCACCTGAGGGCTTCCTGCGCCGACTGTCCGCAGATTCATGCCACTTCATTTCGCGGCCACGGCGTTATTCCACTGTTTCCCTTTTCTATTGGTCCTATGTATCCTTAGTCTGATCTGAATTGAGACAGCCGCGTCGTTATGGTGGCAATGCTGCCTGGCTGTCCCGGGCCGATCGCGAATTCCAGAGGAGTCTGTCATCATGCGTCTGCTGCCTATCAAGAGCTATCTTCTTCTTTCCACGCTGGTACTTGGCGCCTCGAGCCTCACCGCGCAGACCAGCGGCAAATTCACCGGCACGCTGGTCGACTCGATGTGCGGCAAGAAGCACGCGACCACCACGGCGGCCTCAACCCAGTGCGTGAAAGAGTGCATCAAGGGCGGCGCGGATTACGCGCTGGTGAGCGGGGACAAGGTCTACACGCTGAAGGGTGACAAGGCGGAGATGGACAAGCTCGCTGGCGGGGCCGTTACCGTCGAAGGCGATTCCGACGGCAAGGTGATCACCGTCAAGTCGATCAAGGCAAGCTAGTTTCAGCTCTCACCGCTGACTCATCGAAAGCGGCCTTAGGATTACTGTGCCTGTAAAGAGGTGTGTCGCGGATGCGGCGTGCCTTCTTCAGTTAGCTCCTGTTTGCGACGGCACCATCATCACTGGGAGAGTTAGCAGGGCAAGCCCGTCAAATTGGCCGATCTGGCAGGCGAAAGCACGGCTAGGATTTCGCAGTCGACTCGGCCAGCGGGTCATCGACCGCAATCACACTTCCGTCGGTACGGAAGATGTGGCCCATCTTCTCTTGCTTGACCTGCAGGTAACGCTCGAAGGTCTCCTCAACCGGAACCTCCGCAGGCACCCGCTCGACAACATGCACGCCGGCGCGCTCGAGCGCGGCCACCTTTTCAGGGTTGTTCGTCATTAACCTAACTGACTCGACGCCGAGCAGCCGCAGGATCGCAGCCTGCAGTTCAAACTCGCGGCAATCCGGCCGGTAGCCGAGTTCAATATTCGCTTCGACGGTGTCGCGGCCCTGCTCCTGCAGCTCATACGCCTTGAGCTTGGCCATCAGGCCGATGCCCCGGCCCTCCTGCTGGTCATAAACGATGATGCCCGCACCCTCGGCCGCAATCGAGTGCAGCGCCAGTTCAAGTTGCGCCCGGCAGTCGCAGCGCAGCGAGTGGAAGACATCGCCGGTCAGGCACTGCGAGTGGATGCGCACCAGCGGCGGAACTCCTCCGATGCCCCCGTCGACGATCTCGCCCATCACGAGCGCGACCGCCGACTCACGCTCACTCGCCGCCCCGCGCGGCTGGTTGCAGCAGGGTGTCAGACCGGAGAGCGTGCCCTCGAAACCCAGTATGCGGAAGTTGCCGTACCGCGTCGGCAGCGCTGTGTCGGCGACTTTCCTGACGCTGTCCAATCCCATCAGCTCATTATACGAGCCGGGCCGCCCCCGCGTTGTTGCCGCCGCCGCCCGAACAGCACACGACCGCGCCCCGCGGCCACAAAGCAAAAACTGGCTTACAGTGAAAGACGTGAGCGACTCCAGCGTATTCCATGCGAACCTGATCGATCAGAAGCTGGTCCTGGTGACGCTGCTGGTCAAGCTCGGGGTGGCCGCGGCTGTTTCGAGCGCGCTAGGCCGCTCGCGCTCCTTCCAACGGCTGCTCTTTGCCGAAAATCGAGGGTCGCGCCAGCGCCTGAAGCTGATCGCCTTCTTCTGCGTGCCGCTGGGTCTGGGCGTGTGGGTGCGGGAGATCGTGCCCAACTTCTACGCGGCCGACATCTCCTTTGAGACCACCATCCTGCTCGGCGTGCTGCTCGGCCCATTCTCCGCAATGGGCGGGGCGCTGTTGCTCTCGATCCCCAGCATGTTTCACCACGAGTACGCCTCGGCGCCGTTTCTGGTCGTCGTCGGGCTGGTCTCTGGAATCTTCGGGCGCTTTGTTGAGATCGAGGAGGTCTGGTCATTCTCGCCGTTTGTTGACCTGAGCATCTATCGCTGGGTCCGGCGCAACATGCGCCAGCCGCGCTTTGACCGGCAGGTGCTGCTGCTGATGCTGATCTTCGGCCTCGAAATTGCGCGCGAGTGGATCGCGGATGAGTACCCGCACCGGCTCTACGCGCTGCCGGCGCATACCTGGCTCATGCGCCTGGCCATCTGGCTATGTGCGGCGATGGTTGTGGGGATTCCGCTGAAGGTCTGGAACGCGATCCGGATCGAGCAGAAGCTCGAGGAGCAGAAGCGTCTGTTGCTCGAGGCGCGGCTCGATGCGTTGCAGCGGCAGATCAACCCGCACTTTCTCTTCAACACGCTCAACTCGATCGCGTCCCTCGTGCGGCTGCGGCCGGAGCAGGCGCGGGAGCTGATCGTCAAGCTCGCGAATATCCTTCGGGCGCTTTTGAAAGATCACGACTCGTATGTGCCGTTTCGCGAGGAGCTGAACTTTACCGAGGACTACCTGGGGATCGAGGTGGTCCGGTTCGGTGCGGAGAAGCTCAGGGTGGTCAAAGAGATCGACGCGAACACGCTCGAGCTGCCGGTGCCGAGCATGCTCCTGCAGCCGCTGGTCGAAAACAGCATCAAGCATGGCCTCGAGCCGCGTATATCCGGAGGAACGATTACATTGCGCAGCCGGCTCGAGTCGGGCACGCTGATCATCGAGGTCGAAGACGACGGCGTGGGCATCGCGCCTGACCGGTCGCTCCGCACAGGAATGTTGGAGCAGCAGGGAACCGGCATCGGGATGCGCAACGTGCGCGAGCGGCTAGAGGTGCTCTACGGCGAGGATGCCGTCTTCGAGGTGACCAGCCGCCCCGGCCGCGGCACGCTGGTGACGATGCATATGCCGGGGGCTGTGGTCGGAGTCTAAGCCCAGTCCACAAGTTCCCGGATGAGGCTCCTGCCCTGGTAGCGAGCTGGATCGTTTGGACTCTCAGGTGAAGACGGCGTATATTTCTGGGCGCTGAGAATTTTCTCGAATCTGCGTCAAAGAGGTCCACGATCCTTGGCCACTCCGCCGCCTCTCCCACCCCGCCCTATTGTTCTCAAGGTAACGGAAGCTTCTCTTCGCGCTGCGCTGAAGGCAAAGGGTCTTACGGGTTCGCTGAGCGGGGACCTCGAGGCGTTGTGTGCGGCGCTGCGCAGCTTTCATGCGCAAACGCCGAAGCAGCGCGCGCAGGCCGTGGCGGTATCGACGGCGTTCCAGGCGTGGCGGTATGGGAATCATCCTGGAGAGCTGATGGTGCTCGAGAAGACGCCGGAGTTCCAGGAGTTGGACGCGTTTCGGGGGAAGTATCCGGAAGCCAGGACGGTGCCTCCGGTTCCGGCGCCGCAGGTGACGGCGCCGTCCTCGCTGAAGTCGATCGGGGTCGGGCTGTATTCGCTGACGAACAAGAATGCGAACTTCGCGCGGTCCCTGAGCGCCCGGATGGCGGACCTGCGCGCGAAGCTGCTCCAGTTCAACAACTGGCTGGTGGGCAAGGATGCGAACCTGCGCCAGTTGGATAACCCGTTTGAAGGGATCTTCATTGCCCCGGAGTACTACTTCACCAAGCAGAATGCCGCGGGGCAGCGGCAGTTTCTCAGTGCGACGGAGAAGAGCCAGATCGAGGCTGGCTTGAAGCAGTTGAGCGCGAGCTTCCCGGCGATCCTGATCGTTCCCGGGACGATCCACTACGACGTGCAGCTAGCGGGCCAGGCGAAGGTGGAAGCCGGCTACCAGCTGCTCCAGGCAGCGAAGCAGCGCATCGTGCGCCAGAATGCTTTAGCAACCCCGAAGCAGGTGCTGGATGCGTCGATGTCGCACAACGCGACTGGCCCATTGAGCAAGGTCGCTTCTATCAACGAGATGGCAGACAGCTTGTTGAACAAGGACGTGACGCCGTACAAGGTGCATAACCTGACCTACCTGTTGCTGGACGGAAAGGTGCTGGCGCAGTACGACAAGCATTCGGATTTCTACGAGGCAAAATCGAGTTCGCCGGACCAGTCGATGTTCATCCCAGGGACCCAGGACGAGTGCCCGGAGGTGGGCAACGCGCGGCGGACGTTCCGGTTCGGGGTGGAGATCTGCTTTGACCATGCGAACGGGGTGTTGAAGCGGCGGGCGCCGGCGAACCTGCACTTTCACATCGTGGTGTCGGACTACGTTACAACGATGACCGGGAACATGGCGATGCGGAACGGGGGCTACTTTCTGCATGCCTCCACGAACCATGCGCACACGGTGGTGTACCGGCGCAGCGAGAACGGTACACTCGAGAACCTGACGACGACCGCCGCAAAGGAGAATCTGCTGACCGGGCAGGAGATTCTCGATGTGTACCTGGTGAAGCTGCCGCCGCCGGCGCCCCCGCCAGTGCCGCCGCGTCCGGCTGTGTTTCCGGCCGTCCCGGCGCGGGTGTAAGCGGTCAGCCCTGGGCGGATGCCGCTACGATCTGCTCATAAAACGCCTCATACCGCGGGATGATCCGCGTGGTGCAGAAGTTCTTCTGCGCGACCTGCCTGCCGGCGGCGGCCATGATTCTGCTGCGGTTGGGGTCAGAGAGCAGCTCGATTGCGCCGCGGGCCATGCCTTCGACGTCGCCGACGGGATAGAGCAGGCCGTTCACGCCGTCCTCGATCAGCTCCGGGACGCCGCCGGCGTTGGTGGAGATCGTCGGGACGCAGCAGGCGCCGGCCTCAAGCGCGACCAGGCCGAAGGCTTCGAGCTTCGAGGGCATCAGCAGCAGGTCGGCAAGCGGCAGCAGGGCGTGGACCTCGTCCTGTTTGCCGAGGAAGTGCACCCGGCTGGTGAGGCCTTTTGTGTGGACCAGGTACTCGGCGTTCGAGCGGTCCGGGCCGTCGCCGACCATCAGCAGCCGTGCGGGCAACTCGGCTGCGATCCGTGCGAAGATCTCGACCACATCGGCGACGCGCTTGACCGGGCGAAAGTTCGAGAGGTGGAGCAGGATCTTTTCGGCGGGCTCGGCGTACCGTGCTCGTCCTGCTGCGCGGGCGGCTGGCGCGAGCGGCGTGTACAGGTCGCAGTTGACGAAGTTGGGGATCACCTCGATCGGCCGGGTGACGCCGAACTGCTTGACGGTCTGGTCGCGCAGGTAGCTCGAGATAGCGGTGACGCCATCGGACTGCTCGATGCCGAAGCGGGTGATCGGCAGGTAGGAGCGGTCGAGGCCGACGAGTGTGATGTCGGTGCCATGCAGTGTCGTGACGAAGGGCAGCCGGCGGCCTCGCGCCTCGAGCATCTGCCGGGCGAGCAGCGCGCTCACCGAGTGCGGAATCGCGTAGTGCACGTGCAGCAGGTCGAGCTCGTAGTACTCGCCCACCTCCGACATGCGGGTCGCGAGGGCGAGATCGTAAGGCGGGTACTCGAAGAGCGGGTAGGTCGGGACCGGCACCTCGTGGTAGAAGATGCCCTGTTCGCGGCCAGTGAGCCGAAAGGGCTGCTGGTAGGTGATGAAGTGGATCTGGTGGCCCTTGGCGGCGAGCTCGATGCCGAGTTCAGTCGCGACGACGCCGGAGCCGCCGTAGGTCGGGTAGCAGGTAATGCCTATCTTCATATCTTCATTGGAGGCGCGCTCTCGCAGTCGATGCTTGGACGCGCCAGCGGCGTCCGGCGATGCGCGAAGTTCTCCGGGGTGCCTCTACAGACCGAGCTTTGAGCGCTTGACGACGATATCCCGCATCGCCAGGCTCTCCGGCGTGTTCAGTGTTTCGAGTCCCCGAACCACGCCAAGCCGGTCGCGCTCATCCCGGTTCTGGCTGGCCTTCCACTTGCCTTCGAGCCGGCTGATGCGCAGCTCGATGCCGACGATGCCTCGCAGCATGTTCTCGATATAGGCGGGCGGCGCGTCGGCGATCTTCCAGGGCTCGGGGTTCGCCGCCTCGGCCTCCTGGGTAAGTTGGTGCAGGTGCTCCATCAGCCAGGCCGGGTCTTCGATCACCTCGACCGGGCCGTAGGCGTGGACGGTCACGTAGTTCCACGTGGGCACGTTCTCGCCGGTCTCCTGCGTGCTCGGGTACCAGGACGCGCTGATCGCA
>Ga0116226_10003460_pt1 | contig 13933 bp, 4 predicted proteins | sample S1TSphfallax_FD_89692 | JGI IMG/M metagenome (GOLD analysis project Ga0116226, IMG submission 89692) | Host-associated microbial communities from peat moss isolated from Minnesota, USA - S1T2_Fa - Sphagnum fallax MG | ecosystem: Host-associated > Plants > Peat moss > Unclassified | place: USA...
ATAAATAAATAAATAAATAAATACATAAAAACAAAAAAATGAAGATAGACAAAATAAGAATAGAAAAAATAAAAACATGAAACAAATAAAAAACTATAAAAAAGGAAAGGGAAATACAATAAAAAAATTTTAAAAGAAAAAAATTCCAAAAATGAAAAAACCAAACAAAGAGTAAAAAATAAGAAAAACCCTACTTGAAAAAAAATGAGGTGTGTTTTCTTTCTCCAAACTTCAAACTTGCATCCAAATAAAAATGTATATAAAACAATAATAAAAACAAAAAATACATAAAAATAAAAATAAAAAAGTTAAAAGTTTCTAAAACATGAACCAAGGTGGCCGAAGGCCACGGGCACCCACTAGTACTTCTTAATCTTTTTGTTGAAATTGGAGAAATGTCATAATGCTCTCCAAATCAAAATAATACATTGTTGGACTATTATATCATTCATATGTGCATTGATTCTACAACATAATTTCATATTGGGATATAAAACATCAACGATTATAAGATTTTAATGAAAATTATTTTCCAAATTTTCACCATGATGCATGAAACTTGGATAGGCACTAAAAACTGTCAAATTATGACAATTTTTTGTGTCGATTGTAATTTGCCAACACCCAATAGTAGGATGAGATTTATCCTCTCAAATGTTCATGTGCGAATCTTGCAACTTGGAACAACAATATGTGTGGACTTGTCTTGTAGGTTGTGATGGCATCATGTGTAATGGACGAGTTTTGTGATTCATAAAAGCTTCCCAAAAAAGAATGGCATGTTAACATTTCAACCTTGAAATTTCATGATCACTTGTTAGATAATCTTCCCATTGTAGCTTGATCACATATTTTGTTGTGTTGCATTGAAGATAATATCTTAGTGTTTGTAGTTTCCTAAATGTGTAGACTCCACATTGACAAAATTGTAGCTTGATTGCATCTTTTTAATTTGTTGGATCTAGGATGAAATCTATGTGTTCATAGTTTTTTGAATCCATGGAGTGGGACAACAATAAGGTTACAACAAATGTGAACTTTTGAAGGTGTGTTTGAAATTCCATTTGTTTTTTATCGCACTTGGCAACTTTTGACTTTATTTTTGGCTTGTTGAATGTCAATGCTTGGAATATTAGATGTCACAATGTTAAGAAGTTGAAATGCAAATCAACATGTCATATTCATCTTTTTTTTTGTTTTGAGTTTTATTCCTTGTTTGTTGTTTGTAGATTAATTTCATTCTTTCTTTGTGTGTTGGTGTGTCAAAATCTGAATGGTGTTGTGTCTATTAATGTGCATAGCAAACTACAAGCTCCATTTGATTTTGAATGTTTTAAATTCATCATAGAGTGTTGTAGTTTTTGGGGTTTTTTGTATCTACAAAAGTTGAAATTTGGTTGTCAATCGAGGTACATTCACTAAACTTGTAAATTTTGACCATCTATACTATTTAATGTTTCTTCCATCTCCCAATCATGGAGTCTCATCAAGTTTCAATGAACTTTAAGTTTTTTTTTGTTTAAGTCCTTTGCACCCATAAATTCGTCTCAACACAATGCCTACATTAAAGTACAAATTAATGTACCTACAAATTAGGCAATACTTATTTTGTCTTTTGTTCCATCACTTCTGATTCTGAATTTTATTGCATTTGGATTTGTGTGTAATGCATCTTGAAAGGAAATGAGAAGATTTGTAATAAAATTGTTGGAAGCCTTTTAAAATATCTTGAAAAAACATCATTATTGAACCAAAGAAGGTAGTTTGTTGGTTTATTAGAGTTTTGGTTGAATGTGTGATTTATTTTTTTGATTGTAAAATTATGCTAGTCCTCATTTAGCCTTTCCCAAGGGGATGAAGTTCCCAACTTGGTTTGATGAAGTACAATTGCACAAAAATGTCATCAAGCGAAAAAGTAAAAATGTAGATTTGTATGATGGTTTAAGTGTTTTTTTTGTTGTGCATGGTTATAAAATAAAGCAACCATAGATTGACAAGTCTTCACATTCAATAATCAGAAAACCTCCCATGTTGAGCATTTGTCATCCCAATGTTACATTGCTCAAATTGCTCAAAATCCAGTGGCTAGTCAAGTTTAAATATTGAAATAAAATTTAACAACTTGAACATACAACACATTAAAATCTGGAGTCAGCCAGTAATGAACATACACAAATTATGACAGCCACATCTAAAAATAATAATGTTCTGTGAAGCCAACTGCATCCACTTGCCCCAAAAATTAGAAAAACCACCGTGACATACAAGCAGTCACAATTCGATCCTGCCCAGCCTATCACACAAATTTCAAAAAAATAACATTGGTGACAAGCATCCCCAGACATATTTGGCTCGAATTGTAATCACTTGTGTAAGAGAGTAGCAGCAGCAGACATGCCTGTGCTGGCACAGTCTCCAAACAAACCCCCCCCCGCCCCCCCCCCCGGTCTCTCTTCTGTTCTCTCCCTGCTCACTCTAGAGCGCTCTCGTTATCGGTTCTGCTCTTCCTGGCTTCCTTCCTTCCCACCTTCACCACAGGTATGTTTCTGATTCCATTGCGCCATCATGTGTAGATCCCTTGTTCTGTATCCTTTATTGGGTCCCAACTTCGCTAGGTCACTATTCTCCTGGGTGCTTGAGGTGGTGGTGGTGGTGGTCGGTGGTTCTAGGTGTTTCCTGTTTTGTTACAGCTTTGTGTACTTGGAGGGAATGTGTGTAGATCCCAAAAACACAGGGATCTACCATTTCTTTGGGTTGTGCTTTTGCTGATCACGTTTATCACCACTTTAGGAGGTTCAAAAACTGTGTTTGACAATTGGGCGAAATTTGGTGAATTCTTAATGGAAAAAGAAAGGGAATTATCGCTAGAAAAGGGCATTAGTGTAGCCTTTTTCACAATTTATTAAAAAGATTGGTAAATACTACAGCCCTGTGATACAAAACTCAAAGATGATAAATCAGCAATTATTCTTTATTGTAGACAAAAGTACTATCTGTTTTCTTTTTCCCTAACTGCCCAATTGCCTGATCAAGACGTTTCTGATGATGAGCCATAACATCTTGGTGCTGCCCTTACAAATTTTGTGTCTTAGTATACATGCTTTTGGTGTATAATAGACACGAGGAGGCAAGATATTAGCCTTTAATGTGTATTACACAATTATAATGCCTCCTAGTGTCTATTACACACCCAAAAGTGTGCATATAAAGACCCAAAATTTATGTCTAGGCATCATACACTTTTTCTTAAAAAGATGGATTGGGCCAAGGGCAGGAAAGAGAAAAAAAGATGCCGACGGTACTTTTTTACTGTTGCGTATATTGTACTACACCGCGCTTAACTATCCACTGGTCAATCGGTGGGCAAATAATTGGGCCACATTAAACCAGCAACCAGCAGTGCACCATCCACTGGATGCTTGTTACTACTCAATAGTGGATGAATCTCAAGTGAGTCAATATTTGTTTTCACCTTGGTAACCAATTCTGTAAGAAATAAAGTCTCATACATAGCTAGATAGGTAGGAAAATAGGTAACTACTAACTAAGTAGATGGTTTATCCATAGGTGAGGGCTGTTTTTACTACCTATCTACTAACAACCTACCAACTGAGCTAATTACCATGGTTACCGAGGGAACTGGAACTGAACAGAAAACTGTTTCCTGACAACTTACCATCCATCCTTCATGCTGCACTGCTAGGTGCTGGTTCACTGGTGCGGTGCACATGGAACTAGCCGAGCAAGTGAGGAGACTTGTATTATTAATCAATATTGTCAAGGAAAAAGAGGCACGCGCTTGTAGAGGGTAGACTAAAGCATGGAACAGCCCCTTCGGAGAGAGAAGAGGTAGATATTGGGCTTCGCACTTGCACTCATGCACATGAACTGGGTACCTAATAGTCTGATTCATTTCAAAATTCTTCATTGTTTTCTGTATTGTTTTACATTGGGAATTTAACTTGAAACGAGAAATTTTACTTTTTGGGCTTCTCACTTGCACTGCTAGTGCACATCAAGTAGTGACCTCATTCTTTCGCTACAACTTGGGGCTAGGTTTGTATCACCATGACGTGAGTGTGCTAAGTTCATCGACTGATGATTGTCAACTGGTGATTGTCAACTAAGGTTCAAAATGTTTGATCAACGAGGGTCCTTCAACAGACTAATATCCAGTTGCAATTGCACGACCATCCTGTGTGCACATGGCTTTCTGAAGGCACTGCCACAAATCCAAATTTTAGACTTCCCCTAAAATTGTCAATGATCTACCTATCTGATGTTTGGAGTTGCTTCGAATTTGGACTTAGACCATCTCCACCCACATCTTCTATTTGAGCCTCTATTGGTCATACCACATCTGACATCAAATGTTAAATATTCTGTCATTCCCACCCATCTATCTATGAAGGTAGTTAGTTAGTTTTGTTTGGTCTTTCATGTTGAGATCACCTCACCCAAATCATGGGGCTTCTTGTACCTCTTGGTACCATCGGAAAGCCCTCCATGAATAAGGTGCAAAGATTTGGTTTCAGAATGTTTTGACTTACAGTGGAGAAGTTATGGAATATTGAACAAATTTTTCACTAAAAATTGATGGAAATGAAAACTACAAAATTAGAATTAAATTTGGCCACTCTCTTGGTAATGTTGAAAAGACCTCAGTGAGCAGGATTTAATGACAGTGATTTGGAAATTTTTAGACTTAAATTGATGAGAGATATTGAATTTTGAGAAGTTATTGTCATTGAAAATTTGATTCAAATCGAACTAATGGTTTTGGAAGCAAACTTTAGATGCGCAATGAGGTCACACTTGGGCCAAGTGCACAGGTTACACTATGTGTCAATGAAGGAATGTAGTTAGTTGGGTAGTTAGTTCGTTTTGTTTGTCACATTGAAATAAGCACAGTGCCTCCCAGTACTGTTGGAAAGCCCTTCATGAAGAAGGGTGCACCAAGTTGATTTCATAATGTGTCAAACCTACCATGGAAAAGTTATTGAATATTGAATAAAGTTTTGACTAAAAATTCATTTAAATCAGAACGAAAAATTACAGAGGAATTTGGGCATGGTCTTGATATTGTTGGAAAGCCCTTCCTGAGTAGAATCTAATGAATGTGATTTGGAAAATTTTAAACCTACAATGTGAGATATATTGAGTTTTGAATATTTTTTGGTATTGAAATTCAATTAAATTACAAAAAATGGTTTTGAAAAGGGAATTTAGTGGGGTACTGAGTTCACACTGGGGCAACAACACACTAGTGAATCTCAAAAAGCGGACAGTTTGAAGTGAACTACTATTTTAATGTCAGCACTTGGGTGAATAAAAAACAATTATTTCCTTTTACTACCCCTTTTGGAGGGCATTATATTGTGGACATAATTGCAGGCCCAAACTTAGTATTATATTGTTTGACTACTATACTCCATCCAAGATTTAGTGGACATGCTATTTTGTTGCTGTTGGTTGATATGCTCTAGAGAATGCAGATATTTTGCAACCACAATTTGCAGGCTCAGCGAAGAAAACCTTTTGAGTTTAACTTTATTATATTGGAATTTTGAGCATCTTTGCCCAAAATGAGGATTTCCTGAATTTTGTTCTGCAACCCAACAACAAAAAGAGTAAAAATTCAATTGTTTTGGTTTCTTTTAGCATGAAGGAAGCCTTTGTAGTGTTTGATGGTCCAATTGTTTAAGTGACTCAAACGGTTTTGAACAATGGTTTTTGCTTATTTGTTGTTTAAAAGGTCAATGACTATTGTGAGATGGGGTCATGTTCATCCATCAAATTTTTGTGCATGTGTTTAGTTGAAGTTTGTTTAGGACAGCATCCTCTCCACGGAAATCTATCTCATGAAATTGAGATTTGCTAATGATACATTTGGATAGATTTAATTATTGTTAACTCATGATGGCTCTTAGGTTCTTGTCTTGGCTCATTAGTATGAATACCATGTAAACATATTAAGTAAGACACAATCCAACCTCAAACAAAATATATTATCTAGCAGTTGAACACATAAAAGACTATTTAATCAGAAAATTAAAAATGTTTAATTTTCCATTACATGATTTCTGCTCCTACATATTTCTTGAGTCCTCATAAACATCACGTGTAATGCCTAGCAATCCAAACAATCAGTCTACAATCTATCAATATTTTACTAAACTTTCCCGTGTTTATTTCCAAAACTTTCCCGTGGTTATAACTACTTATATGTATCATCTTAACACAGTCAAATGCTTAATTAGAATGGATTTGCAACTATTCACATTTCAACATTTTATGACAATTTGCCATGGAGTGAAACCACTTTAGGTAAGAAAGTGTTTTTTTTTGGGTACATTTTGTATTATTTTGAGGATAGTTTTTTATTGATTTCATCTACCATTTTAATAAACATGTAAAGTCAAATTTGACAAAAAACCCCCATCATGATTTTTGTTATCTTTTAAGCAAAAGTAAATTTTCAACAAATTTGTTTTTTCAAAATAGTTATGCTTGTCTAAATGAAAAGCCTTATCCATATTTTCTTGTGAAATCACATGAATGGAACTTTTCATATGGAATTTAAATGTTTCAATCAACTCATATTCAATACATGATTAAGTACTTCATCAAGTCTTATAATTATTTGAACTATTTTTAGAATATATTTGCATATTGCTATATATTGGTACATGTATTAATTTGTCACAAATGTTATATTTAATAATTTAATGTCAAAAAAAAAATCCTTTTGATAATTTCATTACTTGACAATTGAATACCTTATTTTGAGTTAATAATACAACTTTTTATTAAGTGTGGGCAACCAATAACATGTTGCTAATATTCTTTTAATAGTGGGATTAATACCAAAATGGCCTCCAGCAAGACCTTCATGTAAATCCATTAGTACCTTAGGGTGTAGTCACAATCCGATGAGCCAAAAAGGGCATTGGACTAAAAAGAAAAATTAAAGATATTTATTTATTTATTCATTTATTTATTCTCATTTGAAACCATAATAATTATGAGAAGTTAATCATTTTTCCCTCATATGAATGTCAAAGAATTTAAAGTAAAAATTCATTTGGTCAAATTTGAAATTTTGGTTTTAATTTAGGACATTTGAAAATGTATTCCTACTGCATTACAAATAGTCAATTTTGCAAAGGACTCTCAAAAGGACTTATAGAATAAAACAATTTTCATTGAAAAAAATATAGACAATAAGCAAAATATTACCCACATTAAAAAAATAATGATAACAAAAAAAATGTGGAATTCTAAAACTTTGAAATTTGAAACAATGTTTCAAAATTATTTCAAAATTTCAAAGTATCAAGAATCCTTTACCACATATAGATGGATTATAAAATACATCATGTATTAAGATAGGTTATAACTTAGGATATCATAAAAGTAAATAATGTGAAATTTAATTTTTGGTGATGACTTAAAATTTTGATCAATTTTCAAAATGAAACATTAAATTTGTAAGGAATTTCACATTTTAAAATAATCGTACTTATCAATAATGAATAACAAAAAAACATGTGATGCATTGGGGAACATTTAAATATTTTTTAGAACAAGTTATAAAAAATTCATTCAAAAATTCATTTGAATGTAAAAATGATTTTTGGGAAAAAAAAACTTGCAATCCATTTGGCTTCTTATTACAAATTTTGCACCTAAAAGAATTTTGATGGGAAAAAAAAAGATAAAAACTTAATAAGCACATTCAAAAAATACTCCTAACTTAAAACATATGGAATTTTCAAAACTTTAAAAATTCAATGCACTTTTCAAATTTGATTTAAAATTTTAAAAGTTCAAATTTTTTTTACCACATATAGATGGGGTATAATATACATGATGTGTTAAAAAAAGATGTAGTCTATTTTACAAGAATTTATTATTATTATTATTATTTATTGGTTATGATATCAAATTATTATCATATTTAAAGACAACACCAAATCTACAAGGAATTTGCACACATTCGAAAATTCATATTGTTTCAAAAATGATACACAAAAGAACATTTTTGATATTGAGATAACTATAAGCAATTTTTATAACAATTTCCAAAAGATTTCAATGGAAAGTTCATTCATATGAAAATGTTTCTTTTGGGCAAAAGAACATGCATTCGTTTAAATTTATGTCATTGATTCATTGTATCTTGTTTGCAACCTTTACCCGCTTTTGTAGATGATAAAAATTGTGTTAAAATGCCGCCTATAATTGTTCATCATGTAATATATATGCTTTGGATTTTATGGTAATTTGATTCCCTTCTTTTATGGTATGTCATCCACAAGATATCCCTTCCTTAAACATGTTATAATTGGTTAGTACCACTCAATTCTTGTAGTGAAAATAGTTGTGTTAGGTAAATGATCTTTTGCACCTAGAATTGACTCACCATGACTAATTTGAAATATTTGCATAATAAATTGGCCTATAAATGGTGTTATTTGGATTTTGTCCCAACATAACTTTAGGAGCATAGTTTGAAACATCAATATGAACATGCAATTCTAGATTCCAATTAGGCACAATAAACATCGGACTTATTATGGAGGCTTTTAGCCATTCCCATGACTTCGCACAATCATTTTTCCTATCCGAAGCTTCTTGTTTTCTTCAACAATTTACTCATCAATGTTGTTTTACAAACAAAATCTCAAAAAACTAAGGTTGATAAAAACTCACTATCGTAAGAAATATCTTTATCCCTTGGTGATTTCATTGGAATTGGCATTGTAATAATAAGTGAGGTTTTATTGCAAGGATCTACTATTGATCCTTCACAACATATAATGTGTTTTTAAGGGCACACCAAAATTGACAAAAAAAACATGTTTTTAAAGATTGAGATTAATGTCATTTATTCAACTTTTTTTTTAACACTTATGCAAATGATATAGATGATCCCCTTTTTTCCCATCCAAATTAAAATCATCAAAAAACACTTGCATAACTTGTCATTTAAAGACTTTTTGAAAGTCTTAGTTATCAGTTTGTAAGATGTGACAAAATTTCAACATGGATGATAAATATAGCCCACTATAATCGTCCATAAGGAATACATCTCGTGCTTTATAATAAAGTTGAACATTGAATCTAAAAATGACAAACGAAATGAATCCTTCTTGGTTTAAGGATTAAATTTACAAAAAAAATCAGTCACCAATAATGGGGCAACTGAAACCATTTTTTGATCACCAGAGACTGTTGTTTTCAGTTGTTGGTGATTGAATTTTCAATTGCCTTCAGTCATTATGTGTCAAGCTCTATGAAAGATTTTCAAAAATATTACATGCCCCCCTTTCAAATTTAGTCACTAGTGATTGAAAAATTTCAATCCCCATCCAATGATCAAGATTTCTTAGATGGCAATTGAAATCCATTAACATTCATGATTCATATGGCGACCAAAGATTTTAGGTTGTAGGGCGACTAAAACCATTTTCCAGTCACTAACAACTATTAATTTTTTTGTTGTTAATGCCCAAATTTTCAATTGCCTTTGGTTGTCACATGTAGAGTTTGACAAAAGATTTTTGAAACCATATTACATGGCCCATTTTCCAAAGTGAATGGCTCATGACTAAAAAATTTTGATCGTCATTCAACGGTTGAAATTTCTTAGATGGAAAGTAAAACACATTTTTTGTCACCAACAATAATGTGAGAAAACCCTGTTTTGATTCCTAGCAACAAGTATTTTCTATCACTTCAAATTGGATTTTCAATCACCAACAATAGAAAAACTTTCCATCACCATATAAATGGCAACCAAAAATGGGTTTCAGCTACTAGGTGAGAAATCTAGATCATTAGATGGTGATCGAAAATGGGTTTTGGTCGCCATCTAAAAAATCTTGATTGTTATATGGTGACTAAAATCAAATATTGTGATCGAAAGTTGGCAATCAAAAAAATTTGGTCATTAATTGAAACTAAAACCATTTTTAGTCACCATACATATAGTGTGTAAACGTTTTCATGTGTTAGTCCTAATGGACATGACTAATCCGTGAAGATGGACGTTGACATGACACATGATGAAAAATGGTCATGTCCCATCGGTTTGGACAACCTTGGTTTAGTTTAATAAAAGGGCTTTAGTTTAATCTTTTTTATTATTTAGTTGTGCAAGTTGAATTTTTTGAAAAGTTGAGAAGTAGTTTCAACTTTATAATTAACTATTATTTTTAAGTAGTTGTTGAATTCCACACCTACATAAACTTTTTATTTTAAACTTCTTATATATTCAATTTTTAGCATTGGAAAATGTGTAGAATGTATGCATGGAATCAAATTCAATTTTTGAACTCAACCCAAAGGTTTAAGAATTTGAAAAAAATGTGCCAAAATTGAAACCACAAGGTGTAAAAATTGGAGAAATTGGGTTTAAACCCACACTTGGTGAACCTCCAAATAAATTTAAAGTGCCAAGATTGGGATTGAAGGTTCCCTTAAAAATGAAAAAACCACATAACATTCATATCCACCTCTTCCTTTGCCATTTCCACTTTTAACCTCCTATCACAATAAAAATACATAATTATCATGGAGGAAAAATATTGTTACCTTGAGGTTCCTAAGGTTCAATGTTGTTTTAAATGCATATGACTAAAGGTCTATTCAAAGTTTATGAAATTCTTCACAATGTGGCACAATCTGTCCCCAACATGGATTATGTCAAATAGTGGGCAATTGTCAAACCTAGCTTATAACCACGCCATCAATAGTCGAAGTTTTCCAAATGGACATTGCCTTGTATTCGACAAACTATGAAAAACACACAATGTAATGACAAACTTGAAAGGTCAATAACATGATTTGTTAGCAATATGGATATGGAACTTTTAAGGGTTTAATACAATAGTAGGATGACATTTATCCTTTTAAGCATTCATGTGCGAATCTTGCAACTTGAAACAACAATATGTGTGGAAGTCCTATAGGTTGTGATGGCGACGTGTGCAATGGAGGAGTTTCATGATTCATAAAGGCTTCCCAAGGAAGAATGGCGAGGTAATATTGCAACTTTTTCAAATTTCATGATCACTTGTTAGTTAATCTTTCCATTGCAACTTGATGGCATATTTTGTTGTGTTGCATTGAAGATCATATTTTAGTGTTTGTAGCTTCTTGAATGCGTAGACTCCACATTGACAAAATTGTCACTTGATGTGCATTTTTAATTTATTGCATTTAGAATCAAATCTAAATGTCCATAGTTTTTGCAACCATGGAGTGGCATAATGATGAAGTTACAACAAATGTTGAATTTTGGAAGCTACGTTTGATATTAGATTTGTTTTTTATTGCAATCAGTAGCTTTCGACTTTGTTTATGGCTTGTTGAATGTCAATGCTTGGGATATTAGAATGTCACAATGTTAAGAAGTTGAATTTCAAATCAACATGACACCCATGTTTTTTTGTTTTTAGTGTTATTCCTTATTTGTTGCTTGCACATCAATTTTTTTCTCTTTGTGTGTTGGTGTGTCAAAACTTAAGTGGTGTTGTGTCTGTTAATGTGCATACCAAACTACAAGCTCCATTTGATTCATATGTTTTGAAATTTATCCTAAAATTTTGTAATTTTTGACGTTTTTTGTATCTACAGAACTTGAGATTTGTTTGTCAATCAATATAATAATTCACAAAACTTGTAAACTTTAACCATCTACACTATTTAAAGTTTGTTCCATCTCGTGAATATGGTCCTCCATCAAGTTTTGATGAACTTAAGTTTTTATTTCTTTGAATCCTTTGCGTCGTTAAATCCATCTCATAACAATGCAAACCTACAACTTGGGCAATACGTACCTTGTCTTCCATTTTTAGAGTTAGCGAGTTATGAAGAGTCACATCTAAAAATAATAATTTTCTATGTAGGCAACTGGATCCACTTGCCCCAAAAATTTAAAAAACCAGCTTGACATACAAGCCATCACAATTTGTTCCTACCCAACCTATCACACAAATTTGCAAAAAAAAAAGGTTGGTGGCAAGCATGGGAAGGTTGCACAGGAAAACTACGGCTTTGTGATGGACTTTTTGACTCTATGTATTCAATATAACTCACATATTTGTGTACAAAACAATGTAGATGAAATAACTCTAATTTGTTCAATAGTGAGTATATTTTAATCAGCCAGCTGGTGGGAGTGAGAAGTGTGGAATATGTTCGGTGTTTATTTTCCAACCATCCTTGGATATATTTTACCTTATTTGTCAACACTTGTGTAAAAGAGTAGCAGCAGCAGACATGACTGTGGTGACACGGTCTCCAAACAACAATTTGGTGAAATCTGAAGATTTGTTAATGAAAAATAAGCAAATTATCACTAGAAAAGGGTATTAGTGTAGCCTTTTTCACAATTTATTATAAAAGACTGGTAAATACTACAGCCCTATGATACAAAAGTCAAGGACCATAAATCAGCAATTGTTCCTTATTGCAGACAAAAGAACTATCTGTTTTCTTTTTTTCCCCAACTGCCCAAGGTTTAGGGTTTAGGGTTTAGCGGACACATCTTGGTGCTGTCCACATACAAATTTTGTGTCTCATTATACATGCTTTTGGTGTATAATAGACGCTAGGAGGCAAGATATTAGCCTTCAATGTCTATTACACAATTATAATGCCTCCTAGTGTCTATTACACACCCAAGACTGTGCATATCAAGACCCAAAATTTTATGTCTGGGCATCACACACTTTTTCATAAAAAGATGGATTGGGCCAAGGGCAGGAAAGAGGAAAAAGACGCCGACAATACTTTTCTACTGATGGCAATAAGGACCCATTGCCGATGTAAAGTCATGATAGGAATAAGGGGAGTCATCGTACTACACCACGTATGACCATCCACTGGTGAATCCGTGTGCAAATGGGCCAGATAAAACCATCACCCACCAGTGCACCATCCTCTGGATGCCTGTTATTACTCAGTAGTGGATGAATCTCAAGTGAGTTAATATTTTTTATCACCTTGGTAACCAATTCTGTAAGAAATAAAGTCTCATACATAGCTAAATAGGTAGGAAAGTAGGTAACTACTAAGCAAGTAGATGGTTTATACATAGGTGAGGGCTGTTTTTTTACTACCTATCTACTAACAACCTACCAACTGAGCTAAGTAGCATAGTTAGCTAGGGAACTGGAACTCAACAGAAAACTGTTTCCTGACCAGTTACCATCCATCCTTCATGGTGCACTGGTGGGTGCTGGTTGACTGTAGGGACTTTGCAAATGAAACTAGACGAGCAACTGAGCAGACTTAAATTAATCAATATAAAAGGCACACGGTTGTAGAGGATAGGAAGAAGGGGAGGAAAATGTATTGCAGCACCAAGGAGCATCCATCCGCTGAATCAGTGCGTAAATGGAACTAGCCGAGCAAGTGAGCAGACTTTATATTATTAATCAATATTGTCGAGCGAGGGAAAAGGGACGCGGGAAAAGGTACGCGCTTGTAGAGGGTAGACTAAATCATAGACAAGCCCCTTCACAGAGGCTGAAATGAGAAGAAGTACATATTGGGCTTCGCACTTGCACGGGTGCACATCAACTGGGTACCTAATTTTAGGTTGAAACGAGAAATTTTAGGTTTTGGGCTTCTCACTTGGACTACTAGTGCACATCAAGTAGTGACCTCATTCTTTCCCAACAACTTGGGGCTAGGTTTGTATGTCTTTTTTTGTTTTCCTTCCTAAGGATTTGAAGGAGAAGGTAGGGAGGTTGAATTTATTGTTCTCTTGTGCGGATGGTGTAAGATTTTGGGCAGCTTTCAGACAAATTGTAGGTGCTGGCAACAAGCAGTTTGATGGGACTTTGTCACAACATGGTTTCTTTGATTGGTCTTTTGTTTTTCTCAAAAGTGTGGGAGAAGCTTGTATCTTGTGCAAAGG
>Ga0116226_10003461_pt1 | contig 13929 bp, 12 predicted proteins | sample S1TSphfallax_FD_89692 | JGI IMG/M metagenome (GOLD analysis project Ga0116226, IMG submission 89692) | Host-associated microbial communities from peat moss isolated from Minnesota, USA - S1T2_Fa - Sphagnum fallax MG | ecosystem: Host-associated > Plants > Peat moss > Unclassified | place: USA...
AGGATTGCGGTTGCTGGTCCGAGTCGGTCAGCAGGGTGAGGCTTTGTCCGATCTCAAAGGGCTTGGCTGGGAGGGGGACCTGACTGTGATGCGGCAGGGCCGTCATCCGACCGGATCGTGATCTTCGTCGATAGTTCGGTCTGGATCGCCCGCCTTAGAGCCGGATTCTTTTAGGTGCAATCGCTGCGCGATTACACCTAAAAGCTGAATCCGCCTCTGAACAAATAGCGAGAGCGCGATGACATTAGATCGACGCGTCTTAAAGGAGTTCGTGCTATAACAGAAACTTTATCCGGCGCTGATAGAACCGCGGAGCCGCAGAGGCTCCGTTTCGGCCCCCTCCGAGGTCTCCGCGTCTCTGCTTTTCAATAAATCCTACTTCTTCAAAATCTTCGCCACGCGGTTGCTTGACGTGCGCAACTGCGCCGGATCGGGCAGATCGCTTCCCAGCAAGGGCCGCAGATAATCGATGAAGGCCGGCGTGATGTCGTTGCCCGTCGCATTAATGAACTCGTCGGGCATCACGCGCGTCTTGGCCGCAACCGCAGTCAGCGGCATCAGCTGGTAATCGACGGCGTAATTGCCGATCCGCTTGATGGTCACCGTGCCGTCCCTATCGCCGAACATGGCGAACTGCACCGCTTTCCCGCCCACCTCGCGCGCCTCGCGCTGGTCTACGTCGGAGACACAACCGGCAAAGGAGCGTTGCAGATAGCCCAGCGTGTCGCCGCGCACCCGCTTGATGCCGAGCTTGGTCTTGATCTCTTCGGTCAGCAGATCGGCCAGGGCGCCGGTGCCCGACAGCTGGACATTGCCATGCGCATCCCTCTCGACCGTGGTCGCCAATTTCGACGCGATGGCCTCGCCGCTCTCGTCATGGATGCCTTCCGACACCGCGATCACGCAGCGGCCATATTTCTCCTGGGTCGACTTAACATCCGCCAGGAAGCTGTCGAGCGAGAAGGTCCGCTCGGGCAGATAGACCAGATGCGGACCATCCTCCGGCAGCTTGCGGCCGTAAGCGGCGGCGGCGGTCAGGAAGCCGGCATGGCGCCCCATGATCACGCCGAGATAGACGCCGGGCAGCGAACGATTGTCGAGATTGGCGCCGATAAAGGCCTGGCTGACGAACCGCGCCGCCGACGGAAAGCCCGGCGTGTGGTCGTTCTCCGCCAGATCGTTATCGATGGTCTTGGGAACATGGATGCAGCGCAGCGGATAGTTCTGCGCACTCGCCTCTTCGGAGACGATGCGCACCGTGTCGGAGCTGTCATTGCCGCCGATATAGAAGAACCACGAGATACCGTGCGCCTTGACGGCCTCGAAGATCCGTCTGCAATAGTCGCGGTCGGGCTTGTCGCGGGTCGAGCCCAGCGCCGAGGACGGGGTTTCGGCCACCGCCTCGAGATTGGCCTCGGTCTCCTGGGTCAGATCGAGGAAATCCTCATTGATGATGCCCCGCACGCCATGCAGCGCGCCATAGATCTTCTCGACCTGGGCGAATTTGCGCGCTTCCAGCACGACACCGACCAGCGACTGGTTGATCACCGCGGTTGGGCCACCGCCCTGGGCGACCAGCACCTTACCCTTGAGCATCTTGTTCTCCCTGTTGTTTGTTGCGGGCTTTTTCCGTCCAGCCGCCACGCTCGGTCTGCTGGTAATAGATCAGCTCATGCCCCGCCGCGTTCCATTCTTTCCAGCGGCTGCGCGCCAAGGCCACCGCCGCATCGTCCTGGCCGTCGAACAGAGTCAGGCAGCGGGTGAAGCTCTCCAGATGGCGCGAGCCAACCCCGTCGGTCAGCACCAGCAGATCGGCGCCATTGGGGTTTTGATCTTGATCGGTGAGGAAGATCGGCTGGTGCTTTTCCATGCCGTCATGCCCAGACCCATGTGGCAGGAAGGAGGCCGGATCGAAGGTCCACAGATGCGCATCGAGATAGGCGACCCGCTCAGCCGAACCGGCCATCAGCACCACCCGGTGTCCGGCCGACAGCGACTTTTCCAGCAGGACCGGCAAAGCCTGCTCCAGCGGCGCGGTGGTCAGATGGTAAAAACTGACCTTGGTCATGTCAGAACCCGGTCGAGCAGACGCACCCCGAATCCGGTCGGGCCTTCGGCCGCCAGCGGTCCGTCCTCGGCGGCTTCGGACAGGCCGGCGATATCGAGATGCGCCCAGGGAATGTCGTCGGGCACGAAATGCTGCAGGAAGCGCGCGGCATGGATATGGTCAGGCCCGCGCTCCCAGGAGCAATTCTTCAGATCGGCGATGTCGCTCTTGATGGCATGGTCATAAAGGTCGGTCAGCGGCAGGCGCCATAATTTCTCATCCTCGGCCTCGCCGGCGGCGAACAGCTGGGCGGCCAGGGCATCGTCGGTGGTGAACAGACCGGCCCGCTCGAAGCCCAGCGCGATCTCGACGGCGCCGGTGAGCGTCGCTAGGTCTATGATCTTGGACGGGGTGAATTTTTTCGCGGCATAGGCCAGCGCGTCGGCCAGCACCAGCCGTCCCTCGGCGTCGGTATCGACGATCTCGACGGTCAGGCCGCCATAGGATTTGACCACGTCGCCCGGCCGCGACGCCCGGCCCGAAACGGCATTCTCGGCGATCGCCACCAGGCCGACCACATTGACCGGGGCGTTGCGCGCCGCCAGCGCCATCAGCGCACCGGCCACCGCGGCGCCGCCGCCCATGTCGCCCTTCATCATCTCCATATATTTGGCCGGCTTGATGTCGATGCCGCCGGTATCGAAGGTGATACCTTTGCCGACCAGCACGGCGGGCCTGTCCTTCTTCCCGGCGCCCTGCCAGCGCAGCACCGCGAGAGCCGGCTTGAACACACTGCCCTGTCCCACCGCCTGCAATAGATTGAGGCCGGCCTTCTTGGGATCGATCACCTCGATCTCGATGCCCGGAATAGTGCCCAACGCCTCAAGGAAGGCCGGCGGGGTCAGCACATTGCCGGGCGCCACCACCAGATCGCGGGCGAAATGGACCGCCTTGCCGACCGCCTCCAATCCGGCGAAGCAGGCCCGCGCCCTCTCCGGCGCATCGCACAGCATGGTCACCTCGGCGAGATGCCAGACCTCGTCCTCGTCGGGAGTCTTGCGGTATTTCGGCGAGGTGCGCCAGGCGCGCAGGAAAATTCCGTAAGCGACCTGGGCGGTCTGTTCGGGCGAAAGATCGAGCCCGACGGCGAGATGAACGATGCCGGCCTGAGCCAACTCGGCGAACAGGCTGCCGCCGATGCGCCGCAGGGCGGAGTCATCGAGCGCCGAGCGCTCGCCGATCCCGACCAGCACGCGCCAGCCCTGGTCGGTCAGGATCGGCAGAACCTCCTCGGGCTCAGCCTTGAAAGAATTCTGGTCGAGCCGCGCCAGCCACGCCTCGGCCTCGGTCGAAGGCGCGGCAAGAGCCCGGGCCGAAACCGGCCCGGGCGGCGTGGCAAAGTGTATTCTCACTTTTCGTAATTATCGGCGACCAGACGATCCAGCAGCCGGACGCCGAACGCCGTGGCACCCTTGGGCGTGACCGGCCCGTCCTTCTTGCTCCAGGTGACCCCGGCGATATCGAGATGGGCCCATTTGACGCCATTGACGAAGCGCTTGAGGAACATCGCCGCGGTGATCGAGCCGCCCTCGCGTCCGCCCACATTCATCATGTCGGCGATCTCGGACTTGATCTGCTTGTCGTAAGCGTCGTCGATCGGCAGACGCCACACGCCCTCGCCGACGGCCTGGCCCGCGGCGATCAGCTTGTCGGACAGCTTGTCGTCATTGGAGAACAGACCGGCATATTGATCGCCGAGTGCGATGATGATGGCCCCGGTAAGGGTCGCCAGATCGATCATGAAGTGCGGCTTGAAACGGTCTTGCGTGTACCACAGCGCATCGGCCAGCACGAGGCGGCCCTCGGCGTCGGTATTGATCACCTCGACGGTCTGGCCCGACATGGTGGTGACCACGTCGCCAGGACGCTGGGCGGTACCGGACGGCATGTTTTCGACCAGACCGACCACGCCGACCACATTGACGCGGGCTTTACGCAGCGCCAGCGTCTTCATCAAGCCGATGACGACGGCCGAGCCGCCCATGTCCCACTTCATGTCTTCCATGCTGGCGGCCGGCTTGATCGAGATGCCGCCGGTATCGAAGGTGACGCCCTTGCCGATGAAGGCCAGCGGCGCCTCGCCTTCGCTGCCGCCGTTCCAGCGCATCACCACCAGCTGGGATTCGCGCTCGCTGCCCTGGCCGACGCCGAGCAGGGCGCCCATGCCGAGCTTCTTCATCTGCTTTTCGCCCAGCACCTCGACCTCGACGCCGGTCTCGGCCAAGGCCTTGCACTGCTCGGCCAGCGTCTCGGGATAGATGATGTTGGCGGGCTCGGAGGCCAGGTCGCGGGTGAGGAAGACACCTTCGGCCACGGCTTCGAGCGGCTGGTAAGCTTTCTTGGCGTCGCCATGCTCGGCGGCGGTGATCACCAGCTTCTTGAGGCTTGGCTTTTCCTCGGCCTTTTCCTTGGTACGGTAGCGGTCGAAGCGATAGGACCGCAATTTCGCCCCGAACCCGGCATTCGCGGCGATCTCGGCGACCGACAGCGCCGCACCATCGACCGGATCGACGGCCAGGGTCACGTCGGCGTCGCCGCTGCCCTGCAACTGCGCCACGACCAGACCACCCAGGGCTTGCGCCGCCTTGGCGTCGAAGCTCTTGCCCTTGCCGATACCGACCAGCAGCAGACGGTCGAGCTTGAGACCGGCCGGCGCGTGCAGCAGCAGGGTCTGGTCCTTCTTGCCCTCGAAGCGGCTCTTCGCCATCGCCCTGGCCAGCGTGCCGCCGCTTTCGGCGTCGAGCGCCTGACCGGTGGCGCCGAGCTGCCGGCCCTCCAGCACAGTGACCACGAGAGCGCCTTCAGGAGCGGAAGCCGGTTTAGCGAAAGAGATTTTCATCGGGGGGAAGCCTTGAGCTGTGAAAAATTTGCGCGGGCGAATCTAACTCCCGCTCTTCCCCCAGGGTCAATCGGGATTTTCCGCTGGTGGCGTGATCCGCCGTTCCATCAACCACAACACCCCGCCCGGCAGAGCGATCAGAAGAGTCGCGATGCCGAACAGCACCGACAGGGCCGTCGCCTGCGCCGAGGGCACGCCGATCAGGCCGAACACGGTGACCATCGCCACTTCGCGCGCTCCCCAGCCGGCGATCGAGATCGGCAGTGTGGCGACCAGAATCACCGGCGGCACCAGCACCAGGCAATCGACCAGGGTTACCGGAGCGCCGAGTCCGAGCGCCAGGGCCCATACGACCATCGCCAGATTGACGTGGCCGAGCAGGGCGATGGCCAGGATCGGCACGCCGTTGCGCGGGCGGAAGAAGCATTTGCGGGTATCTTCGGCGAGTTGCCCGAAACCGCGCACGATGCGCGAGCGGCGCCACGCCTCCGGGACGCGGTCAAGCAGGGACAGCCCGATCAATCCGGCGGTGGCGCCAAGCGTCAGGACAGGGAACAGCCAGATGCCGGGCGTGTCGGGCAGGCGGCCGATCAGGGCGGGCTCGGCCAAGGTGGTCAGCAGCACCAGGGCATAGACGGTAGCCCCCCGCTCCAGCATCACCGAATTGATGGTGGCGGCAAGGCCCAGGCCGGCGCGGCGCGTCGCCAGCATGCGAATTGCGTCGCCCCCCACGGCACCCGGCAGGATCTGGCCAAAAAAATTGCCGATGGAGAACAGTTCGGCGGCGCGCAGGAAACCGAGATGGGCGCCGATCGCCCGCAGCACCGCCTGCCAGCGTATCGCGCAGATCGCGACCTGCACCACCTGCAGCCCGATCGCCAGCAGGAAGAACCAGGGTGACATATGGCGCCCGGCAGACCAAGCGGAGTCAAGGTCGACCTTGTGCAGCAGATAGGCGACGGATCCCCCGGTGAGGCCCAGTTTGATCGCCCAATTGGCCAGACGTTTCCACATAAGCGCGAGATCTCACCAGGAACAGGAGTGCGCCCTTTTATGGTATGGCGCAGCGCTTTGCAACCGCACGGGCAGACGCGTGCCGATGACGGGCCGGGACAATCGCGGAACGGGTTGTCATTATATTAATACTTTAGCATAGAATGCCGTCCCATGAGCGAACACCCGTCCAACGACATCCCCGACCTCGACGACGACGAAGACGAGGAACAAGGCCCGCTCAAGGGCCGCAAGAACTACATAACGCGCCAGGGCTTCGAGGCGCTGCAGGCCGAACTTCGCACGCTCGGTCGCGTCGAGCGTCCGAAAGTGGTCGAGATCGTCTCCTGGGCCGCCGGCAATGGCGACCGCTCGGAGAATGGCGACTATCTCTATGGCAAGAAACGCCTGCGCGAAATCGACCGGCGCATCCGCTTTCTGACCAAACGCATCGAAAAGGCCGAGATCGTCGACCCGGCGCTGCAGACCCGGCGCGACCAGGTGTTTTTCGGCGCCACCGTGACCTATGAAAATGAGCGCGGCGAGGCTAAGACCATCACCATCGTCGGCGAGGACGAGGCCAATTCCGACCGGGGGATGGTCTCCTGGATCTCGCCGATCGCCACCGCGCTGCTCAAGGCCTATGAGGGCGATGAGATCGCATTTCGCGCGCCGGGCGGGAAAACCCTCCTGACCGTGGTACAAATCTCCTATCCGGAGTGAGGGCGTAATGCGTACCGCACGACCCAAGCGCACCCTTCTGCTGCTGGCGCTGATCGGGGCCAATTTGCTGGTCGTCGCCTCGTCGGGCTATTCGCTGGTGCGCAGCCGGTCTCATTACGAGCGACAGGCCGAACTGTCGACCCAGAACATCGCCAGCGCGCTGGACCAGAATATCTCGGCCAGCATCCAGAAGATCGATCTGATGCTGCGCTCGGTCGATGATGAGCTGGAGCGGCAGATGGCCGCCGGCGGTATCGACGAGCCGCGCCTGAACGCCTTCATGGCCCGCCAGACCCTGCGCCTGCCGGAGATCGAATCGCTGCGGGCTTCGGATCCCGACGGGCTGGTCATTCTCGGCAACCAGGTCCGCCGCGAGGACGGCGTCACCGTCGCCGACCGCGATTATTTCGTCACGTTGCGCGACCATCCCGACGCCGGACTGATCGTCACCAAGCCGCTGATCGGCAAGGTCAGCAAGCATCACGTGATCCTGTTCGCGCGCCGCTATCTCGACCCAGAGGGCCGCTTCGCCGGCGTCACCTATGCCACCATCTCGGTCGATCATTTCTTCGGGATGATGTCGGAATTCGAGGTCGGCCCCCATGGCACGGTGTCGTTGCGCGATACCGATCTTGGACTGATCTCGCGGCGCCCGAAATTGACCGGCGACCCTATGGGCGAGATCGGCGCCAACGGAACCTCGCCGGAATTGGCCCGCCACATGAGCGCGGGCGACCTGGCCGGCACCTATCACACGCAAAAATCGCCCGACGGGATCGAACGCACCTACTCCTACCGCCGGCTGCGCGACGCGCCGATGCTGGCCTTCGTCGGTGTCGCCAGTCTCGATTACCTGTCCGGCTGGCGCAGCGAAGCGATCAAGAGCACCGCCATCGCGCTCGGCTTCATGGTGCTGTCGATGATCAGCGGCGGCAATCTGTTCCGCCTGTTGCAGCAGGCGGAAAAGCGCGAGCAGGCGCTGCAGGAGGCCAGCCTGGCCAAAAGCCGGTTCCTCGCCACCATGAGCCATGAGATCCGCACGCCGATGAACGGCATTTTGGGCATGGCGCAGCTCTTGACGGCGCCGGACCTGCCCGCGGCCGAGCGAGAGGAATATGTGCAGGTCATCTTGCAATCCGGCAGAACGCTGATGACCCTGCTCAACGACATTCTCGATCTCTCCAAGATCGAGGCCGACAAGCTGGAGCTGGAATCCATCCCCTTCACCCCGTCAGACATCGCCCAAGAATGCCAGCTCCTGTTCGCCAAGGCGGCGATGGATAAGGGCCTGAGGCTGCGGGCCGAAATCGATCCCGCCGGGCGGCAGACCGTGTGCGGCGATCCCAGCCGGCTGCGCCAGATGCTGTCCAATCTGATCAGCAATGCCGTCAAATTCACCGAAGCGGGCGAGATCGTCATCTCGGTGCGGGAAATCGAGCGGGACGAGCGCGGCTTCCTGCTGGAATTCGCCGTATCCGACACCGGGATGGGCATTCCGGCCGACAAACATGGATTGCTGTTCGTTCCCTTTTCGCAGATCGACAGCTCGACGACGCGGGAATTCGGCGGCACCGGGCTGGGTCTGTCGATCGTGCGCTATCTGGCCGAGCGCATGGGCGGCAGCGCCGGGTTCGACAGCGCGGCCGGCACGGGCTCACGCTTCTGGTTTCGCATTCGCGCCAATCCGGTGGCAGCCAACAGCCCGATTCCGCCCGACAGGATCGAGGAGGTTCTGCAGCCGCGCGCTCAAGACAGCCAGCGCCGGCTGCTGGTGGTCGAAGACAATGCCACCAACCGCGCGGTGGTCACCGCCATGCTGAGGAAGCTCGGCTTTGCCTTTGAGACGGCCAATAACGGCCAGGAGGCGATCGAGCTGATCGAGGCCGGCACGCCGGCTGAACTGGTGCTGATGGATTGCCAGATGCCGGTGATGGACGGGCTGGAGGCGACCCGCGCCATCCGCGCCTGGGAACAGCAAAACGGCAAGCCGCGCCTGCCGATCATCGCTTTGACCGCCAGCGCCTTCGAGGAGGATCGCGACCGTTGCCTGGCCGCCGGCATGGATGATTTTCTCACCAAGCCACTGGTGCTGCGCCACCTCACGGCGACGCTCGATAGCTGGCTCAAACCACCGGCGTAAAGGGCACCACCGGCAGTCCGGCCACCTCGGCCTGATAGAGGAACAGATTGCCGGCCTCGGGATCGGCGGCCAGCGCGGCGGCATCGAGCCCTTCCCGGGCCGAGATGACGAATAGCGTCTTGCGGTCCGGCCCGCCGAATGCCGGACAGGTCGGCTGGCTGGCCGGAACTTTGAGGCGCGAGACCACGCGACCGTCTGGCGCGTGGCGCACGACTTCACCGGCGCCCCAGCGCGCGCTCCACAGGCAGCCGTCTTCATCGACCACGGCGCCATCGGGATAGCCCTCGGTCACCTCGGCAAAGACCCGCCTGTTGGAGATCGCGCCGCTGTCGGGATCGAGGTCGAAGGCGAAGATCCGCTGTTTGGGCGAGTCGGCGAAATAGAGGATGCGCCCATCCGGGCTGGTGCACAGGCTGTTGCTGATCGAGATCCCGGCCGCCTGCTTGGACAGGCCATCGCCGTCGAGACGAAACAGGACGCCGCTCTCCGCGCCCGCCTTGGCCTCATTCTCGACCATGGTGCCGACCCAGAAGCGGCCCTGGCGGTCGGTGCGGCCGTCATTGAAGCGCCGGCCGCTGCCCAGGGTCTCGACGCGCTCGATCCAGGCCAGCGATTTTGTCTCGATATCGAAATAAGCCAGTCCGGTCTCGAAGGCGGCCAGGATGCGGTTTCCGCCCTCCGGCAGAAAAGCGAAGGAGCATAGGCGCTCAGGCATGTCGATCGTCTCGACCGCGCCGCTGGCCGGATCCAGCCGGTGCAGGCGGCGTTGGAGAATGTCGGTCCACCACAGCCTGCCGTCCCGCTCGTTCCAGAGAGGACCCTCGCCCAGATGGCAGGCGATCGGCACAGTGGTGACAAGCTTCATGTCCGGCTCCAACGGTGAATGATCGCCTCGAGCGCCGCCAGCCCGTCGGTCAGGGCGGCCGGACCGGGCTGCAGGATGATCGGCGACTTTATTTCATGGATCTGACCGTCCCGCACCGCCGGAAGTGCCGCGAAGCCGGCACGGGCCGCGATCTTTTCGGGGCGCAGCTTCTTGCCGCACCAGGATCCGATGATGATGTCGGGCGCCGCCGCGATCACCTGCTCGGCCGTGACGATCCGCTCGGTGGCCGATTTGCCGCGGCTTTTCTCCGGGAAGATCTCGATGCCGCCGGCCGCCTCGACCAGCTCGGAGACCCAGGCGATGCCCGAGATCATCGGCTCGTCCCATTCCTCGAAATAGACGCGCGGACGCCGTGGCAAGGCGGCCGCCCGCGCGCGCGCCGCCCCTATGGCGTCCTCGAAGCGCCGCGCCAGAGCATCGGCGGCCGCCCCCTCGCCGACGATCGCCCCCAGCAGGCGGACCATGTCGAGGATTTCGCCGACGCTGCGCTGATTGAAGGCATGAACGGCGATGCCGGCCTTGATCAGCCCGGCGACGATCTCGGCCTGCAGATCCGAAAAAGCCAGCACCAGATCGGGCGCGAGGGCCAGGATCTTGGGCAGGTCGGCCGAGAGAAACGAGGAGATGCGCGGCTTGTCGCGGCGCGCTTCGGGCGGGCGCACCACATAGCCGGAAATGCCGACGATGCGCTCCTGCTGGCCCAGCAGATAGAGGGTTTCGACGGTTTCCTCGGTCAGGCAGACGATGCGGCGCGGGGGAAAACTCATCGTCACACTGCGACATGTGTGGGCATCATCTGTCAACCCGTTGACCGAAACCCCGATTCAGCGCCATATGTTGCGGGCTTTACAGGTACGGAAGGGTCGGCCATGCGGCTGTTAGGGCGGGTTCTGGTGGTGGTACTCGCGGTGATCGGCGGCGGCTTCCTGCTGATCGCCGGCTTTGGCCTCTATGGCGTGCTGCACGCCCATCCGGCGCCCCTGCCGGCCAAGATGGTGCTGACCCTCGATCTCGACCGCGGCATCTCGGAAGCCAAGTCGGGCGGACCTTTCGCGTTCCGCAAATTCAATCCCTATCCTCTGCGCCAGGTGGTGGAAACGCTCGATCGCGCCTCACGCGATCCCCACGTGACCGCGATCGTCGCCCGCTTCGATTCACCCCCGATCGGCATGGCCCAGGCCCAGGAGCTGCGCGATGCCGTGCTGGCCTTCCGCCGCTCCGGCAAGCGCGTGCTGGCCTATTCGACCAGCTTGGGCGGCGGCGGCAATGGCAGCATGGCCTATTACCTCGCCTCGGCCTTCCACGAGATCTGGCTGCAGCCCTCGGGTGATATCGGCCTGACCGGCTTCATGGCGGAAAGCCCCTTCTTCAAGGGCACGCTCGACTGGCTCGAGGTGAAGCCGCAATTCGCCGGCCGCTATGAATACAAGACCGCGATCGACATCTACACCCACGACAAATTCACCAAGGAAGGCCGCGACTCGATGCAGCTGCTGATCGACAGCTGGTCCAAGCAGGCCATCGACGGCATCGCCCTGGCCCGCGGTCTGCCGCCGGCCGACGTCAAGGCGCTGATCGACCGCGCCCCCCTGATGGCCGATGAGGCACTCGCGGCGAAACTGGTCGACAAGCTGGCCTATTGGGACGAGACCGAGAAAGATCTGACCGGCGATGAGTCGAAGCTGGTCGATCTCGCCGATTACGCTGCCCGCGCCACCGCCGAGCCGACCGCCGTCAAGGTCGCCCTGATCGGCGGTATCGGCGAAGTGACCGATGCCGACAGCAATGACAGTCCGTTCGGCGGCTCCTCGGTGATGTCTTCGCTGCGCCTCGAGCGCGCCTTCAAGGATGCGGTGGCCAATCCCGACATCAAGGCCATCCTGTTCCGCATCGACAGCCCCGGCGGCGCCTATCCCGCCGCCGACGATATCTACCACTCGGTGACCGAAGCCCGCGCGGCCGGCAAACCGGTCGTGGTCAGCATGGGCAATGTCGCCGCCTCGGGCGGCTATTTCGGCGCCATGGCGGCTGACAAGATCGTCGCCGAGCCCGGCACCATCACCGGCTCGATCGGCGTGTTCGCCGGCAAGCTGGCCTTGCAGGACACTTTCAAGAAAGTCGGCATGACCTTCGACGAAGTGCATCAGGGCAAGAATGCCGGCATGTGGAGCGGCAACACGCCCTTCACGCCCAGCGAATGGGACCGCCTCAACGCCTCGCTCGATCATGTCTATGCCGATTTCACCGGCAAGGCCGAGAAGGCCCGCAACCTGACGCCTGAGCAGATGGACAAGCTGGCCCGCGGCCGCATCTGGCCGGGCGACGAGGCCAAGCGTCTGGGTCTGGTCGACGAGCTGGGCGGTTATCCGGAAGCGCTGGTGCTGATCAGACAACTCGCCAAACTCCCGACCCAGATGCCGATTCAATTGGTGCCCTTCCCCCGCGAGAAGAAGCCGATCGAATATCTGATGGAGCTGGCCGAACAGGGCGAGGTGCCCGACGGCGTCGCCGAAAGCGCGATCTCGATCCGCCGCATCGCCAAGATCGCCGAAGTGCTGAGCCCGTTGACGGATATGGTCGAGAGCAAGGACACGCGGCTGAAGGCGCCGCCGATCCGGGCGAATTAAAGGCTATCGAGGCGACGATCTGACGGCCGGATTCACGATGGCAACCGGTCCTTCATTCGGGCCGGGGTGAGAATGGGCACAGCAAAGGCCCCCGCCAATGCAAGCAGGTCCTTGTCGCCAGTAACAAGCACATCAGCTCGACCCACGATCGCAAGATGCAGAAACGGCCGGTCGCAAGGATCGCGGCACTCGGGGACGACGGGGGGCGGATCAGGAATCCGAACCGTTTCGCACCAAGGCAGAAAGTCAGCCAGCAACTCGTCACGCTCGGCAGCGTCGAGAGAAAATTTCGGATATGCGAGAACCCGAAGCAATTCAGATACGGTATCCCGGCTGACTAGCGGCAGGATGCTATCGGTCTGCCATGCCGCCCGCAGCCATGTCATCGGGGCACTGCGAAACAGCAGCGCCGATACGAGTACATTGGTGTCAAGCACCAGACGTGGCGAGTTCATGCCGAGCGGCGTGCCCAGCCCACAGCGTCAGCCACATCGGCCTCGGACAAGCGGAGTTCCTCCAGCTTAGCCCGCACGGCGTCGGCGCGGCCAATCCGCACCGGCGTCAGAACGATGCGCCCATTTTCCTCGGCGACTTCGAAATACTCGGCACCGTGCATCGCTGTGACCACAGCTTTGGGCAAGGTGAGCTGGTTCTTGGACGTCAGTTTGGCGAGCATGGCAGCCTCTCCGGTAAGGATGTAAGGAAAAAATATATCCCTTACATCCCTATGTCCACAAATGGCGCTGGATAGCCCCGGCAGTCAGCTCGCTATTCCCAATTGCCACCTCACTCCTGAAGCGCAAATATCGGAGCGTCAATATGAGGAAGTTTCGATGATGACTTCATCCGTGCGTACGGTCTTTGCCATTGCCGTTTTGACTGGTTTGGTCATCTGCGGCGGAGCAAAGGGTGCGCAGGATCAAGAGCATTATCGGCGGGCGATCACAAACAATTCGACATCTCCCTACTTCGTCCTGGTCACGATCAAGGACGATGCGGCCGATGGCTCATTCACCGGTTGCGTCTCGGCCAATTTCCTGAAAGGCGCGATTTATCTGGAATTGGGGGGAAAATGGGATTCACCGGGCGACGATGAGAAGCGGAAGGCTGAACTCGCCCTCCTGCGAAAGGCAGGCGAGATTGCTCTGAACAGTCCCGATCACGAATTCCATTTCTCCAAGCCTGCCGCCCTTGCCAATATCCCGAAGGAATACAGCGAGGATGAACTCATCGAAGCGCGAAAAGCCGTCCAATTCCTTGGGCTGAAGACGCTGGAGGGAAATGGGCCAGAAAGGCGATCACTCGGAAAGCTGGAAAGAAGCACGGCGCTAGCCTGCGCGATCATCGAGCAAGGTGCTTCTGCGCGACGAGCCGATATCACCAGCCAAATCTTCGCGGAACCGTAATCCTGGGAAGAATTCAGCCGTCCAGGGCAGTGGGCATAGGCATAACCCATTACCACGGCAGGTCAGCGACGCCCCGATACCAGGATAGGAGCACTGTACCCATGCTTTTATTGGAGGCATCGACGGGCAGGGATTTCCATGCGGCGGTCAGCGATGTCGCCGAAGCCATTGGGGCGTCGGGCGGATGGGTCGTCTCGCATCATTTCTA
>Ga0116226_10003462_pt1 | contig 13929 bp, 7 predicted proteins | sample S1TSphfallax_FD_89692 | JGI IMG/M metagenome (GOLD analysis project Ga0116226, IMG submission 89692) | Host-associated microbial communities from peat moss isolated from Minnesota, USA - S1T2_Fa - Sphagnum fallax MG | ecosystem: Host-associated > Plants > Peat moss > Unclassified | place: USA...
GAAAACCACAAAACCCACATTTCTGCAGTCAGAAAGAAATGAACATTCAAATAGGGTTGACATGAACAATTTTTAACTTACATGGGAAATGCAAAAGAACGGTTGCTTGCAGCACTACTATCAGATCGGTGAGAAATGCTGCCAGAATGGTTTGGTGCTCCAGGGTACAAGATAGACCCCGACGAATAAGCTGCAAGAATTGAGCTTGAATATCGAATTGATCTTGAGGATCGAACTCCTGCAACATCTGTATACACCTCCACCGCATCTGAGACAGAAGATCTCTCACACAACTTTGATGAATCACCATCACTTCTGGTATGAATTGTAGCAAAACTACTCACGGAATCACGCCCTTGACTTGATCTGTCATCACTGTCTGATGGGTCTGGAATGTCTCCATCCTGTGTGGTGCAATAATGGCCAACCAGCAATTCATTATCATCTGCTGCTGCTGACTCTCCTTGCTTTCCATGAGCAAGAAACTCCTCATGTTTGTTTGGTGATTCTTCTTCCTCCAGATCTTGTGGATCTGGAAGGGATACATCCCTTATTGCATCCTTGATTGATGTAGGCATCGTGTGTACCTCTATTGCTTCTTCTTCTCCTTCTTTGGCTGCATGTACATGTGAAGCCTCTGTCTCATCTGATGTGCTTGTTATTGGATCATGTGCAAAAGGAACCACTGTTTCACCTTTGGCAGCAGATGACTCCCTTGAAGTAGCAGCTGTCATGTCCATCTCTTCCTGTGAGTTTGCAGTCACAAGACTTGTGGGCTTTGGTGCTTCATGCAATCCAGCAACAAGAGCTTCAGCTTCAGCTATCTCTTCAGCTTCCTCAGTAGCATTCTTTGAGGCTTCTGCAGGCAAATCTCTTCTTGTTGGTGGTTTCTCATCAAAAGATGCATCACCCTGCTCTTGTGGTATGCTGCTGCTCATCACTCCCAATTTACCATCTGAAAGAAGATTATCCGATGCCAATGCTGTCATGTGCTGAGGCACTACATCGGCTACTACAACTTCATCAGAAAGTTTCTGCAAGTTCTCTCGCTGCATTAACTTTTGCCTTTCATCATCTCCTTTCAGAGCTGTTGTTGTATGATTGTGACAAACTGCAGCTCCTCCTTGTTCAACAACAACAACAGTAGTACTACCTGAGCATCGTGAGAATTCTTGTTCTTTAGTATTATTCAGTTGCTTTGATAACAAGTTGCCATTATTCCTGTTCGCTGCAACTCGAAACCGAAGCTTGCGCAGCCTCTTGATGTGAAATGAAGGAAGATCATTGTCATGAAAGAAAGGAAGATCCTTATCATCAACCTCCTCAATGGGATGAACTGATGCAGCTGCAGGCGACGTGCTCACAAATGACCAGCTTGCTTTCGCACCAAGCATTCCTTTTTCTTCTTCACTTTTGTGAACTGAGACTTCATCCCTTGCAGCAGCAGCATTCGATCTTGCTGCATCAACTGCTGCAATGTCTTTTGGCACCTCTATTGGCATTGTGCTCTCTCCTATTCTTCGAACTGAATCTCAGTGACTTTATATTTACAAAGGACACGGAGGTTGGTCTGGTAGCTCCACAACAAGCCACCACCAATCACACCACAACTTCATCCCCAACAATCTGAAGAACAAAAACAACAAAAAAAACTCTCTTGAATAATATAAGAAGATATCTTCTGCCACAAACTTTTGAGATCCAGCTCTCAAACTCTTGAACTATGTCACAACTGCATCACCAAAAGAAACCTAAAAAGCACAAGAAGAGGTTGATGTATCCAGCTACACTCATTTACTACTGCTTTTTAAAACTTCATGTAGCTCTGCAAGTCCAGGTGCTCACAATTCCACCAAAAAAAAAGGGCAACCTCAATCTTACAGATCCAGGAGGTACCATCACATGGAGAATCAAGAAGAAACGCTCACAGGAACTACTACCCAGAAATAGGGGAGAAAGTTCTTGCTACTCCAATGTTACCTAAGAAATGGACACAGCTCCACTCCCTCTTCTGTGATCTTGTCTCTTTGGAAGGCGCATCTGAGCTCATGGCTCCACACCCATCATCCATCTCTGCTTCTGCAATGCTGCTAAACCTGTTTTGCCCCCCCTTCACAATGAGTAGCCCCACTCCTCTTGCTGCTGCTGCTGCTGCTCCTTCAATCCACAGTGACTTTTACCGATTGTCTTCCTGGACCCAAAACTCAAAACTGTGAGCTTTCAAGCTTCCTCCTACTCCTTCTTCGATCCCACAACTACTTCAGTGATTTTCCTCCTCGACCCAAAACTCAAAACTGTGAGCTTTCTTGCTTCCTCCAGCTCCTTCTTCAATCCAGAACTACATAGTTTCGTGATTTTTCGTCGACACCCAAAACTCCCAAAAATCTGAGCTTTCTTTCTTCCTCCTACGCCTCCTTCGATCCACAACCAACTCTTGCGATTTTCCTCCTGCACCCAAAACTCCAAAACTCTGAGTTCTCTTCAATCCCCCCCCTCCCAAAAAAACAAATCATCCGAGCAAAAGACTCGGATCTCTTAATGTATCCCAAGTCAACTCCAAATCCAAACACACAAAAAGATCAAAAGCTCCAAAGAGAAATGGGCATTCTTATATTCTGCCCAGGCATGACAGCAAAAGTAAAGAAAGAAAGGAAAATCCTCTCCCAACTCCCCACACACACACAGTCTCTCTCTCTCTCTCTCTCTCCTTCATGACTTCACAGAGAACAATGCCACAGTGCAGACACTCTCATTGGTCTTCTGGAATTCTTACAAACCTTTGAAAGCCTATTACAACATTTAACACGTCTTCTGAAAGCCTATTACAATGCATAATGGGTCTAAACCCTAAACCCTAAACCCTAAACCTATCAAAGCCTATTATAGCATTTGATGGGTCTTCCCTACTTCTTACAAAACCCTATAAAAAGCCTATTACAACATTTAAGGGGTCTTTGGGAATTCTAAAAACTTATGAAAGCCTGACATTTTTAAACATGTCTTTTGGAATTTGAACAAACCTATGAAAGCATATTACAATATTTAATGAGTCTTCTCAACTTGTTACAAACCTATTCAAACGTATTACAACATTTAACAAGTCTTCTTGACTTCTTTTGAACCTATGAAAGCCTACCATAATAGGCCTTCTTGACATCTTGCAAACCTATGAAAACCTATTACAACAAATTAATGAGTCTTTCGGAATTCTTAACCTATGAAAGCTTATTACGACATTTAATTGTCTTAGCCATGTGCGACATGGGGTGAGCGAATCAATCTATGTAGCATGAGGAAATGTTTGAAATTGTCCAACACTCAAAGGGTTTTGGAGATTCAACTATGCCATATGAATTGGGAGTTTGTATTAGAAGGAGAAAAAAGGTGACCACTAATGTTGGCCCCTAGGTGAGGGCTTGAGGGGTTTAGGACTTCAATTTGGATCTAGACTCCACCCCATGTTGGAATTGAAATTTCTCCTTTCCTAATGTGCATATATTATAGAGCTTTCTTATCAGATTTTGTACATTTCAATTTCATGTGATGCAATCAGTTTTTTTACTTGCCTTTCTTTCATGTGACATGCACATTTTTTTTTCCTTCTGCAAATTGTTTTAAGTGTGGTTCATTTGAAACTAGGCAATATATCTTTTAAACCTTCTTTGCCCATCAAAATGCATGTGACGGGCAATGACAGACATAAATGCCCACTTTGTTCTATGTGTGTGTACAAGAATAGGTCAAATTAACCTTTTTATAAAAGAGTCAATTCTCTATCAATTATTTCACAAAAATCATCATTTATTTTAGGGGTCTTGGGAAACTTGGAACAGGAGGTTTGTTAATTCTAAGCATTTTTTTAAAAACTAAAAGAAAACCCTTTGGTTATTAGATTTTCAAAATAACAAAACCAATGGTTTTTTTTATAATCAAATATAGCCACCCAATATTAAAAAATCTGTACATATTAACTAAAGTTCAAATCCATTTATTAAACTTTCTTGTAAATAGCTAGAATGAACAAATAGCCAATAGCACAACATTCATTGGAAACCCATTACAACCGAATTGTTGTGGATGCATCCCAAGTTCCAATTGAATTGATGTGGGTTCAACCTTGGTAACCTTTCATGTGAAAACGAGTGTTTTATGGTTAGGTGAATAAGTAGGACAATACCACAATATCTTGCTAGGTTCAACACATCTTTTTGAATAATTAATTAAATTTTAATTCATCATTTTGACAAATAATATATTTTTGAATATTCAACATTTTCTTTCACAAATTGGTTTCTTTGAAAAAATCAAAACCAAATTTTGAACATTTTAACATTTTAAAAAGTAATATAATTAGTGTTAGTTTCCATGTTAGTAGGGTAGGTGGCCATTTGGGAATTAGATGCATTTACTTGATTAAATGTCCCTCTTGATTAGAACCCATTAATTATTTTGAATAATGTGATTTTTTTGTCCAACTTGAATAGATGTTTGATTTAAGAAATATTCAAATAAAAAAATTTAATCAATTTGATTAATAAAAAAATACACATGTCATTTAAGCTTCAAGCTTCTAGTCAAAATGTACATGGTCATTAATAAAAAAGCACTAATCATCAATTTTGACCATTTGAAAAACCATGTATTTTAATAGTGTATGGTTTCAAATCTAAATTTAACATCTTCTAACATTAAACCCTAATGCCTAAAGTCACATACTTTTTTCACTAAGTGATTATTAAAACTAATTTCCACCATAAATCCTTATAGCATGTTCACACATGTTACCAATCATGCCCACAACAACTTGCCATAGGAATATTTCATCCCATCTATCCACACCTACATGTCTATAACATGAAGATATGTCATGTCCTTTCCCTTTCTAATCTTTGCTTATGTTTTGCAGGTTGTTTGCATTCTATTTTGCTTGTATTTTATAGTTTGTCATAATTCAAATTGTTGTTTTTTCAAAATTAAAGAAAACCTATTGCATTATCAAATTACTATTTTATTTGCTATGGTGTTTTATTTTAACACACCACGCTTTCCCTTCAATGAACAACTATGTACCCTTTTTTAACATGTCGTGTCTCCTTTCGATTGTCTACTTGCTTTTGGTGGGTGTTGCAAAATTTCCTCACATGTTTGCATCTATTCACTCTTTGTCTATTCTTGTGTAGATGGTCACATTTGTGTTTTTTTGCTCCTGTGGATTCTTTTTGGCAATATTTGCACTTGATTCTTCCACTATATGTTTCTATAGATTATATTAGATGATTGCTTGATTAATCATTTGTCCTTTGGGAAAAAATTGAAAATGCAATTTGTTGATGCTCAATTTTTAAAAAATCTTGTGCCTCAAAATGTTGAAGTACAAGGAAAAGCTTAGAAAGCTTAGAAAAAAGGTAAGAACCCTCACTTGGATGGATGACAAACATGGAACTTAACACAAACTTATTTATCCATTTTTTGGAGTTTTAAATTAGAATTTTGTTTATGTATAAAATTTCAGATTTACTTTGCTTTTCTATCACCTTGTGTTAATATAACAACATTCATAACATTTTCATTAAAAGATGTCACATCATATTCCATGTAGGACTTTAGGTTAATGTTTAACACCAGGTGTGGATGTGTGATAAATTTTTTTTTTTAACTTAGACTTAGCAACAACTTGATTTTAGGTGTGAACAAACTTTTATTCATTTATGATAACAAAACTAATATCAAGTCCATCAATAGCAATAAAATGGCATGTGTACTTTACTTTAAATGAAATACAACATTCAAATAGAGTGAAAATGGGTTTGGAGGGTTGGACTTGTAAATTTTGTTTTGTTTTGCCATTGTTTTAAGAGTTTTTCAAACAAGTTTCAACCATTCACTTTTTAATGTTCCTTATTTTTTACCTAGAAATTTCCTAATAATGATGGCCTAAAGAAAGTTCTTCATGTATTTCCATACATTCAAATTCACAAATATGTCAAATCAAATAGATCTTCATTGAAGTCTAAAATACATGTCACCAAATACACCTCAACAAATCTCCCATCAATGTTAGAAAGTTCCAAATATATCCCCAAGTTGGGGCAATGGGGATATGCCCCCAATTCATGGCCAAACAGGAGTGATAGATAACTTGTATGCATCAAAATGGTGAAGCAAACACACACCCATTTAAAAAGTATCAAACTTGTGCTAGCAACCTTTAGCAAGAGCATGCTACTACTCTTAATAAAATACTTAATGCAAACAAATTACCCAACATTACACATTCCAAAAGTTTAACAAGTGCATACACAATTATCAAAACCCCAAGTGCTTAAAAAATATGACAAGTTTATTCTAGTGCATAGTTCAAATGCACCATGCTAGACAAAACATCACACCAAATATGAAAGTTACACATCAAAAAATAGCTCCAAAATTCAACTACACTATATTCTTCCTATATTAGATTTCCAATAACCACATCCCTTTAACTTCCCAACTTAATTCACACCACCACCCATTTCACACAATAGCTGCATGGAACATCATATGGTTCCCTACCAAGATCCTTTCTATCTCCACCATATGATTAGATCACTACATATGTTATTAACCTTTTACATCACCTTTTCCTCCCAAGTTTCAAAATTTAATTATTCCATTTGTAAACCTTCTTCGCCATAAATAAATAAATAAATCTTAACTTGCACGTTATAATGGTTACATTGTCGTCAATTTTTCACCCTTGTATTCCTCTTTTTCTCTCCCCTTCTTTTGCACTTAGCCTAGCCTCAATTCCTCCATTAGTTATATCTTTGTCTTCACATTGCCATTCAAATTATCCCTCATTAATCTTACATATTGAGGTTAATGGACATTGCCAAATGTTTCTTTCCACTAACCAATAACATATTAATTAAACCAAAAGGTTATAATGCATGTTGCACCATGTAGAAAAACATAATAACAATTATATTGTATTTATTTGTAACAACAAGACCTTGCCTTTCAACTTAATAATCAACTAGTACCAATATTATAATTCATTTTTACCATCTCCACATGTATTTTGAAATATGTTTGCATGAATCATCCCAAAAGTTATAATTGTGCTCCCAAAATAATTTTAAATGAACCACATTTACAATTCAAATGGTTATTTATGTTCCCAATACTTCCAACATTTGAACTAGATTTGCATTTCCCAAACATTATATTGAAACCACATTTTGAACTTTTGAAATGCAATAAATTTAAATGTTTAATGGAATGTGAATGGAATTTTAACAGAGGCAAGCCTAATATGTCTCATGAATTTTTTTAAGTCCATCTTTAGAAATCCATCAAGGTGGTCATGGAAGATGAAAAACAATTAAGAGTGAAATGTTGTCAAACTTTCACCTCTATATTTTATATAATGTTTTAAAGGTGTACTCAAGTGGAGGACATTTAGGATTGTACCAAAAAAGGTTGGCTTCCTTTGGAACAACATTTTTGTGATTAATAGTAAAAACACCATATTGGTAACGACTATATATTGAAGTATTTTGGCAACTTCAACATAATAATTTTTTTTTTTAAATTAAAAAAAAATTAAATTAAAAAAAATCAATCCTTTCTATTAAAATTTTCATAAATGTGGTCAAAATTGTAAAAACCATATTTGAATGCAATTAGATTTGAACCTTATCCTACTAGTACAATCAATTGTACTAACTATAAACCATCTAATCACAAAGACAATGATAAAATCGTGACAAATATTGTGATTTTAATGATTATAATAATTACTCTTTTTTTCCAAAAAAATATAATTCATATGTTGAATTTCAAATTTTAATAGATTATTTCACACAAAAATGCTAAAGCTACATGTGTATCATGGTACTGGATTATTTCAACCATGGGACCTAGGCTTGGAAACATCATTTTTAATTTAAAAACATTTGTGTTGAAACCCAACATCCATGTTCAAGACAATTTGTGATTATCCCATAAGTTACTCATGTAATTATGTACTCCATCTAGTTGTGCACAATCAACTTCCCTAATAATCATTGGGACTACAAGACCATAACATGTGTTCCAACTTTTATAGTTACAAATTATTGACAATAGATGTAATGGATAAATGAAAAAATATAGATAATGCATGTCTATAAATTTCATTCAATTGGCTTGGTGGGCAATATAAGATATAAAATTAACTTAATATTTTTAGATGAATGGCCCCAAAAAGAAAAAGTTAAAGTGATTATGATTTTTTTTAATTAAAATTTCATTGTGTAATTTTGCATGTCCTAAATTTCATGCGTAATTTCTAGATTCACATTTAATTTTTTTTTACCTCAATATCATGGCAAGTTCAACATTTCAATGTTGAATAATTACTTAATTTCAATTTTGGATTTCAATGAAATAAAATATTGAAATATAACCCAATGAATTAAAAAAATCAACATGGATGAATAAACATGTGAAAATTATGAAAAAATTACAATATCTATATGTTTATACAACTTTTAGAGTTTTTTCTTACTCAAAGACTTGTAGGTTGAACCTTTTTTGGGAGGGGGAATTTTAATTAATATTTTAAGAATCTCATTTATAATACTCACTTTGGGTGTTGAGTGGGTTTTAAGTTGCTTGTATTTTTTGAATTTACTTTGACATTTTGACTCATGCAAAACACATTTAATTCACTCTATGTTTTGTTGTTTTCAAATTAATTTTTTTAATTTTTCTCTTTAGTCTTTTGAATCACAAAAGATTTGACATTTTTTTCACGAAATCTTTTGTAGTTTGTAGTGGACTTTTGAAATTATAAATGATAGAAATTATTCACATGTTTGTTTCAACCCATTACATAATTTGAACAAGTGTTTAACCTACAATGTCAAGTGGAACTTTTGAAGGCACATGTAACAAAAAAGAAAGAAAGAAAGGACAAACACCCAATTGATCAACTCAAGAAATTGACAACAACCATTAAACAACAACAAATGTCCTTTTCAACTTGGTTTTTGTAAATTATGGGCTTTGCAACTTCCATTTTGACTACATAATTATGTTGGAAGTTGTAAAACCCAAGTCATTTCACCTAGTTGAAAATGACATTTTTTGTTGTAGTGAACATTGAACCCTAATCAACACATCAAATAAGAAGATGTGACAAGTTCAAAGGAATCAAATAAAAAATGAGAGCATACATTAATTGGTTTCAACTAGACCCATCATGACTTTAATTAAAGAATATCAAGGTTATAAGACTAATTGTGCCCTACGTTATTTAAGGATTGTTTACAAAAATTCAAGATGGTTTACGGTCCATGAAAGAACATGTAGGATAGTTGAAAGATAAGTGTAAACTATAAACATGTAGCAAGCTTGAGTACTACATTTTCAAATAAGAAGCAAAATCTACTTGCTTTAAGGGACCACCCAAACATGAAAAATGTTTTTGTAAACATGTTACAAAAAATGGATTTAGTTTAATAGCCAATAATCACATGCATTGTACAACTTATATTTCAAAAGATAATTGAATTGCTTACACCACAAGATATCCACATCACACATTTGAAGAATCCAATGTCACACATGAATAGAAATGTCAATTTCAAAAAATTATATCTTTTAGAGCTAGAACTACAATTGCAAGCAAATTGTAAATAGATTAAATGGAAGAAGGAAATTTAATGACTTATTGAATAGCTTATCTTGATATAATAAATTCCTCCTCTTGCCATGTTGTGAATATAGATTCAAATAGGTCTACTTTTTGTCGTTACAACAAAAAAACACACATGGGAGGGTAGAAGGATTAGGCACATATAAGTTATCGACATTGAAAAATAGTGGTACCTAATTACATTTATCTCCCTAATAGTAAATGGTACATTACTACCATTTCAAATGTTGTTTACAAGTGTTATTTAATGCTCACTACCACTAAACAATGTAGGAAAACACAATGCCTTATAAATGGATGTGATTTGACCTACAATGAGAATCATTGGTCTACCTTAAATGTGTGACGATAATTTATGCACACCATCATGATGCCTTACCTTAAGCAACAAATTAAACAAATTGGTTTGCAAAAGAACTAGAAACTGATGTGGTTTGCTAAATTGTTAACCAATTCACAAAAACAAAGATTCCTTAAATCAAATGATGGAAAAACATGCAAACTTTTAAGTGAATTTTGTGTTAGTTAACTATACAAGTGCATTAAAACTAACTGATGTGATATTACAAAGCCATTGAAACACACATTCAAAATGACATTCAACATTTGGATCACAAGAGTCATCAAAAAAACATATTGCAAGTGAGAAAGATTCAATTATCGATTTCACTTTCAAAATGAATAAGTCAAAACCTCACATATGTGAGTGGTTACATCACGCATGGACAAAAGTGTTCAAGCAATGAAATATGTGATTGTCAAAAGGTGGGAAAAATTAGGGTGTATAAGTGCTCAATGGAGACTACTTTTTAACTTGCAACCATGGAAACAAACACAACAACTCTAATAATTATAATAGTTTCAAACATTGAAAAATATATCGATGATGTTAATATCCAATATGATGATTCATTAGCTTTAATCCACATGGTGTGAATGATTAATTGTTCCATCCTTGCCCTTCACATAATATTTAGAAGTGGTATTACATAATGTTCCCTTTCATATCTAGCTTGAATTTTTAGTTGTAATTGCAACAATTGACATAAATGATTGTAAGCTTTCCATGACTTTTGACATGTGGTGGTTATGATTTTCATATTTTTTGACAATTCTTCCAACTAATTTTATTTTTTTCACAAATTCAAAATAAATTAAAATGATGAACTTGCCATGTGGTACTATATTTAAGTTTGACACTAAAAACATTATAAATCCAACTATGAAATTAATCCTTAGTTACGTAATTTTTATTAAAAAAATCCTTAAATTAAAATATATATGTTTGAATTTAGGGCCAAAATCAAGTTTTAATACATTATATATGATTTTTTGTTAAATTATGTGTAATCCAACTTGTGGATATTTGAAAGTTCTTTACAAAAAAATGTTTGAACAATACATGAAAGGAAAAAAATATTCTAAAAATTAAATATGAGAGATATTTTAAATGAACATGTTCATAATTACCATAGTACCTTTACCATTTTGGCAACAAATTGCTGAATAATTAATTAAATCTTAAATCTTAACTTTTGCACTTGATTTTTTAATCCTAATTTTTTTGACAAGTAATGGTTATACAAAAAAAAAAAAAGGATCTTGTCAATGTTATGGAACAATCTAGTATGTTTAGACTACCTCGATCTTAAGTCATTATTATGGAAGGTTTGTAGTTCAAAACCTAACAATTGAACTTCTGATTTACTAAAATTTCAGCATAAATAATAAATAATATTTCAAAAGTTCAGCAAAATGAAATATATATATATGTCGAAATGGTAAAGGTTCTATAGTATGCATTGACATTAATTGTCACAACTTGAAAATGTGGTTTGTTGATTAAAGACTTTATTCACAATTATGGATGTATTCAATTCCCTCTTCTGAAAACCTATAAGTATGACTTACATTGTTGCAAACTATTGGACAAATTTTTATCTACATAATTATAATCATTTTACACTTGTGGCTTCAAGCATGGCACATACAATTATATCTTCATGGTAGGTGTCTTTAATGAATGAAATTTCAAAAAAGAAATAATATCTTAATTTCAACAAAAAATTAATAATATTTAATAATAATAAACTTGGGTTGCTATTTAAAAATAAATTATAATCATTGAAATTCCATCCATGTGGAGATAGATGTAAATACCACAGTAAATACAAGATGTTTGAATAAATTACAAAGTCATATATAACTATGTTTGCACGTACAATTATAAACATTGTCCATGAATCCATGAATTTCACACAGTAGAAAATGGGTAATATTTGCAACAAAATAAGTTTCCATCTATGCAATGTTGATTTAATTTAATTTAAGTAATCTTTCTAGGGAAAGTCACAGTTACTTTTTTTTTCTTCAAATAAATGGCATGCAAAACAATGTAAATGCATTTTTAAAAAAATTCAAATTATAATTTATTTAAACATAAGTGGGGTTAAAATTGAATATGAAATTATTCCTGAAACATTTTTAAAAATATTCTCAATTTTAATAAAATATTATTTTGAAGTTCACATGTAACATACCAAAAAAGTCTATTTATCTCACTTGTTTCATAAAATATACAAAGAATGACTTCCTCAAGCAATCTTTGGTAGATTTATTTTCACATTCAAATATTAAATAGTAAAAGAATCTTGAACAGTGATGGTAAATCCAACCATAGACAATACATTAATTGAAGCAAGTGGGCTCAAGGAAGGTTGCTAGAAGAGGTATTTACCCCTAGGCTAGGGACATGCTTAGGTGCCTCAAGCTTCAACTAAAAAATTCAACCTATTTTTATCATTTTATGTTTGATTTAAGGTTCAAAATTATCAATGTCCATCATCATCTTTATTGTTCATATGAATCCTTTCATGGTGAGTGTTGCTTTTTCCTTCCCCTTCTTTTTTTTTGTTGTGGACACCCCTTGTCACCCCCTCTCAATGACCCAAGCACCTTGTCATGCTTGTGAGGCTTTCTTTTTCAATGTATTTAACATGCATGGAGCCTTCTTGTATCTTTTGTTGCTTTCCATGTGGTGGTTGTTGCATATTTTTTTTTGGCACTCCAAAAGTCTTATAGTGTCCTTCACATCATGCCAACTCCAAATTTTATTTGTATTTGCTAGCATTCCCAACATCCTTGGTATTCTCCGTTGTTTATTTATTTATCATGAGTCTTGACCTTAGAATCCCTCCTATAAAGAAGTAATAGGCTTCTTTTCAGAAAACATTGTTTGTGTGGAATATGATGTGGGACTCAAGGGCATGGAACTAAGAATAAAGGTACGGGCTTGGGGAAGTTCCTTTCTTTGGATTCTTTGCATTAAATGGTATTGTATAATTAGTAAGAAAAATAAACAAAACTAGCCATAGCTTGGCAAAGAGTCCAAAACTTGGGTTTTGAAATTAAAAGACAAAGGTTGCTAGATCAATTATAGCTCAACCCAAGACTTAGGAAAAATGTTGTGTTGAATTTGGTTCATTTCTAATAAAGGGCTACATGAACTTGTTTTTGGTTTGACTATGTTAGAATTGACTCTAAGTTATGTGATTAAGAATGTAGGGACACTTTACAACACTACTTGAAAGATAATTCGAAAATTTAATTCAATTTGATTGCTTTCAAAGTGACATGTGAACTTGGGTGGGCTTTTAAACCTGATTAACTCATAGCAACATTTGATTTATGGGGACATCTATGATTATCATGGCCAAACATGTGTAGGAATTAGGAATATGCTTTTTAGTAATGGAGGGAGGATGAAAAGAAAAGATCAAAGGAACTAGGATTGACCATTTGAAATCAAAGTTGAACATGAACAACAGGAACAATACACAAAAACATAAGGAATTTGTTATTATGAATGATGTTATCATTAGGTTTTTAATCTCATCTTGAGAGGATTCAAGGTGACTTTGCTACAACATTTACTAGGCAAACAAAATAAACTATTGTCATTTTGTAAATGCCCTTTTCATATTAATTCATAGCATGCCATAACATAACACTTTGATCCAAAACCTATGTGAATACAAACATGTAGCAACCCTCTAAACTTTCTGCCCCAAACCCAATTCACAATGGGAGATACATTACAACAAGATACACAAATGTTTGGGAATGTTCAAGACTAAGAAGTTTGGAGGTCATATAAACCCAAAAAGCCCATTGAAGTTGAAAATGTTTCCCTTTGTGCTTGCCTTACTTCTATGCTTTGATGATCGGCATGCTATGTAACAATGCAA
>Ga0116226_10003463_pt1 | contig 13928 bp, 10 predicted proteins | sample S1TSphfallax_FD_89692 | JGI IMG/M metagenome (GOLD analysis project Ga0116226, IMG submission 89692) | Host-associated microbial communities from peat moss isolated from Minnesota, USA - S1T2_Fa - Sphagnum fallax MG | ecosystem: Host-associated > Plants > Peat moss > Unclassified | place: USA...
CCCCAGAAAGGTGCTGGGCTTCCGAACCCCGCGCGAGGCATACAATGAATACTTGAATGCAACTTTGGCAGCCAAAGCCGCTGTTGCACTTCAGAATTGACACCGCCCCCCCACCCGTCGCTAGCGCGCCACCCTCCCCACAAGGGGGGAGGGAGAGGTGTTTTTATCAGTGCGTCGCCTCGGTTTTTGGCAAATGCATTACCTTTGCCGGATCCTCGCCATAGGGCGGTGAATAGATCACCAGCATCTTGATCCGTTCGGTCAGCACCTTGATCGAGTGGAACACTTGCGCCGGAAAGAACATCATATCGCCCGGACGGACGTGGTGATCGACCCCGTCGATTCCGGCGATGGCTTCGCCTTCGAGAATATAGACGGCCTGCTCAAGATCGGGATGCGCATGGGCGGGCGAGCCTTCGTGCCGCTCGATATCGCCGAGCGCGATCTCCATATATTTGGCACCATTCACCTTCGGACCGACCAGCCGGTAATTCTTGGTGCCGGTATGGTTGGCCGGGCTATAGGCCTCTTGCTCGGAGGCGCGAATGATGTAAGGCGATTTTTCACTCATCGATCAGGTCCTCTATGGCGCTTATGTCGTTACTTCTACGCGGCGGTTAGGGTGACTGGCGTATACTCGGTCTGCATTGAGGGAAGCTCCGCTTCCCACCGTGCTAGAATGGCGGCTCGATCGGCATCCTTCAGAATCAGTACGATCCGCGTGCGGTGATCGCTATCGGGCCAATCTGGCAATTCGACCGGCGCGTTGATCACGTGATGCACGCCCTGAAGCACGACCGGCCCGTTGGCTTCAGCCAGATCGACCAGGCCTTTCAGCCGCAATAGCCGGTCGGCAAACTCAAGCCGGATCGCTCGGAGCCAGCTTTCCAGCTTCCGCCAGACTAGCTTCCGGTCAGCGATCAGCATGATGGCGACCGTACCATGAGTGTGGGCGTGGCCGGTGACCGGCTCCGCCATGAACGCATCGAGGCCGAACGGGATCGCTCTTGCGCTGCTGGTCGGGTCGAGGAAACTCGGCGGAAACAGATCCTCCGGATCGACGGCGCCGAACGAGGCCTCGATGATCCGCGCCGCCGGATTGAGGCTGACGAGCGCATTTCTCAGCCGCTCCACCTCATCCGGTGCTACCAGATCGGTCTTGGTCAGCACCAACTGGTCGGCGAGACCGATCTGCTTCAGCGTTTCCGGGTAACGCTCGAGCTGCGTCGATCCGAAAACCGCATCGACCGTGGTGATCATCCCGTCAAGGCGCAGGGCGCGCGACATGATCGGATTGCGCAGGATCGCTTGGGCGATCGGTGCGGGATCGGCGAGGCCGGACGGTTCGACGATCAGGCGACGAAACGCGGGCAGGTCGCCACTCTGGCGCCGGCTGAACACGCGCATCACCGCGTCTTCGAGATCGCCCGCCACATTGCAGCAGAGACAGCCATTGCCGAGCACCACAGTGCTGTCCTGCCCCTGATCGATCAGGTGATGATCGATCGGTACCACACCGAATTCATTGATCGCAACGGCGGTGTCGGCCATGCGCGGGTCGCGTAGAACCGTGTTGATGAGCGTGGTCTTGCCGCTGCCGAGAAAGCCGCTCAGCAGGATGACGGGCAATCGATATCGGTCGATATCCTCACTCAAGAACATTCGAACTCGCGACGCGTCGTCCGAAGAGATAGAGGCAAGCGCCCAGAACCATCGCCAATACGGCAATCACGCCCAGCGCACCTTTGAAGTCGCCACTCGAATCTTTAATGTACCCGATGAACCAGGGAGACACGAAGCCGCCGGTCACGCCCAGCGCACTGATCACGCCAATACCGCCGGCCGCGGCCCCGCCGGTCAGGAACGATCCCGGAATGGCCCAGAAGGGCGAAGTGAACGCCAGAGTACAGGCAAAGGCGATGGCGATTGCCGCGATGCGGACAACCGGATCGTCGACCAGGACCGAGACCAGTAAAGCAGCACCGCCGACGGCATTGGCGAATGCAGCATGGCCATAGCGTTCCTTGCGCCGGTCCGATCTCCGACCCCACAGAATGAGCGCGACCAGACCCAGAATGCTGGGGCACATCAAAACCCAGCCGGTCTGCGTGATGCTGAAACCGAATCCTTTCACGATCTGCGGCAAGAAGAATGTGATGCCGTTCAGCATGCAGACATTCGAGAAATAGATCAGCGCCAGGAACAGAACCTGCGGATTGATCAGGCATTGCAAGATCGAAAAATGGCGCCGTTTTTCGACGGTCGAACGCTCTGATGCCAATTGGCCGATGAGCCAATCCTGCTCGGACTTCGGCAGCCACTTTGCCTTGGCGGGGCTGTCCTGAAGAACCATTACCACAAATGGTGCCACGATCAGGGCGGGAACGGCTTCTACCAGGAACAGCCACTGCCACCCCTGTAAACCGGCCACGCCATCCATTTCCAAGAGATGGCTCGACAAGGGCGCGCCGATGATGCCGCTGACCGGGATGGCGGCGATGAAGATGCCGAGGATCCGGGCGCGATAGGCCGCCGGGAACCATAAGGTCAGGAAAAACAGGACGCCCGGATAGAACCCGGCCTCGGCCGCGCCGAGGAGGAGGCGCATGACATAAAAACCGGTCTCACCTTGGACGAAAGCCATGCCCGCGGCACATAAGCCGAGTGTAAACATGATCCGCGCGATCCATCGGCTGGCACCGTAGCGATACAGCAGCAGATTGGACGGGATTTCGCAGAGGAAGTAGGTCAGAAAAAACAGGCTGGCGCCAAATCCATAAGCGGTCTGCGTCAGTCCCAGCGCTTTGTTCATCTGCAGCGCGGCAAAGCTGAGATTGACCCGGTCCAGATACGCAATGAAATAACAAAACATCAAAAACGGGATGAGGCGCCAGATCGTCCGCTTAATCGTGCTCTGCTCGATATCGGAGATAATCCTCATTTGCGGCTGAGCTCCCGATGTGGAAGCGACCGTATTTTTGAGGTTAACGGCTGAAGAATCCACATCTCCTCCTATTCGGCACCTATCGGTGCTCTCATCCCTTAATGGCCGCCAGAATCACGCCACGGCGAATGAACATTCATGATAGCGGAACAGCATATCGATGGTTCGCGTCAAGCGAAATCCGTACGATAAACAACTCCAGCGAGGAATGATCCACGCTCTGGCGCAAGCCTTGACAGGAGGGCGAACGTCATCATAATCCTTACGCGATGTCGAACAAAATTTTGCTATAGCGAAATTTACAGCAATAACAGAACCGCGGCACTGATGCGATCGCGGCTTGAAGCGAGGACGCGATGGACCCCGTGACCAACCCAATCACAGCCGTCTGGGGCACGCCTGCCGAGCCGGTGACTGGTCCCCTCAAAGGCGTGCGCGTCTTAGATCTGACGACCGTTGTGATGGGCCCCTCTGCCACGCAAATGCTGGCCGATCTTGGCGCCGATGTCGTGAAGATCGAAAGTACGGGCGGCGATTCGATGCGCTGGGTCGGTCCCTGGCATACACCCGGCATGGGGCCGATGTTTCTGCAGGCCAATCGCAACAAACGCAGCCTAAAACTTGATCTGAAGACAGCCGAAGGCAAGGCCCACGCGCTCGATCTCGCCCGCCATGCCGATGTGCTCGTCTCCAATGTCAGGCCGCAGGGGTTACAGCGCCTCGGCCTCGATTATCAGAATATCCGCCAGCATAACGCGTCCATCATTTATTGTGCAGCGGTGGGCTATGGTTCGGGCGGACCCGATTCCGGCAAGGCCGTATATGACGATCTGATGCAGGCCGCGTCCGGTATCTCCGGCCTGTTCCGCCAGATCGACGGAGCGCCCCGCTATGCGCCGATCAATATCTGCGATCGGGTCGTCGGCCTCTATGTGGCGAACGCGATCATGGCCGCCTTGTTCCACCGTGAACGGACCGGGCAAGGCCAGGAAATCGAAGTTCCGATGTTCGAGACCATGACCCAGTTCGTGCTGGCCGATCATATGGGCGGCGCGGCGTTCGTCCCACCGCTGGGCGAAATGAGCTATCGCCGGCTGATGTCACGGACGCGCGGACCTTACCCGACCAAGGACGGGCATTTATCGCTTGTGGTCTATACCGACAAGCATTGGCGGGCCTTCACCGAGCTGGTCGGCTGCCCCGATCTCATGGACACCGATCCGCGCTTTCAGTCGCAGGAAAGTCGGACGCGCCATGCCGAGGATGCCGGGCATTTTCTGACCGGCCATTTGCTCGAACGGACCAACCAGGAATGGCTTGAGATTCTGCATCGGATCGATATCCCCGCTTGCCCGGTGAATTCGCTGGACGATCTCCTGGTCGATCCGCATCTGACCGCAGTCGATTTCTTCCAGACCGTCGAGCATCCGACGGAGGGCCCGTTGCGGACCTGTCGGTTCCCGGTGCGGTTCGCCGAAACGCCGGCCTCCATCCGTATGCTGGCACCCAATCTCGGTGAGCATAATGATGAGATTTTGGGGGGCTCAGCGCAATCATAACCAGGTTTTCTCTCTCCGCCCTAGAGCGGTAGATTCCTCCCCTGCGAAGCGGGGGAGGGGGACCATGCGCAGCATGGTGGAGGGGGCGCAACACCGAGCCTGCCCCTCCACCCCGCTTCGCGCGGTCCCCCTCCCCCGCTGCGCAGGGGAGGATGGGATAGAGAATGGACTAACCCATTATTTTGGCCAGATGCGTGAGGCAGACCTTACTATGATCGAACCGCTCGCCGAGACTCCGGAACTCGCCCAGATCCGGGATGCGGTTCGCGCTGTCTGCGATGAATTCGACGATAGCTACTGGTCGGCGAAAGATCGCACGGCAAGCTTTCCGCATGAGTTTGCCCGTGCGATCGCAGAGGGCGGGTGGCTCGGAATCGCCATGCCGACGGCTTACGGTGGCGCCGGGCTCGGCATTACCGAAGCGGCGATCATGATGCAGGTGATCGGCGGCTCGGCGGGGACATTTGCGGCCTGTTCAACCGTGCATATCAATATCTTCGGTCCGCACCCGATCGTCATTCATGGATCCGAGGCGCAGCGTCAGCGGATGCTGCCGCCGCTGATCAGCGGCGAAGAGCGCGCCTGTTTTGGGGTAACCGAGCCGGATGCCGGCTTGGATACGACGAAACTCAAGACCAGCGCGGTCAGGGACGGTGACCGCTATCTGGTGAATGGCCGCAAGCTGTGGACCAGCACGGCCCAGCAGGCCGATAAGATCATGCTGCTGGCGCGGACCACCCCGATCGAGGAATGCCAGCGCCCGACCGACGGGCTTTCGCTGTTTTACACCGACCTTGACCGGCGCTATGTCGAGATCCGGGAAATCCACAAGATGGGTCGCGCCGCGGTCGATTCGAATGCGCTGTTCATCGACGATCTGCCGGTCCCGGTCGAGGACCGCATCGGCGCGGAGGGGATGGGGTTTCGCTATATCCTCGACAGTCTTAATCCCGAACGCATTCTGAACGCCGCGGAGGCGATCGGCATCGGCCGACGCGCGCTCGGCAAGGCGGCTGCCTATGCTAATGAGCGGATCGTGTTCGATCGGCCGATCGGAAAGAATCAGGCAATTCAGCATCCACTCGCCGAAAGCTGGGCCGAGCTCTATGCCGCGGAGCTCATGACGCTGCGGGCGGCACGGCTCTATGATGCCGGACAGCCGTGCGGGCTGGAGGCGAATGCCGCAAAATATCTGGCCGGCGATGCCGCGTTTAATGCCTGCGACCGTGCCGTGCGGACTCATGGCGGCATGGGCTATGCCGCGGAATATCATGTCGAGCGCTATTTCCGTGAGGCGGTGGTGACGCGGCTGGCACCGGTCTCGCGTGAGCTGATCCTGTGTTACCTCGCCGAACGCGCGCTCGGCCTTCCGAAATCCTATTAGGGCGGAGACGAAGCCTATGTCTGACACGGCACTGCCGGAAATACGGCTTGAGCGCAAAGGCGATGCGCTCTGGGTCTGGATCGACCGCGAGGCGCGGCGCAATGCTATCAATCCCGCCGTGCTGGCCGGGATCGGCGAGGCGGTGCAGTCGGCCGCTTCCGATCCGTCGATCCGCGCGATCGTGCTGACCGGCGTGGGCGAAAAGGCTTTCTGTGCCGGTGCGGATCTCAGCAAAGGCACCGGCACGTTCCAGGCGGGGCCGGATGAGCCCACGACGGATTTCGGCCGGCTGGTGCGGATCGTGCGCGGCGCTGGCATCCCGCTGATTGCCCGCGTCAATGGTGCCTGTGTCGCGGGCGGCATGGGCCTTATGGGCATGTGCGATCTCGCGATTGCGGCCGATCATGCACGCTTCGGCCTGCCGGAGGTCAAGGTCGGTGTGTTTCCGATGCAGGTGCTGGTGTTCCTGCGCTCGATCCTGGGGCAGCGCCATATCAACGAGCTTTGCCTGACCGGTGAATTGATTTCGGCGGCACGTGCGGCGGAGATCGGCCTCGTCAACGAGGTGGCGCCGGCCGGCGAGCTCGATGCGCGGGTCGAGGCGCTGCTCGCCAAGCTGCGGGCGGCGTCGCCATCGGCGGTGCGCCGCGGCAAGCAGGCGATTTTCGCGATGGAGACCATGGCATTCACCGAGGCCCTACCCTTCGCCGAGGCACAGATTGCGCTGTCATCCCGCAGCGCCGATGCCGAAGAGGGAATTCAGGCTTTCAATGATCGTCGCAAGCCGCGCTGGGCGGAAGAACCGAAGGAATAGATCATGGCAGATCGGATCGTTACCATCGGCGGCGCTTCAGGCGCCTGGGGCGACAGCCCCCGCGCGATCGGGCAGTTGCTGACCGCCAACGTCGATTATCTGATGATGGATTATCTCGCCGAGGTCAGCATGTCGCTGCTCGCCCGGGCGAAGATGAAGGCACCGGAGACCGGCTTTCCGCCGGATTTCGCGATCTATCTGAAGCCGCATCTGACCGAGATCGCAAGGCGCGGGATCAAAGTCGTGACCAATGCCGGCGGCGTCAATCCACAGGGCTGCAAGGCGGCACTTCAGGCGATCTGCGCTGAACTTAATCTTGAGCTCAAGATCGCCGCGGTCGAGGGCGACGATGTGCTGCCGTTTATCGAGACGCTGCGCGCCAATGGCGTGCGCGAGGCGGTGTCCGGGGCGGAATTGCCGCCGCGTTTGTTGACCGCCAATGCCTATCTGGGCGCGCTGCCGATCAAGCAGGCGCTCGATCTTGGTGCCGATATCGTGATCACCGGGCGCTGCGCGGATAGCGCGCTCGCCCTGGGCGCGTTGATGCATGAGTTTGGCTGGAAGCCGGAAGAGTATGATCTGCTGGCGGCGGGCAGCCTGGTCGGCCATCTGCTGGAATGTGGCGCGCAGGGCGTCGGGGGGCTGCACACCGATTGGGACAAGGTGCCGGATTGGGCCAATATCGGCTATCCGCTGGCCGAATGTCGTGCGGATGGGACATTCACTATCACCAAGCCGGCGGGGACCGGCGGTCTGGTCACGCCGGGCACGGTGTCGGAGCAAGCGCTCTACGAGATCGGCGATCCCGCATCCTATATTCTGCCGGATCTGATCGCGGATTTCTCGCACGTCACGCTGGTGCAGGACGGACCGGATCGGGTCCATGTTTCGGGCACGCGCGGGCGTCCGCCGACGACTCAGTACAAGGTCTCGGCGACCTATCAGGACGGGTATCGCGCCGTCGCGACCGTCTCGATCGTCGGGCTGGATGCGGCCCGGAAGGCGGAGCGGACCGGCGAGGAGCTGATTGCCCGCGCGCGTCTTACCTTTAAGGAGCGCGGGCTGCCGGACTTTACCAGCACCAATATCGAGGCGCTGGGTGCCGAATCGTCCTACGGCTCAAAGTCGAAAGCCCGCGCGTCGCGTGAAGTACTGCTGCGGCTGGTGGTGACGCATGTTGATGCCAAGGCACTCGATCTGTTCGCCCGCGAGCTTGGCTCGATCGGCATCTCCTTCGCGCCGGGGACGACCGGGATTTATAACGGCAGACCAAAGCCGGCGCCGCAGATTCGACTGTTCACGTTGTTTGTGGACAAGACACTGCTCGGGAAGCCGGTGATCTCGCTGGGCGATCAGCGCGTCGAGGTCGAGATCCCGGCCGGTGTGCCCCTAGCACCGGCGCCAGTAGTCGCTGTGCCGCACAATATTGTGGAAGACGGCCCGACGATCGAGGTGCCGCTGATCCGGCTGGCGTTGGCCCGGTCCGGCGATAAGGGCGATTCAGCCAATATCGCGATCATCGCCCGCGATCCGGCCTATGTGCCGGTGCTGCGCAGCGAAGTAACGCCCGAGCGGCTGCTCGGCCATTTCGATCATCTGGTCGGCGGCCCGGTCCAGCGCTTTGAAGCGCCCGGTCTTCATGCGTTCAACTTCCTGATCCAGAACGCGCTGGGCGGTGGCGGCATGGCGTCGCTCAGGATCGATCCGCAGGGCAAAGCCTATGGGCAGATGGCGCTGGAAATGCTGGTGTCAGTCCCGGCCAAGCTTTTGGAGCGGGTCGAGGGGGTGTAAAGCGTCAGTTTCCGACCCTGGCGGGATCTCGAGCTTGCGGCAGAGGCTCGTTAGCTGCTCGGCTGCCGCTTCGAGCTTGGGGATCATGCGCGACGTGGGCCCGGCGATCGTCACGATATAAATCGCCGAGGTCCAAACGAAGCGGGCCGACATAGTGGTCACGCCCTCCTGACTTTCCTCGCGATTGAGAAACCAGCCGCGCGCATTGCCGGCCGCGATCTCGGCCCGCAGCCCCGGTTTCGTCGTGATCGTGGTCGGCGTCAACTGGCTGAGCGTCGCCGATTTTAGGAAGTTGGCCAGCGCGCTTTCGGTCAAGCTGCCCAGCAGCGCCTTGCCGGCAGACGTCGCATGCAGACTCCGCACAGTATCGCCGACCCGGGCCAGAAACCGCAGCGGATGCGTCGGCTCGAACGCAAGAAGATAGGTTGCCTGAAGTCTGTTGATCTTGGCGAGGAGAACGGATTCGCCCATCCGATCGCGGAGCGTGCGCAATTGGATCTCCGCGCGCAGCACGATCGGATCATAATCCGAGATGGTTTTCGCGATCTCATAAATCCGCTGCGTCGGATAATAGCCGCCGCGCGGCGACAATTCATAAATATAGCCGCGCTCCTGCAACGCCTGCAAAACATCGTGGCAGCTCGATGCCGGTATATCCAAAAGCCTGACGATCTCAGACAGGGACAAAGGGCGGCGCTGTTCGGCGAAAAGCTCTAGAAAATCCAGGGTACGCCCGACAATTTTCGACATCGATATCCGTCATCAAGCGGTGGGGGCCGAAATACCCAGCCCGGGCAAGCAAACTCTGCATAATTTACCACAAGTCCCAAAATTACAGTAGCTTGGAGCGAACGGAACATCCCCTCTCTGCCCTTCAGGGCGGAGAGGGTGAGGGTGAGGTGGGCTGTGCCGAAGCGAGATCGGGGCCGATCCTTGAGCGTCAAAGCCCCCCTCACCCCGACCCTCTCCGCCCTGAAGGGCAGAAAGGGAGAAAGCAGCCTATGGATCTATCACCGACGGGCCTGATCGAGCGCCTGGATGGCGGCCCAGTACGCAGTCTTGGGAATCATTTGTTCGTCAAGCAGCGTGCCGCGGGACGCAAGCCCATCCTTGCGGTGAAAGATCGGGTCGTGCTGCATCCAGCTATAGCGGTCAGTAATCGCCCAGGTCACGATGGCGATCACGGCCGGGTGCGATGCCGCGACGAACAGCAGATCGCCGATCGACTTTGCCACGATCGAATCCCGCTCAGGGACATCGCCCGGCAGATTCCGGTCCGGGACGTCCAACTCGGAGATAATGATCTTGAGGCCGAGATCGGCAATGTCGGATAGAAACCGACTAAAGACCGACGGCGTGAAGGGGAATTTGCTGAGCCCGACATATTGCAGATGCGATTGAATGCCGACCGCGCCGATCGGCACTTTGTTGGCGATCAGCCGCTTTAGCAGTGCCAGCACGGCAACCCGTTTCGTCTCGAAATAAGGATGATCGTATTCGACATCCATCTCGTTCAGCGTCAGCAGCGCCGAGGGATCGGCCTCATGCGCCGCGAAGAAGGCGAGGTCAATATAGTCGGGACCAACTTTGTCGAGCCAATATGACTGGCGGAGGCCCAGCGGCAAGCCATCATCCGGGCGGACGACCTCGTTGACCACGTCCCAGGATTGCATGCGACCGGCGAAATGGCGGCAAGGTTCTGTGACCTCGGCCAAAAGCTCCTGACGCGCGCCTTCAGGCGAGGTGATCGTCTTTGGGACCCAGGGCGGTATCGAGTTGAACCAGCACAATGTATGGCCGCGGGCCGCCAACTTATTTTCGGTCGCAAACGCGATCACCTTGTCGGCCGGGCCGAAATCGAACCGATCGGGTGAGGCCCGGTATTGATTGGCCTTGAGCGCGTTTTCCGGAACGAGAATCGAGGATTCCCGGGCAATCACGGCAAGATACGCAGCATCCTCCATGTCCCAGTGATTGAGCGAGGTGCCGAAGAGAATATTCTTTCGCGCTGCACGTCCGGCCAACGTATTAGGCCGTTCGCGCGCGGCATCAAGCGCCTCGGCCACCGAAATCCCGGCCGGATCGGCCCAGCCAGATCGGGGCAGGGCGAAGCCGGCGCCCGCGGCCAGCGCGGCGCACATCAGGTCACGGCGCCTCAGGGATTCACAATATCGCATGGAAATCTCATCACAGACCAAATGGCCAAGGAATCATACACAAGTCCCGGCAACCGATCCTGTGCATTTACCGGCGCCGTCGAAATTTTCTGTCCGGCCGGACCGATCTTCATTACCGTGCCGGCCGAGACGGTGAATTGGTACGGAGACGGTGGTTTGCGGTGGGCGGCGATAGAGTGCGGGCGGATTGGACACAAGGGTAGCCCCCGCTTTGGATGATCTGAGCAACAGCGCGTCTGTGACGCTGGCGATCGTCGTGCCCACCTTCAACGAACGCGACAATGTCGGGGTTCTGGTACGGTTGCTTGATCAAGCGCTTTCCGGAGTTCGGTGGGAAGTGGTGTTCGTCGACGACGATTCGCCGGACGGCACGGCGGACATCGTCCGCAGCCTCGCCCAAACCGATCGCCGGGTACGCTGTGTGCAACGCATCGGCCGGCGTGGCCTGTCGTCGGCCTGCGTCGAAGGCATATTGGCGACAGCGGCGCCCTTCGTGGCGGTGATGGATGCCGATTTGCAACATGATGAAAGCCTGCTCCCCCAAATGCTGGATGCGCTGCAGCAATCGGAGCTCGATATCGTGGTGGGCAGCCGCTATGTCGCCGGCGGCAGCGTCGGCGTGTGGCAAGATGATCGTGCGAGCATGAGCCGGTTCGCCACGAAGCTGAGCCGCATGGTCGTTCGGGTCGCGCTGGAAGATCCGATGAGCGGCTTCTTTATGGTACGGCGATCTTCTTTCATGGAGACGGCGCATCAAATTTCGGCGATCGGGTTTAAGATTTTGCTCGATCTGTTTGCGTCCGCGCCACGGCCGCTCCGATTTCGTGAATTGCCGTTTCAATTCAGGATGCGTCAGGCCGGCGAATCCAAGCTCGATTCGATGGTCATGTGGGACTATCTGATGCTGCTGCTCGATAAGAGCATCGGCCGCTACATCCCCGTGCGGTTTCTATCCTTTTCGATCATCGGCAGTGTCGGCGTATGTCTGCATTTGATCACGCTTGGGATCGCGCTCAAGGAAATCGGGCTCAGTTTTGCCTGGTCGCAAACCATCGCCTCCATGATTGCGATGACCGCGAATTTCCTGCTCAATAATATGCTCACCTATCGCGACCGTCGGCTGCGCCACTGGCGGCTGCTCGTCGGGTTGCTAAGTTTTTATGCGGCCTGCGGCCTGGGGGCAGCCGCCAATGTCGGGATTGCCGGCGTGCTGTTCGCCCAAGATTATCAATGGTGGCTCGCGGGAACCTGCGGCATTGTCGTGGGGGCCGTGTGGAATTACGCTGTAACAGCGGTTTTTACTTGGCGCAGGCGATGAAAACAGCGGCGTTGCAAGCGGGCTACCGTTAGCTATGGCGGCAGCTCGCTGTCTCGAGAGTAGGCGGAAAGGTCTTTTATGACGCTGCATTATCGTCGCGATATCGATGGGCTGCGCTCGCTCGCGATCATCCCGGTTGTCCTGTTCCATTTGGGGATGTTCCGCTGGTTTGGCGGAGGATTTCTGGGTGTCGACGTATTTTTTGTTATCTCCGGATTTCTGATTACAAAAATCTTGAATGATGATTTGAATCGCGGCGCCTTTTCAATTCTGCGATTTTATGAACGGCGCATTCGGCGCATATTTCCGGCCCTTTTTACCGTCCTGTTATTTTGTCTCTGTGTCGGATTCTTTGTGCTCTTGCCAAAAGAATTTTCGGCGCTGGGCGATATGGTGGTCTCAACGACGCTCTTTGCCTCGAACATTTGGCTGTTTTACCATGAAAATTATTTCGGAGCCGGTGCTGAGCATGATTTGTTGCTCCATACGTGGTCTCTAGCAGTCGAGGAACAATTCTATGTCGTGTTTCCTGTCTTGCTCGCCCTCCTGCATCGTGCGGGGCGTCTGACAAAGCTGACAGCGCTTTGGGTGCTCGCAATCGCATCGGTGGGCGTCAATATTTGGATGCTCAGCAACGATCCGACCGCAGCCTTTTATCTTCCGATGGCGAGAGCGTGGGAATTATTGCTAGGGTCATTGCTTGCGCTTGACGCCGTTCCAACCCTCACCATGCGGGGCGCACGGCATGTAATTGGCATTGTGGGGTTTTGCCTAATCGCCGCTTCGATCGTGCTGCTGCGCGATGACACGGCGCCGGCAGTCCCCATCGCGCTGGTGCCGTGCATCGGCGCCGGACTGCTGATCATGGCCGGCGTATCGACCGGTTCGATCATGAGCCGACTCCTCGGCAATCCGGTCCTGGTCTATGTCGGCAAAATCTCCTATTCGCTCTATCTGTGGCATTGGCCGCTGATCGCACTCTACCGTCCGCTGGTCCGACAAGAGCTCGGCATGGTCGATCGGGCTGTCCTGGTTCTTTTGAGCGTGTCGCTGGCAGCAATCTCTACCCGTTTCATTGAACGGCCTTTCCGCTTGCGCGCTAGCGCCGACATCAAGCCACCGACCAAGGTGCTGGTATTTGGCGGTGCCACCATGGTCACTGCGCTCGCCTGTGGCATCGGGGTGATTGCGACCGGCGGCATGGCTGGCCGGTTTCCGCCGGAAATTGTCCGGCTTGGTAGCTATTTGGCCTATGGCGATGTCGAGTCGTTCCGTACCGATACGTGCTTTTTGTCGACAAATTCGAACGATTTCAATCGGTTCCGCGCGGATTTATGCCTGGCGCCGGCACCTGACCGCCGTAACCTCCTGTTGATCGGCGATAGCCACGCCGCTCAGCTCTGGTCTGGGCTCGCCGCGGAATTTCCCGATCTCAATATCATGCAGGCGACCGTTGCCCAGTGCCCGCCGCTGCTCACTGCGGCACCCAAGGGCCCCTTCGGCAAAGCCTGCCGCGACATGATGGGGTATATGCTGCAGCATTATGTCCGGGATCATAAACTCGACGGTGTCATCATTGCCGGTCATTGGGCAAAGACCGAGATTGATCCGCTGTTGGAAACCGTACGCTACGTGCGTCAGTTTGTGACGAATGTGTATGTGGTTGGGCCGATCATTGAATATCGGCAGCCGCTGCCCCGCATCTTAGCGATCTCGGCACTGGATCATCGGGCGGGGATGGCGCGGGAGCTGCGCACTGAAGAGCCGTTCGCTCTCGATATCACCATGAAAGCCGCTCTGAAGGAAACCGGCGCACAATATATATCGATGGTCAGCACGATGTGCGATGGCCAGAACTGTCTAACCGCCACGCCGGAGGGCGCGCCGGTGCAGTTCGATTACGGCCATTTGACTGAGGCGGGATCTCGGCTGGTTGCGTCA
>Ga0116226_10003464_pt1 | contig 13928 bp, 7 predicted proteins | sample S1TSphfallax_FD_89692 | JGI IMG/M metagenome (GOLD analysis project Ga0116226, IMG submission 89692) | Host-associated microbial communities from peat moss isolated from Minnesota, USA - S1T2_Fa - Sphagnum fallax MG | ecosystem: Host-associated > Plants > Peat moss > Unclassified | place: USA...
AGTGTAATTGCAATACCTTCATTTATTTGAATTAATATATGTCTAATATGATATAGTGAACATGGAATAAGTATTTTAAAAAGAATAATTTTGTTTCATGGTTTATGATATTATTGCAAAATGATGTGGATATGCTTTCATTATAGGTTTTGCTAGGGTTATGCAATACCTTTCCAAATTCCAAAAGATATGTTATGGAGCCCAAAGGTTTATGAAATACCCCAAAATGGGTAATGCATGTGAATTGAATACTTTTGGGCATCAACAATACCCCTCCAGTAGCATGAACCAAAATAATTGAACCCGTGTTATTTATATATTACCCCAAACAAGGTATTACTTTCCTTGTAGGTTTAAACAATACCGCTTTAAGTTGCAATAAATATGTGATGGAGCCCAAAAGATTTTCTATATACCCTAAGAGAGGTATTCCACACCCATTGAGTAATTTTGGGCACAAGTAACACCCCTCTAGTAGCATGGACTAAAATAATTTAATTCATATTGTTTACATAATATCCTAATGAAAGTATTGTGTACATTTTAAGGTTTGTTGGGGTTATGCAATACCCCTCTAGGACTCTTTAAATATGTTATGGAGCCCAATACTTTCATATGTTATGGTTTTATAATATACCCTAATAGGAATATTTCATGTGCATTGAGTAATTTCAGGCATAAACAATACCCTTTCAATAGCCCGGATAGAAATAATTCAATCCATTATGTTTACATAATACCTTCATGAGGCTATTATGTTCCTTTTAGGTTTTGTTAGGGCAATGCAATACCCCCCTAAAACTCTTTAAATATGTTATGGAGTCCAAAGGTTTTATAATACACCCTAATAGGGGTATTTCATGTGCATTGAATAAACTAAGATAAACTATGGCATTACTAGAAGGTGATGGGATCCCATTGGCCCTCATGTATTGTGCTGATGAAACCTCTGCATCATGGGCATACCATTGCGTAAAAACCTTATGATTCGCCAATGATGTATCCATAGCATCAACCACAAACACCTCCCTGGTGGTCCCTTGAACCCTAAAACAAACAACATAATACAATAAATATTGGATATGAATTTTAAAACCTATAATTAAAAAAGAAAAAGGTATGGCATTGTTGGAAACTTACTGGCCATGAATCATTTCTAAATCATGGTATTATGTAAGGAGGCCGATTTCCTTACGTTGCATTATTTTATTTAATGTAAACTTCCAGTCATGCTCCATCTAAATGCCTTTGAATGCCTTCGCATACCTGGCTCAAGTTGTTCGAATCACAAGTGCAAGGTCTTCATTGCGTTCCAACTTGGCTTGCACATTGAGAGGCCTGGCCCCCACACCCAATGTAGTCATGCCAAAAAATTGAAGGATGTGGCTTGAAACTAGCTTAATAAGTGTCGGCTTAAGAACCTCAAGTGTGTACTACAAACCACCCTAAAGCCTACCCCACCCCAAGGTAACGTGCCTCCTATCCTAGCAATTTTTTTATTCATTACAACAAAATAGGGCTAGAAGGTTGCTCGAGACCCATACATTCATTGTTGCATGATCTTGAACCCTTGAGCGCCGCTCTGGAATAGATGGGCGTCCAGGCTTGCCTAACTCCATGGTCACATTATGTCGTGCCCGCAAATGTTGTACCAAATTGTACTTGATTTTATATCATGCATCACACCCATCAACCTTGCAAACAAATTTGGGTCCATCCTTTGCCCAATGGACACCCTCAATGGCAACTAGAGGAAGGGCAACCACATCTATAGTGACACCCTCTATGGCAATTTGAAGAAAGGCAATTACATTTGTGGTGACACCTTCTATGGCAACTAGAAGAGGGGTAGCCTCATTTGCGGCGACACCCTCTATGGCAACTTGAGGAAGGGCAACCACATTTAAAACCAAAAAAACAAATATATTAAACCTAATTTGAGAATTAACATTATAAATCAAGGTTATTTCTACATGATGAAGGTATTGCAAAAATGGATAGATAGACAAAAACTCAAGATGAGGGTATTAATAAAACATAAACTCAAAATTTGCACAAAATGAGGTTAACCCTAAAAATATATATATCAGCTACAAAGCTATAGGGTATAAACCAAAAAAAATGCCCCACCCACCTTTTCACATGGAAAATGAAGGTGGGGCAAAAGTTTGAAAACTAGAATTAATAAAGGAATTGCAAACACAAATTTGCCAAAAACCAAAACCAAAAACAAAAACACCATCCTCTCAAATAGAGAGGATGGGTGGTTAATAGATTGTAAGTTAAGATAAAAATGTCACCTACATCAATCTCAAGATGTCCTACAACATGTTCATCTTCCTTTGACTCTGCAACAAAAGCTACATTTTCTTACTCCAATGTCATTTCAATAGTTTTTTGCAATTCAATTTTAATTATGGCAAGAATTGTTGTAGAGGTTTCCCAACCTCAACAATCGCTTGCACTTGTTCCTGATTTAATTTACATTAAATCAATGCACCATCTTCAACACTCACTTGCACGTGCATTTACATCTTCAATCCCTTTCATTCATGACACCTCCCATGCCATCTATCAATTTAGTTGAAGCCTATTCCTCTTCTCCAATAGTCCTTGGTTTTTTTTGGGTTTACATCTACCAAAGTTGCAAAAACCACAAAAAAAACAAACAAGTTTTCTTACCAACATTAGAAAACAAATAGGGGGCAACAATGAGAGAGAGAAAAAAAAAGCATTAAAGGAAAAGAAAAAAACGGGGAGTTAAAACTCCCCTTCTGCCAAAGCTTGGTGATGTTGCCCATTTGCGCCCAAAAGCAACCAAAAAAAACAAAAAAAACTCAAGCCCCCCCTTTGTTGAAACTTGGCGACAACACCATTGGTACCCAAAAACAACATAATAGAAAACCAAAAGCTAAAAAAGAGGGAGCACAAATTCCCCCTATGCTAAAACTTTGTGATGGCATCCACCTACACTAAAAGCAACAAAACAAAAAAAGAAGGGGAGCTAAAGCTCCTCGTTTGTCGATACTTGGTGATGGTGTCCAATTGTGTCCATAAGCAACTAGAAAAAGGGGGATTCAAATTGTGTTAAAACTTGGTGATGGCACCCACCTGCACCTATAAACAACAAAACAAAAAGAAAAAAAAGAAAAAAAGGGCAAAGCTCCCCCTTTGTCAAGACTTGGCGATGGCACCCACTTGCGCCTAGAAGAAAAAAAACCAAAAAAAAGGAAGAAGAGAGGGAGCTCAAGCTTCCTTTTTACCAAGACTTGGCCATAGTGCCCTAGAAACAACAAAAAAAATGAAAAAAGGGGGAGCAAGCTCCTTCTCTGCCGAATCTTTGCAATGGTGTCTTAAAAACAACAAATAAAAACAAAAGAAAATAGGAAGCAAGTTCCCCTTTTGTTGAAAGTTGGTGATGGTGTCACAAAAGCAACAAAAAAGAACGAAAAAAAGGGGAACTTAACTCCCGCTCTACCAAAACCTAACAATGGCACCCAAGAACTAACCAAAAAAGAATGAAAAAAGGGGGAGCAAGTTCCCCTTCTGCTTGAACTTGGCAATGGCACCCACTTACACCCATAAGAACAAAATAAAAAGAAAAAAAGGAGCTTAGGCTCCCTTTTTGTTCAAAATTGGCAATGGAGACCACCTGCACCCATAAGCAACAAAACAAGAGGAAAAAAAAGAAAAAAAGAGGAGCTTGGGCTCCCCTTCTGCTAAGAGTTGACAATGGAACCCAAATGCACCCAGAAGCAACAAAACACAAAGAAAAAAGAAAGAAAAAAAAAGAGCTTGACTTTTTGCCAAAACTTGGCGATGATGCCCACCCACTCCTAGAAGCAACAAAACAAAAAGAAAAAAAAGGGGAGGTAACCTCTATTGAAAGTTACAGATGGCACCCACCAAAACCAAAACATAAAAGAAAAATAAAATAAAATAGGGTGTTTACCTTTAAGCTCGTGCTTCCAAACTCTCTATTCCCCAAGTTCCAAGCTTTCCACTTTTCAAGCTCTAAGCTCCTTAAACCCAAACATTCAACTTGCTAGTGATGGAATGAGTACATGAGGAATGCGGGGAAGGTGGGTTGATAGGATGAGAGAAGCATATGGGTTTGTAGGAGGGAGGGTGGCAGGGTTTAAGTTTGCTCGAAAAAAATTAAGATAAAAAGGGAGGCGTGAAAAAAATATTTAAAAAAAAAAGAACTTGAAGCCAAATTATGAAAATAAATAAATGTAGAGGGAATTTTGTTTAGCTGACCAAACAACTGACCCTTAGAAGATAGTTTCATCCCATCCATGAAATCTCAAAATGTAATTTTTTGGATGGTGCACTAGTGAGTGCTAGGTCACTGAAGTTGGTTCATAGCACCGCCTAACTTTACACCCATCCTTAATGCAAATGACATGTTGTGAATTGTGGACCCCACACGTTATCAAAAGCCTCCAACAAGCTGGCTTCATCTATCGATTTCTTTTTAATCTTTTAAAGTGTATGTTGCCATTCCAATCTACCATAATCTAGAATAACATCCCACATCACTTTTTAAAGTTTGTTATCATGCCACCTAGCACCATTGAAACTTAAATTCTTCCTCTCAAACCAAATTGACTCAAGGGTAACACTTCTAATTAAGGACCAAAAAAGGTTAATTTTTAAAAATTTGCTAGGCAATTTTTTATTATACATACATTGTTCAAGATTGAGGGGCCTTCGAGCCAAGCTAATGTCTATGGGAGACTTGAGACTATAAAAAAATGAGAAGGCTTGTTCCCATGTTGTCTTGGCTCTAGGACATTGCCAAAACCTGCATGATGGTTTCAAAGGTTCCATGTTCATAAGAAGAACAATCATTTGGATGTTGTGATTTATTTTTTCCCTCTAAGTATTTACAACAAGGGCCTTGTGCCACAAAGACCAATGAAAACCTGCCCCCATTTTGCTCCTTCTCTTGACCCAAACATCTTGCCCTTTTAGTTTGAAGTCTGGTGAGAAGGTTTGGTTCCAATTTTTAGATACATTTCTTTAGATCCCTTGAGTTGAACAACTTTTTGCCCTTTGTAGCATTATAATTCATTAACTCCTTTTGCCCCTTCCAATTCCATAAACCAAAATCAAAACCAAAGTCCTCAATCGCACCAAAACAAATCCAAACAAACTGCCATTTGTTGCAACTTTGATGCATACCTTAACCCTTTTCAAGGTACCATAAAATAGCAAATCCCTAGCCATGGGCTAAAGTAACTTAGAATGTTCTCTCATCTTGTAAACCTATACGTCATTACACACCTCCATTTCTTGATGTAAAACACCATCCGTAATTGGTATAAATTCCCTAGTTGTGCAAAAGACCCCATTTGGATCCTATGACATATCCTCAAAAATGCCAAGCCATTCACCACACCTAGCCTCCATGGAAGGGTTTGTCATCTTCGTGACCCAAATTTCTAAGATATAGTCCAACATCCGCTACCATATGCATTATTCAAACTAAAACCTATCTCTAGATTCCTCCCAAGTGTGGCTATTTAAATGTGGACATGATGTCCCTTGGGATTATGTTTTTTGTGGATATTCAAATTTTGAAAAAAATTAGGTATTCATACTAGGTTTTTTTTCTCCCAAAATTTGTGCAAGCAAGAAATGTTACTGCCATGTAAATGGCAAAGCAAAGTTTATGATATAAAAATTTCCTACGGTGCAATTTTAAGCATCCAATTTTATTTTTTGAGGTTAGTTTCTTGCTAGAGTCTCCATAAGGGAAATGGCCATTTGGCCACTTGGAATATTTTTAACATATGTCTTTTGGTGATCAACAAATTTTGAACATAAACATTTTGGCTATCAACATGCTTTATATATCTTTGTTTTGGCAACACACAATTATCTAAGAACATCAATAGACCCAAATTTCCCATACATTTGGATTGCTTAAGCTAAACTATTCGAAACTTCATCAAAAGTAAGATTCTTTGGGGAATTGAACCTCGGCTATAAAAGGCTTGCCCACGCAGAAAGGAAAATCTACAATGCCCACACATTAAAAAACAGACATAGCAAACACTCTAACTTTGAAGTATCCAACCCAACACCTAAGAAAACACCCACATCTTGTTTTCTTGTCCAACATCAAGAATGAAGAACAAATTTTTTACATGCCCATTGATAACCACAAAAAGAAAAAAAAGATTTTTTTGGCTAGTGGCAATTAATTTTTTTAGCAAAGCACTTCAAAGTTCAAATGTCAAGCAAGTTGCAACTTTGTTCCACTTCAAAACTAGCATTAATTTTGTGTTAAAGAGATCTACCCTAAGACATTAAAGTTCTACCGATCTACTTGATGCTTCACCTTTTCCTCTTTCCAATGTGAAATAATATTTTGGTGTGGAAAAGAAAATAGGTAAAAAACATTATGGTTAAACATGTGAACACAAACATCAAGATGTGTTGTCAAACAATTTCATAATTTGTTTTTCATGAAGATCAAATTGTTGAATGTTTTTTCATCTTCCATAAAACCCAACACCCTAAATTCAAATTATTTCAAAAAAATTATCATATTCATTCAAGTTGCAATATGCCAAAATGGGGGAGTTGTTGATTTTCATTTGTAACCTAGAAATTGGGTTCTTACCAGAACATTCAACCAGTATTGGTTTTGCATATATGAATCATGGTTAGACGAAAATGCAACATCAAAATTCTCTTTGTTGAACCAATATCAAGATAAGCCATTCAATCACATGCATGAACTCATGATTTAAAAAATTTCATTGTGATTATAAAATCAAACTTTGGGTTATTTCTATGCATGCAAGTTTGATCTCAGATGTCATTGTAAGGTGTAAATTCTTTAAGGTGTACCAAAATCTTGTCACAACATCACCCTTTTTAAAAAAAAATTTGCCTAGTCCTTTTTAACCATGTAAAAACTTATTTATGGCTGATTACGATGAAGTCTAGAATTGTAATGGTTTAAAATATAGTCCTTTTGAAATATTTGACAACTTTTTATTCATTATTTTCTATGGGGATCAAGATATAGGGAAAAAAAGGACTATAGAAAGGATGAGCCCCTTTTTGTCTTGTGTGGTACACCTTAAAGGATTTTCGCCTTGTAATTGAATCATTTTAATGAACTCAATAAAAAAATCCATTAACAAACCTTGTGTGCATGTTGTAATTTTGTTCATTGATATTCTTGCCAAGAATCTTTCATAGATGTGCAAAATTAGATTAACACCTTAAAGGCAACTACTCATTGAAATAAATGATTAAGGAATTGAAAGCATCAAAAGCTAAATCTTAAAAAATATGGATCAATGTACAACTTGAATAATTTAGCTTTTACAAATCAACATCCACAAATTTAATAATGAACACATCTTGACATTACACAAACTTGATCAACATATGTTCCACCTTCAACATGGGTAAAAGGCAAGACAAACCAAGACAAAGTTCAAGGTTAGTGAACAAAATTAGGTTGCTTTGAACATCCTTGTTTTTTGTTGAATTGAAATTCATTTCACTATGAAAGACTTGTATTTTAACATATCATGTTGCTTAGGGCTTCACATGCTAATCCAATGTGTTTTTATGTTCCTAAACAAATTTTGACCTTTAGTAATGAGCCTAGTAAGAAACATAGTAGGAAGTGTTTCTACAAGCTTAAATAACTTTAGGCATTTTTTGGGGTTGCGAGCAAAACATATGTATAATGCTTGAAACATTGTCTCAATGCACAATATTTGAGACAACTTTGACAAAACAATAATGATTGGGTTAGTTTTGTGTCTCATGCAATGTCAACTTATGAAATAAAGAATTGTATTATCTTTTTCTTGAACAATAATGTTTACATGATGGCCTTGGAACATAGAATCACCATCACACCGTAAACATACCCATCAAAAGATGAATTCCTCTTCAATTAAACCTTTGAACTTGACTAAATTTTGCAAACTAATAACCATAATGTTCTCAATTGTTGCACCTATATCAATTCATTGAAATGTCAATAAAAGTGGAGTGCAAAACCAATTTTTCATCATATAAACATGTGTGCTTATCCATTTTTTGGTTGTTAATGATTGTCATTTCATTTACATTCAAAGCAAAGAAAACACATTTTTGCACAACAATTATTTTGGCTTTCTTCCATTCCCCACCCACTATTGTTAGTTTAATGTTTTTTGAGTTGGTCTTCACATTTGACAAAAGATATAAATTTCTAAGAACTTCATTTTTATTCATTGGTTGACCATGGTTTAACAAATGAAAAATGCTTGAAAATTAAATTAATTTTTTTGGAATTTTTATGAACTTCAACTTGAACCAAATTAAGGACTAATTCATTGCCTCTACCCATATGAATCCTCTCATTTTTGTTATGAGTTGCATCCTTATGCTCAAACCATTCTCCAATAATAACACTAGTTATGGCAACATATGTTTAGAGGGTATCCAACTTAGGTGATAACAATTTTTCTTTCATTCACTTGTAAAATAGATGACAATGTGCCTCACTTGAAACATTAAATTTCTTTTTTTCCTTTAAAGGTACCCCAAAGTTCTATCAATGCATGTCCATATCAAATTTAATGTAAAACCTTCAAACATATTGATATCAATTATTGGATCTTGACAATTGGGTATGGGAACATGACAATTTGAATAGATGAAAAAATGATGTAAGATATAACTTTGATATTATTATTTTATATGTTATTATTAACTATATTCAAATTATAATAAATATCAACATCGACCTAAAAATGAAAATTCCCATAAATACAACAAAAAAATACGATGATTAAAAGGAAATGCCATATGCTTTTAATGTTTGGCATGAGTGAAAAAGATTTTGTTGATATGGAAGGTTTAAATTTTTCATTGGTTTGATGACTATTGTGGCCATTTTGAAACATTTAGATATGAAACTTGTTGGGTTGAATTTGGGCCAATCTAAATGAATTGTATACCAAAATCCCAAGAATACTTGACCATTTTTGGTCCACCTTAAAAGACCAAGACCCAAATCCTTTAATTTAAAATTAAATTGAACTCAATGGAATCATGTCATTGAAATATCTTGGAAAACTCTAGACTTGTCGTAGGACTTGTCATAGGTTTCTTGATAGGTGGTTGATTTGCATTGGAATTACCATGCAAAGATGGATCAATGGTTGGAAAAGTGCAAAACCTTGGAGTCAAAGTGCAGAAAGATGGACTAGTGCTAGGAATTAAAATGTTAAAACCCAACCATATACAAAAAGCCTAAACTTGAAATTGGGTTGTTGTAATGAAGGCATCTTTATAACAAGTAAGATTGATTGAACTCTAGGAGACAAATAACACACAAAAAACTTAGGAGAAGAATAGCCATTGATGTGGAGACTTGGAAAAATATAACTTGTAGCTTGTAGATTGAGGAACATCAAATAACGCTTTACATTATATCGTGCTTGACAATTTGTACCATCTAGATTTTGCAACCTAAACAACTCAAGTAGCAAATTGGATCAATCTAGGTAGTAGCTAAAGTAAGTTGTACCCAGTTCCTCATAACTTGCATTTAAAACTAAAGCTTAACAACTTGCACACTACAAGACCATCACAATTTGCCAAGAGCTACTTTCAAAAATAATCAAATCATTAAGAAAAAATTCATATAAAAGAATGCAATATTCAACAGACATAAAGTTTACAAGTTGCATTTCAAGCTTAATTGTAAGGTACATTGGTCCTTGATTCTTTAGCAAGGCTTACCCTAAATTGTCATTAAAGCTTGTCATCAAAAGAACACATACTATAAAAAACCTTGAAAGCTTGAATGCACAACACATTTTTATGAAAGAAATACATTATGTAGGTGAAAATGAAAGAAAGAGATTAGTTCTTTGGGCAAACTTACATGATGCATCATTGATATTTGGCAAATCCAGGGACCAACAAGATTGTGATGGAGGTGAATCTCTTATGCTCGTAGCCTGTTGTTTGTGAAAATGGATCTCTCCTTTCTCAGCATGTGGCAATACAACACTTGTAGCTTTGTGCTTTTGGCAGCTAAGGGTGATGGAGCTTCTAGCTGGGGGAAGATCTGGCTACCACGTGTGGGGTTAGGGGAGTTTATGGGTGACCAAAGGAAAGATAAGTTAATAAATCCTAAAGGGCCTTTGGCAACCCCTTTTTCCTTGTTGAGAACTAACGACAAATCACCAGAAAAAAACGAGTTGATTCAGACCTATATGTTATTCATTTCTTGTTGTACCAATAATGTCTTTTGATGGATATTTAAAATAAAAATATTGTAACAACAACCTTGCCCTTTGACATGGTGACCTTAATTAGGGCATTTCCATTGTGTTTGCCACTGTTGCAAGCAAATCATTCAAGAGACTAATAGGTAGTGAGTTCACACGTTCAAACTTCACACCAGGGTTCTGAGGCTATTTGATCTCATTATAATTTAGTGCAAGTTATAAGCCAGTTCATAGATGCATATACATAGCTGGATCACCATGTGTTGAAAAAAACCAGGGACTTGGGGTTTGTCAAGAATTGGCACCATGAATCATTACCGATAGTAGAAATGGGCTAACTGGCACTAATAATTCCAGTGCCAGTTTTGTTTTGAGGAACTGGTTTATGGTTGGTTTTTGGGAATCTATTGGAGGGTTGTCTTTGGACAATGCCAAAGATAATTTCTGTCATATGGTCATCCCTGAACATTTCCAAAGACGATCTCAAAAACAATTATCTCATTTCTAAGCTTAATTATTTATTTATTCTCTTAATAATTACCTCCATCTTGTAACTACCTCACTTTTTTTCCTTACTCACCAATGTGGATATGAAGAAACAAATTAACATTGTCTTTTCATGTTCATGAAATGTATATTAATTTAAATTAAATTTGACATTGATATAAATAATAATGAATTGTTTAGGGTTCAATGGACAGCAAGGGATGTTTCTAACGTGGACTGCTGTGTGGATAATAAAAAATTTGGGTTATTATTTTACAAACCGTGTCAATGTCACCCCTACTACTTAAGTTTTTGGGGGCGCAGCAAGGATGGGGATGTGGGGAGTGGAGATTTTGGTGTTCCCAGTGTGTTCCAGTAAAATTCACAATGGTTCCTAATCAATTACGGCCTTTTTTTCCGCAAAAATTCCTTGTATGTGTTGAAATCATATTTTTCAGCTAGAAAAAATGATAAAATTCACCCCCAAAAAATATAAGGAACACGAATATCAAAATATCCTTAAAGAGTGCAAATGTCTAATTTTTCAACTGGGAGATCCAACATCTGGCTCATCACATAATGGCTCTATTGCGTTGGGAAGTTCAAACCAGCAATAGTGAGAATATATGCAAAGTGTTCCATGAAGTTCACAAGGAATGATCTCCTACTTCACAGTAGCACCTGATGAACATTCCCTCAACCAAATGAAAACTACATTCATAGTCTCTCCACTACTTGCAGAGCCAATGAACATTCAAACTGGGGGCATAACAAAAGTATCCTTGCAGAAAATCGACAAACTATGTGATGATTTCACCACTTCATGTGATGAGACACCAACTGCAAGTTGACTGCTGTGCTGACTTACATCGAAGTTATAATGTTAATTGGTAGCATGTAGCTTCCCAATCGCTCCCTTTTTCAGACTGATTGGTCTTTAAATGGAAGCAAATTGTTCAGAATTTTGAAAAGGAACCCATTATTAACACAATGAGAAGGCGGAATTGAAATAACTACTATTATTGTAACCATGCAATGAAAATGTTGCTTGGAGCATCCTTACGGATGCATTCATTATATGAGCATGTTTTGAATGTAAAACAATAAAAACCTGCCAGTTTGGTTTTAAAAATGGTCTGGGTGGAGCATATTTGCACAAGATGTGCTAGCTAGTAAAATCATTGCATAGTCTGGATCTTATATTGGATTGGCTAGTTTGCTTGATTGGTCCTCAGGGCACAATGTCCTATTGTTTTTGATTGACCAAATGATTTGATCGATCCACTTGCTTTGCGATTACTGATCTCCACCCTTTTATAGTCCTACTTTCAAGCTTATGGGTGAGGATGCTCTAAATATGTTGTAATTTATTGTATGGAGGCCTATTGAAAGAGGTTCTCAAACATGTTAGTATCTGTTTATATATCTGTATTTTCAAGAAGATGAATTTGTTCTTTTAAAAATGGTATAGGCATTAAAAAAAAAAGAGTTGCTAAGTAAGTAATCCAAAATGTTTGGGTTGTTGGTACAGAATTTTTACGTGAAGGAAATTGAATTACTAAAGTGATGTAGTTCCACAAGTTTCATCTGGTGGTCCCATATGTATTGAATGGCAACCACTAGTGAGCATTGTCTTTGAGCTGGAAGAGCTCTCTCCACTTCTTTACTAGGACAACTAAATCATATAGGTAATTGATTAGACTGCATTTGTATGTGCTAGAGAATGCACTATAGAATGGGTGATTCCTAGGATACAGGTTGTTACGTCAGTTGTAAACTAGCATAGGTGAGTAGGAAATGACTGAATTGGCTCCCAATTTCTGCCAGCCATTTAAGATTTGCCTGAAAACTTGTCGAATTGGTATGTATGGACTCATCGTGTTGGCAGGGTACCAGGTTGGAGCATGGGTATAGAGACTAATACTGGCCCTGGTATCAAAGAACTGACAAGACTGGTATGACCTGAAGCAATATCAGCCCCGTACAAGTACCTGCCTAGTAGGGACCTGAGATGATACCAGCCTGCCTGAGGTAATTTTGGGTTTCTTGTCACGGCTGTACCAGTCTCAACACCAAGTATATACGTGCCTCATACCAGCCAAAAATCAGCCTGGTATGAAAGTTTTAAAAAATCCAATACCACTACCACGCTGGTATGAAATATTTGAAAAACATCCAATACCAGAACCAGTTGGTATGTTCAAAAGTGGATATCCACCCAACACTGGTAGCAACCTTTACATTGTGGAAAGTATCCAAATTTCCAAAACTATTTGTCATGATGAACCAATCAAAATAGCTCTCCCTTAAAAGGTTTAAACAGTTAATTTCCTCCTCTTCACTCCCCGCAATTTTGTGATGTTGCCAATGTGTTGATCATCCAGAAGTTGATTTAGCCAAATTTGGCTATTAAAAATATGAAAAAAATAAAAATTGTCCTTATATGTTTTTGGTTACCTATTTCAACCATATATAGAAATCTGGAAAATTTTAAAGATCTTCTTGAAAATTCTTCTAATTTTGGTGATTTGTTTTCAGAAAATTGTAGAATTTGGAACAAAAAGTTTCACAACAGTGTGAAATTTCACACAAAGAAAAAAGGCTGCTGCAGCTGCTAGTTAATTTAATCTACCGGTAGTGGCATAATTAAACAGATTTTTAACTTGGGTTGTTTTTGTCACTTGGTGACCAAAAAAAGGGGGTGCAAACTGTCCAAAACCAATTTTGGAAAAAAGGTTCAGAGTAGTCACATTTCGAGGGGGAAAAAAGAAAAAGAAAAGTGAAACTCACCATATTTAGAGCATAGTTCTTTGTATGTAGCCAGCTAGTAACGGGACTTTGAAAAAGTTTCTTATCCTCTTCTGGATGATTGCCAGTCCACTTACCCTCACAAAATTGAAAACAAATTACCCTGATCTCCATATTCTGCAAAATAAAAAAGGAAGTGGCTAGTATCAATCATATTGTAGACCTGATCTGTTGATAAATTTGAATTTTTGTTTTCCCCTGAAATTGGGCCACAGTGAACTAGTAGCACCCACAAGCACACTATCCACTGTATGCCAGTTATTAGGTACTCAGTTGTGAATGAACCTCAACTGAGTTAATAGTTGGTTTCGCCTTGGTAACAATTTTGTTGGAAGTAGGTCTCATATACAGGTAGATAGATAAGAAAAT
>Ga0116226_10003465_pt1 | contig 13922 bp, 18 predicted proteins | sample S1TSphfallax_FD_89692 | JGI IMG/M metagenome (GOLD analysis project Ga0116226, IMG submission 89692) | Host-associated microbial communities from peat moss isolated from Minnesota, USA - S1T2_Fa - Sphagnum fallax MG | ecosystem: Host-associated > Plants > Peat moss > Unclassified | place: USA...
ACGCTCCCGGTCGAAGATCGTTTCGAGGCCAGCATCAAGCTCGCCGAACTGCCGCGCAATGGTGCGAAAGTCCGCGTGCGCCTGCGCTGCGAACTCACCGGCCGTTCGCGCGGCAATTACCGCAAATTCAAGCTCTGCCGCATCGCCTTCCGCGATCTGGCCAGCCAGGGCCAGATCCCCGGCGTCGTCAAAGCCAGCGGGTAAGGAAAGGACAGAGAAAAAATGTCAATGTCCGATCCATTGGGTGACATGCTCACCCGCATCCGCAACGCCCAGCACGCGCGCCTCTCCATGTGCGTCGCCCCGGCCTCCAATTTGCGCGCCAACGTGCTGGACGTCCTCAAGCGCGAAGGTTTTATTCGCGGTTTTTCACGCGAGGAAATAAGGCCCGGAATCGCGCAATTGCGCATCGAGCTGAAATACACCGAAGGCCAGCCCGTGATCAAAGAGATCAACCGCGTCTCCCGCCCCGGCCGGCGCGTCTACTCAAAAATCAAGGAACTCCCCCGCGTCTATTCCGGTCTCGGTGTCTCCATTCTCTCCACGCCGCGCGGCGTGATGAGCGACGTCGAAGCGCGCGCCGCCAATGTCGGTGGCGAAGTGCTTTGCCGCGTGTTCTAAGGGAGATCGCAAAAAAATGTCACGCGTAGGCAAATATCCCGTGGAAATCCCGGCCGGCGTCACCCTGGCGCTAGCCGGCAACATCCTCACCGCCAAAGGCAAGCTCGGTGAGCTGCGCATGGCGCTGACCGATAACGTGGACGCGAAAATCGAAGGCTCCAAAATTTCGGTGGCGCCGCGCACCAAATCCGCACCGGACCGGATGATGTGGGGCACCACACGCGCCAACATCGCCAACATGGTGAAGGGCGTTTCCGTCGGCTACAGCAAGGTGCTGGAAATCACCGGCACCGGCTACCGCGCCGCGGTGCAGGGCAAAAACCTGGTGGTCAATCTCGGCTTTTCGCACGACGTGGTCTACGAAATTCCCGAAGGCATCAAAATCTCCTGCGAGAAACCGACGCTGATTAAGGTCGAGGGCACTGATAAACGCGCCGTCGGCCAGGTCTGCGCGGAACTGCGCGCCCACCGTCCGCCGGAGCCCTACAAGGGCAAGGGCGTGAAATTCGAAGGCGAAGCGATTCGCCGTAAAGAGGGTAAGAAGAAATAATGCCCAAGCTCACGCTCCAAACCCGCCGCAGGTCGCGTCTGCGCTATCAGCTCCGGCAGAAATCCTCCGGCCGCCCGCGCCTGTCCGTCTTCCGCTCCGGCAAGCATATCTACGCCCAGATCATCGACGACGCCGCCGGCCGCACCGTCGCCGCCGCCTCGACTCTGGACAAGGACCTGAAAGCGTCGCTGAAAACCGGCGCCGACAAAGACGCGGCCGCCGCCGTCGGCAAGCTCATCGCCGAACGCAGCAAAGCGGCTGGCGTGGAGCAAGTGGTGTTCGACCGCGGCTCCTATCTCTATCACGGCCGGGTCAAAGCCCTGGCGGAGGCGGCCCGCGAGGGCGGCCTCGACTTTTAAGGAAAGCGCAAAACCATGGCACGTGAACCACGTGAAGGCGGCGGCGGCGGTAATCGCCCCCGCGAACGCGAAAAAGAACGCGACCGCGAAACCGGCGACGAGCTCACCGACAAGCTCGTCACCATCAACCGCGTCGCCAAAGTCGTCAAAGGCGGCCGCCGCTTCGCCTTCGCCGCCCTGGTCGTCGTCGGCGACCAGAAAGGCCGCGTCGGCTACGGCGCCGGCAAGGCCCGCGAAGTGCCCGAGGCCATCCGTAAAGCCACGGAGCGCGCCAAGAAAACCATGATCCGCGTCCCCATGAAGGAAGGCCGCACTTTGCACCACGACGCCATCGGCCATTACGGCGCCGGCGAAGTCGTCATCCGCGCCGCCCCCGCCGGCACCGGCATCATCGCCGGCGGCCCGCTGCGCGCCGTGTTCGAAACGCTGGGCATCGGCGACGTCGTCGCCAAATCGCTGGGCAGCCGCAACCCGCACAACATGGTCAAAGCCGCCTTCGCCGCGCTCACCACCGTCACCAGCCCGCGCGCCGTCGCCACCCGCCGCGGCAAAAAAGTCGCCGAAATCTTTGGCAACCAGCCGAAGAAGGATTCTTCTCCGCCGCCGGAGGCCCCCGCCGATGTCTGACATCAAAAAAATCCGCGTCACGCAGATCGCCTCCGGCAACGGCCAAAAGCCCGGCCAGCAGGCCACGCTCATCGGCCTCGGCCTCAACAAGATCAGCAAATCCCGCGAACTCGCCGCCACGCCCGAAATTTTGGGCATGGTCAAGAAAATCGCCCATTTGGTAAAAGTGGAGGACGTGGCGTAACGCCCGGCCCCTAGGAACAGGTCATGAAACTCAACGAACTGCGCGACAATCCCGGCTCGCGCCTCAAATCCAAACGCCTCGGCCGCGGCATCGGCTCCGGCAAAGGCAAAACCTCCGGCAAAGGCGTCAAAGGCCAAAAAGCCCGCGAAGGCGTCGCCCTCAACGGTTTCGAAGGCGGCCAGCTCCCCATCTACCGCCGCCTCCCCAAACGCGGCTTTAAAAACGTCAACCGCAAAGACTACGCGCCCCTCAACCTCTCCACCCTCGAAGCCGCCTTCGAGTCCGGCAAGCTGGACGCCGCAACCCCGATCACGGAAGCCACCCTGGCCGCCGCCGGCGTGGTGCGCATGAACAAGGTCAACGGCATCCGCCTCCTTGCCAAAGGCGCCATCACCCGCCCCATCACCATCGAAGTCTCCGGCGCCTCCGCCGCGGCCGTGGCCGCGGTGGAACAGGCCGGTGGCAAAGTGACCACGCTCGTTGCGCCGAAAGTGCACGAAACGCCCACCGCTTAGAAAGAGTTTTATCCGCAGATTTCGCAGATTAACGCAGATTTTGCGGAAGCCCGCATCTGCGCTAATCTGCGAAATCTGCGGATAAAACTTTCTTAACAAGTGGAGGACGGCGTGGCGTTAGCCCGGTGTAAGGAATGTGGCCAACCGAAAGGCAATACAAAACAGTATAATGATAAGCCCGTTCTGCCGGTGGGTTATCCAATTACGGCAGCAATTTGTGGACGTCGGGACTGTGATAACCCGGCTTTGCTTTGGTTGGATGCCGAGGAGGACCGCGCCTACCAAAAAGGCGAGCGCGTGTTCAGAATTCCCAGTTTCGCGGTCAAATTAATGGCCGGCGAGCGGGCGTAACTCAAGTTCAGCAGACTCAGGGGTCAATATGACGGCTCTCCGTGGTTTTGACTGCCCCGTTACGGAGACGCGCTGTGATCAGGAGCTCTGCAAAAAAATCGGAGGCATTCTCTCTTGTCAGTTGGATTCAGCAGCCGCCACGCATTACACGGAGGAGCAACGGAAAAAGATACTTGCTTTTCGTGAGGAGGAACTTTCTGCTCGCAAATATGAGCAAATAGCTGCTCGGCAGGCTCTTAAACGTGAAGAACGAGACGCTCGTAAGCGATTGGAGGAATTAAAAATACGCTGCTTATTCGATATTGACCCAGAGGTTATAGAGGAATTTCAGGCATTGCGACGTCGCTTCAACGACTAAACTTCAACGGTAATTTGCCATTTCGTCCTGCCTCTTGCCTCAAACAGCCTTCATCCGGCACATTAGTTCTATTCAGCTGTTCTTTTGGGTAGTTTGCCCAAAACGCGGTTTTTTATGAAAAGGGTACGCCTATGGCCTCCGCCGCCGAACAAATGGCATCCAGCATGAACCTTGGCGCCTTCGCCAAGGCCACGGACTTGAAAAAACGCATCTGGTTCACCCTCGGCGCACTGCTCATTTTCCGGCTTGGCACCTACATCCCCGTCCCCGGCATCGACGGCACCGTGATGGCTCATCTCATGACGCAGAATGGCGGCGGCGTGCTGGGGATGTTCAACATGTTCACCGGCGGCGCGCTGGGGCGGATGACGATTTTCGCGCTGAACATCATGCCGTATATCAGCGCCAGCATCATCATTCAGCTGATGACCTCGGCGGTGCCGGCGCTGGAGGCGCTGAAGAAGGAGGGGGATTCGGGGCGCCAAAAAATCACCCAGTACACCCGCTACCTCACCGTGCTCATTGCCGCGGTGCAGGCCTATGGCATTTCCATCGGCCTCCAGGCGATGAAGAGCCAGCTGGGACCGGCGGTGATCGATCCTGGGCTGTTCTTCACCTTCACCTGCGTCGTTACGCTGGTTGGGGGCACGGTGTTTCTGATGTGGCTGGGGGAGCAGATTACGTCCCGCGGCATCGGCAACGGCGCCTCGCTCATCATCTTCTCCGGCATCGTCGCCAACCTGCCCATCGCCCTCTCCAACATCCTGGAGCTCGGCTCCACCGGCGCGCTCTCCACCTTCTTCATCATCGCCTTTTTCATCGGCTTCTTCGCCATTATCACCTTCGTGGTGTTCATGGAGCGCGCGCAGCGCCGCATCCTCGTCCAGTACCCCAAGCGCCAGGTCGGCCAGCGCATGTTCGGCGGGGATGCGACGCATATTCCGCTCAAACTCAACACCAGCGGCGTCATCCCGCCCATCTTCGCCAGTTCTTTGCTCCTAGCGCCCGCCAGCATCGTCATGTTGTCCAAGGGTTCCGGCCCAGGCTGGCTGCAGGTCGTGGCGCACCAGCTTTCGCACGGCCAGCCGGGCTACATGCTGCTCTTCGCCTTCCTCATCGTCTTCTTCGCTTATTTCTACACCGCGGTCGTCTTCAACCCGGAGGAAACCGCCGAAAACCTCAAAAAATACGGCGGCTTCGTCCCCGGCATCCGCCCCGGCGCCAACACCGCGGCCTACTTCGATCGCATCCTCACCCGCCTCACCACCATTGGTGCCGGCTACCTGGTCATCGTCTGCCTGCTGCCGGAATTCGTGCTCAGCAACTATAGCTTGCCGTTTTACTTCGGTGGTACTTCACTGCTCATTATCGTCTCGGTGACGATGGATACGGTCAGCCAGATCCAAAGCCACCTGCTCGCCCACCAATACGAAGGCCTGATACGCAAAAATCGCGGAAAATCCCGCAAATAAAAGGAACGGACACGGATATGGAACTCATCCTGCTGGGACCGCCCGGCGCCGGCAAAGGCACGCAATCCAAGCTGCTGGAAACCCGCTACGGCGTCGCGCAAATTTCGACTGGCGACATGCTGCGCGCCGAAGTCAAAGCCGGCACGCCGCTTGGCCTGGAAGCCAAGGGCGTCATGGCCGCCGGCGGCCTGGTGGCGGATGACCTGATCATCCGCATGCTGGCCGACCGCATCGCCCAGCCGGACTGCGCCAATGGCTTCATCCTGGACGGCTTCCCCCGCACCATCCCGCAGGCCGAGGCGCTGGATAAACTGCTGCACGACACCAAAGTGGACCTCGACGCCGTCATCGAACTCAAGGTCGACGAGCCCATGCTGGTCGAGCGCATTTCCGGCCGCTTCACCTGCTCCAGCTGCGGCCAGGGCTACCACGACAAATTCAAACTCCCCAAAGTCGCCGGCACCTGCGACAAATGCGGCCACCACGAATTCACCCGCCGCGCCGACGACCGCGCCGAAACCGTCCACGCCCGCCTGGAAGCCTACCGCGCCGACACTATGCCCATCCTCCCCTACTACGCCGCCAAAGGACGCCTCTTCACCATCGACGGCATGGCCGAAATGGACGTGGTCGAAGCCGAAATCGAACACATCCTCCGCGGCGTCGGCGTCCCGGCCCCGGTGGCGCTGGCGAAATAAGCGGGTCCGGGGGCTTTGCCCCCGGCCTTGCCTCGCAAGCGCCCCAGCCCAGACCCGTCGATCACGCAAATTTGATCACCCGTGATTGACTCTCTTTCCCCGCCCGCTATAACCCGCCTCTCTGCGGCGTCCCGGTTCGGGGCGCCGCTACTCGTTATTGTCTTTGTCGTCCCGTCCCCCCGGGAAATCCAGGAGAGCACCCTTGGCGCGTATTTCCGGCGTAAACATCCCCACGAATAAACGTGTCCTCATCAGCTTGCGTTACATCTACGGCATTGGCCCAGTGAAGGCTCGTGACATTTGCACGGCGCTCTCCATCCCGGACGACCGCCGGGTCAACCAGCTCTCCGACGACGAAATCCTCCGCATCCGCGAACTCATCGACAAAGACTACCGCGTCGAAGGCGATCTGCGCCGCGAAAACGCCATGAACATCAAGCGCCTGATGGACCTCGGCTGCTACCGTGGCCTGCGCCACCGCAAGGGCCTGCCTGTCCGCGGCCAGCGCACCCACACCAACGCCCGCACCCGCAAGGGCAAGGCCGTCGCCATCGCCGGCAAAAAGAAAGTTACCAAGTAACTTTCTGATCACCTCACAATTCAGGATTTCTTATCATGGCGAAACCCGCAGCCGCACGGCCCCGCAAAAAAGAGCGCAAAAACATCATATCCGGCGTCGCGCACGTCCTGGCCAGCTTCAACAACACCTTCGTGAACATCACGGACGCGCAGGGCAACACCATCGCCTGGTCCTCCGCCGGCAGCCAGGGCTTTAAGGGCAGCCGCAAATCCACCCCCTACGCCGCCCAGGTCGCCGCCGAGGATGCCGGCCGCAAAGCCCGCGAACACGGCATGGAAATGCTGGAAATCGAAGTCAGCGGCCCCGGCTCCGGCCGCGAAAGCGCGCTCCGCGCTTTGCAGACCGTCGGCTTCCAAATCTCCGCCATCCGCGACCTAACCCCCATTCCCCACAACGGCTGCCGCCCGCGCAAGCGCCGCCGCGTCTGAACGAATTTATTGCGTAACCGTCAGGGCCGCCGCCCTGACGAAGGACCAAACTGATGAGGCCCCACGGATTGCCAACAAGCATCCGTCCGGCCGGAGGATAGATCGATAGCATGTTAAAAGAATCGAATTTGTCGCTGCAACGCAACTGGCAGACCCTGATCAAGCCGGAGCAGCTCGACGTCGAATTCGGCGCCGACGCCTCCCGCGTCGCCACCATCATCGCCGAGCCGCTGGAGCGCGGTTTTGGCATGACTCTCGGCAACTCGCTCCGCCGGATACTGCTCTCCTCCCTGCAAGGTGCGGCCGTCACCGCCGTGCGCATCGACGGCGTGCTGCACGAATTCTCGACGCTGGCCGGTGTGCGCGAGGACGTCACCGACATCGTCCTCAACATCAAGCAGCTCGCCGTCCGCATGCACGGCGACGGCGTCAAGCGCATGGTCCTCACCGCAACCGGCCCCGGCGAAGTCAAAGCCGGCCAAATCCAGGCCGGCCACGACATCGAAATCATGAACCCGGACCTCGTCCTCTGCACCCTCGACGACGGCGCCACCCTGGGGATGGAATTCACCGTTGATCTCGGCCGCGGCTACGTCCCCGCCAGCGCCAACCGCCCGGAAGACGCCCCCATCGGCCTCATCCCCATCGACGCCATCTACTCCCCCGTCCGCCGCGTCTCCTACCGCGTCGAACAAACCCGCGTCGGCCAGGTCACCGACTACGACAAGCTCATCCTGCAGGTCGAAACCAACGGCGCCATCACCCCGGAAGATTCTGTCGCCCTCGCCGCCCGCATCCTGCAGGACCAGCTCGGCATGTTCGTCAATTTCGAGGAACCCCAGCGCCTCCGCCCCGAGGAACCTCGCGTCGAACTCCCCTTCAACGCCAACCTCCTCCGCAAGGTGGACGAACTCGAACTCTCCGTCCGTTCCGCCAACTGCCTGAAGAACGACAACATCGTCTACATCGGCGACCTGGTGCAAAAATCCGAACAGGAAATGCTCCGCACCCCCAATTTCGGCCGCAAATCCCTCAACGAAATCAAGGAAGTCCTCACCGTCATGGGCCTCTCCCTGGGCATGACCGTCACCGACTGGCCGCCCGAAAACATCGAGGAACTCGCCAAACGTTCCGACCAGCCCTTTTAACAGAAAGCCACACCCATGCGTCACGGACTCAGCGGCCGCAAACTCGGCGTAACCTCCTCCCATCGCGCGGCCATGTTCCGCAACATGGCCGTCGCCCTCATCAAGCACGAGCAGATCACAACCACCCTGCCGAAGGCGAAAGAACTGCGCCCGGTCGCCGATAAGCTCGTCACCCTCGCCAAGCGCGGCGACCTGCACGCCAAACGCCAGGCCTATAACCAGCTCCGTGACGAAACCATCGTCACCAAGCTGTTCTCCACCATGGCCGACCGCTACAAATCCCGCAACGGCGGCTACACCCGCGTGCTCAAAGCCGGCATGCGCTACGGCGACGCCGCCGACATGGCCGTGATCGAATTCGTCGACCGCGACCCGGACGCCAAGGGCCTCGATAGCGGACCGGTCGCCGAGCGGGAAGAAAGCGACGACGAGGAATAAGACCAATCCGCCTCGCCGACGCCTCCTCCACGTCATGGCGAGCGAAGCGAAGCCATCCATCTGTTCAAGGCCGCTGGCGCTGACCAAAAGGCGAGACAAACGCGGCTTGCCCGTCTTCATCACCACCCACGGCCCGGCCCGATCATCCTAACTTAAGCCCGGCAACCTAAGCCGGAGGAATGTTCCTTCCGGCCTTGCTCAAAACCTCCGCCATACGCTACCGCCTAGGCATGGACTGGGTGATCGCGCGCGCCGACGAAGCTGTGGAAGTTATTGCCAAAACCGGCCTGCCGCCGGATTTCGTGCGCTTCGGCATCGTCGGCTGCTTCGGCTTCTGCTGGGACACCGGCACGCTCTACGCCCTGCGCGGACCTTTCGGCATCTACGCCGCCGGCACCGCCGCCTTCATCGTCGCGGCCTCGGCCAACTGGCTGATGAACCGCTGGTGGACCTTCCGCCACATCACGCGCGGCGCGATGCACGTGCAATGGCTGCGGTTTCTGCGCGTCAACGCGTTCGGCTTCCTGCTCAACCGCGGCATTTTGTTCACCTTGGTCAACACCTCGCCGCTGGTCTTTCACCGCCCCGTCCTCGGCATCATGGCTGGCTCTGTGGTCGGCCTTACCTTCAACTATTTCCTTTCCAAAATGTTCGTTTTCCGTTAATCGCAACGTCAGGTAGAATCAGCCTGATATAGCCATTGACAGGAGGCGACTCGTGGCAAAAGCCCACTCTCTGCTCCCCCACGAAGCCGCCGGGCTTCTGAACCAGCGCCCCTTCCACGTCATGCCAGCGCATGCTGGCATCCACGACTTTCTCAGCCAGAGCCTTGCGCGGAAAACGCCCCACCGGCCACGTCTAAAACGCCTCTTCGACATCCTCGGCGCCACCCTCCTCCTCCTGCTGCTCTCACCCCTCCTCGCCGCCATCGCCGCCGCCCTGCGCCTCGCCGGCACCACAAACATCCTCTACCGCCAGCGCCGCATCGGCGCCGGCGGCAAAATGTTCTTCCTGCTCAAATTCCGCACCATGTCCGTCCCCGACCACGCCGAATTTTTCCAGGCGGTGGCCAACGATTCCCGTGTCACCCCGCTCGGCCGCCTCCTGCGCAAAACCTCGCTGGACGAACTGCCACAGCTGGTGAACGTCCTGCGTGGCGACATGTCCCTGGTCGGCCCGCGCCCCCACGCCCCCGCCACCACCGCCGGCGGCCTCAGCTTCGAGGACGCGGCGAAATTCTACCGGCTGCGCTACCGCGTCAAACCCGGCATGACGGGCCTGGCGCAAATCCGCGGCCTGCGCGGCGCCACCGGCGGCATCCTGGCGCTCGAACAGCGCGTCTCCAGCGATCTCGAATATATCGAAACCTGGTCGCTATGGCTGGATTTTTTGATTCTGTTCCGCACCATTCCGGCGGTGCTGCGGCCCTGCAATGCCTATTAAAGCCGCCGTCCCGCGCCTGGCTGCCGGCAGCCTGCCGCCTTATGGCCGCTACGACGCGGACATCATCATCCTCACCACCGGCAGGCTGGCGGCGACGCTGGAAGCTCTCGCCTCCGCCAGCCGCCAGGCGCATGTGCACAGCTATGTCGCTTTGCTGGACCAGGGCACCGATGCGGCCGCCCGCGCCCGCTACGCGGAAATTTTCGCAGGCAGCACCACCGCCGGTTTTTTTGTGTCGGATACGAATCTAGGCGTCGGTGGCGGCCGGAATTTTCTCTCCAATATCGGCCACGGCGACATCATCGTGGCGCTGGACAACGACGCCGTTTTTGCCGACCCCTTCGTCGTGTTCGACGCGCTGCGCATTTTCGAACAAACGCCGAGGCTCGGCGCCATGGCGTTCCGAATCATGGACGCCACCGGCCAGAAGCTCGACGACGCGAGCTGGGGATTTCCGCAGTCCCTCATGCCGCATGCGCGCAAAAAATTCACCACCACCACCTTCGTCGGTGCCGGCCACGCCATACGCCGCGCCGCCTGGGACGATGCCGGCCCCTACGACGACTCGCTGTTCTTCACCTGGGAAGAATACGATTTTTGCCTGCGCGCCATCGCCCGCCACTGGCACATCGAATACCACGGCGATCTCGCCGTGTTTCACAAACTCGCCCCGGAAGCGCGCCTGCGGTGGCAAGCCGGCCGGACAAGACTCTACGTCCGCAACCGCCTCATCATCGCCCGCAAATGGGGCGCCTCCTGGCTGAGCCTTACGCCGCGCATCGCGGGCTACGCGGTGAAAGGGGCGCTGAACGGCGCTTGTCTCACCGCCCTCGCCGGCGCCACCGCGGCAATTTGGCGCGATGCCCGCACGCCCAAACGCAAAATGCCCGCCTCGATGCGGCGCTACCTCACCGAACACGAACAGGCGCATCGCGGCAAACTCCTCGGCCGAATCGGCCCCGAGATTTTTACACGCCTGGCCAAGGATTAATTGAGGCTCAAGCAGTCCATGTTTTTGGTAGGTCGGAGATATGCTAGACTATCCCATGACTTAGAATATTCAATGTCGCATTCGGTCGTCGGAAAATGGGGCAAGAACCTCGCCATCAGGGTGCCGATGGATGTCGCGCGCGCGGCCGGCCTGATGGATGGGGAGAAGGTACACATCGAAACGCAGGACGGAGATATCGTCGTGCGCCGCCCGGCCTTCCGCGCGCAACCGCGCGCCGATGCGGCGGCGGAGGACATCATCGCCGAAAGCCGCATCCATCCGCTCGGCGAGATCTCCATCGTGGAACTGATCGGCGAAGGCCGGCGGGGTTGATCCTCGTCCCCGACGCGTCGATGACTGAATTTCAACGCTTGCCCTCCCACGCCATTGCGAGCGAGGCGCAGCAATCCAACTTTTCAGGGGCACCGGCGATGCAAGCGAAAGAAATCATCCGCAGATGACGCAGATGGCCGCAGATAAGGAAAAAATCCTTCTTATCTGCGGCCATCTGCGTCATCTGCGGATCATCTTTTTAAGCCAAACAATCCAAGACTCTCACCCGTCTCATTCTTGGGTCAGCGCCTTGCCATAAAAACCCGAATCACCGCTTGACCGCACCCCATGAGCAACACCGCCCATCAGGCGGCAACCGATACTGTTCAAACAAATCACGAGGTTAACCCCATTAGGTCAGCACCGCTGTCAATTGTGATACGTATCACAAACGACAACAATACTGTCATAATGTTAGTAAAAATACCGCCTTGCCAGCGGATGATGCAGCGCCACCAGACGCTCCAACCTCTCCGCCAGCACATGCGTATAAATCTGCGTCGTCGCGATATCCGCATGTCCCAACAACTTCTGCAGCGACCGTAAATCCGCCCCCCGCGCCAGCATATGCGACGCAAAAGAATGCCGCAGCACATGCGGCGACAACCGTGCCGGATCAATCCCCGCCTTCAGTGCCACCTGCTTCAAAATCAGCGCGAATCCCTGCCTCGTCATCGCCACCTTCTGGTTGCGCCCCGGAAACAAAAACCGCGCCTTTCCCCCCAGCCCTTCCCGCAGTTTCATCGCCGCCGCCTTCGCCGCCTCCGAGAGCGGTATCATCCGCTCCCGCCCGCCTTTCCCCTTTATCATCAGCATCGCCGCATCGGTCGAAAGGGCCGCCGCCGGCAGGCTCAAAAGCTCCGTCACCCGCATGCCTGTGGCGTAAAGAATTTCCAGCCCGGCATGCGCCTTCAGCCCCACCTTCCCGGGCCATTCGGCGGCCGTCGCCAGCAGCGCATCCACCTCCGCCTCGCTCAAAAATTTCGGCAGCGTGTGCGGCAGCTTCGGCGCCTCCTGGTCGGAGGCCGGATTATCCGGCCTCAGACCTTCGCGGAGCAAAAACAGGAAAAACTGCTTTAGGGTGGAAAGCCGCCGCGCCTGCGTCCGGGCGGAGGCGCTGGTGGAGAGCCGCGCCATATACGCGGCGATATCCGCCCGCCCGGCCCCCGCCACCGGCGAGCCCAAAAACGCCCCAAAATCCCGTAAATCCGCCTCATACGCCGCCAGCGTGTTTTTCGCCGCCCCGCGCTCGGCCGCCAGCATTTCCAGAAACGCGTCGGTGCCACCAGCTATCGCGGTCATCGTTCTGTGATAAGGCTCGGCCCCGATGTCACACAATGGGCCAGCGCCAAATCGCAGTATCGTCCTGGTGGGCCTGATGGGCGCGGGCAAAACCGCCATCGGCAAACGCCTCGCCGCGCGCCTCAGCCTGCCGTTTTTTGACGCCGACCAGGAAATCGAAGCCGCCGCCGGCATCACAATCGCAGAAATTTTCGAGCGCCACGGCGAGGCCCACTTCCGCGCCGGCGAAAAACGCGTCATCGAGCGCCTTCTGAGCGGCGACCCCATCGTTTTGGCCCCCGGCGGCGGGGCCTTCATGGACCCCGAAACCCGCGCCCTGATCAAAGCCCGCGCGCTCTCCGTTTGGCTCAACGTGCCGCTGCCGGTGCTTTTAGGCCGCGTCCGCGGCCGCACCCACCGACCGTTGCTGAATAATGGCGACCCGGCGGAGATTTTGGCCAGGCTGGCGGAAATCAGGCACCCGATCTATGCGCAGGCGGATATTATGGTGCCAGGCTCGGAGGATTCCGCTGAAGTGACGACCGAAAGAGTTCTCCATGCCGTCGCCGCCTTCGCGCCGCCCCGCGTGGTGCCGGTAACGCTCGCCGCCGGCGGCTACGAAGTCCTGGTGGGCGCCGGTTTGCTGGCCCGCGCCGGCGCCGCGATGCGGCTGGTGATGCGTGAGCCGCGCTGCGTCGTCATCACCGACGAGACCGTCGCCCGGTTGCACCTGCCTGAGCTGCTGCGCAGTTTGGAACATTCTGGTATCGCGCACGCCGCCATTATTGTCCCGCCCGGCGAAGCCTCGAAAAGTCTTGCGACGTGGTCTGAGGTGGTGGACCAGCTGCTGACCCAGAAAGTGGATCGCCACACCACCATCGTCGCCTTGGGGGGCGGGGTGGTGGGGGATCTGGCGGGCTACGCCGCCGCCGCCACGCTGCGCGGGTTGCCATTCGTGCAAATCCCCACCACGCTGCTGGCGCAGGTGGATTCGTCGGTTGGTGGCAAAACCGGCATCAACGCGAAGCAGGGCAAAAATCTCATCGGCGCGTTCCACCAGCCCCACCTGGTCCTGGCCGATATTGACGTTCTGAAAACCCTGCCGCCCAGGGAACTGCGCGCCGGCTACGCCGAAATCGTCAAGGCCGGCCTCATCGCGGATGCCGCCTTATACGAATGGTGCGAAACCCATGCCGCCGCGATGCTGGCTGGTGACGAAGCACTGCTGGCCGAAGCCGTGGAACGCGCCGTCGCGTTCAAGGCGGCCGTGGTTGGTGATGACGAGCGCGAGGAAAAACCCAATGACGGCCGGGCCTTGCTAAATTTAGGCCACACCTTTGCCCACGCGCTGGAAGCCGAAACCGGCTATACCGGCGCCCTGCTGCACGGCGAAGCCGTCGCCACCGGCCTGGTTCTGGCCACCGAACTCTCGGCGAAATTAGGCCTTTGCCCCCAGGAAGACCCTAGCCGCATCGCCGCCCACCTGGCCGGCGTTGACCTGCCAACCCGCATCGCCGGCCTGCCCGCCGAACACCTGCTGGCCCA